>Ga0315334_10001707_pt1 | contig 13645 bp, 9 predicted proteins | sample M150034915metaG_FD_205555 | JGI IMG/M metagenome (GOLD analysis project Ga0315334, IMG submission 205555) | Ammonia-oxidizing marine archaeal communities from Monterey Bay, California, United States - M1 500m 34915 | ecosystem: Environmental > Aquatic > Marine > Intertidal zone | place: USA... | reverse complement strand
CTTCCATCAGACACTAAACACTTCAACCACCAAGCAACAAACCTGTCTCACGACGGTCTAAACCCATCTCACGATCCCTTTTAATGGGCGAACAACCCCACCCTTGGGTCCTGCTGCAGACCCAGGATAGGAAGAGACGACATCGAAGTAGCAAGCCACCAGGTCGATGTGAGCTCTTGCTGGTGACAACTCAATTATCCCCGAGGTAACTTTTCTGTTATCTACCGCCCCCAGAAATGAGGCTGGTAGGTTCGTTAGGCCCTGCTTTCGCATCGTCGATCGTTATTGTGCCGATCCACGTCAAGCCAGCTTTTCCCCTTACAGTTGACAGTGGAGTGCTGAACCACCTAAGCTGACCTTTGGGCACGCTTGTTAGGTTTTCGAGCGCGTGGCGCCCCACCCAAACTGCCCACCTATCGGTGTTCTGATTAACAGTTAGCATAGTTACTCTCCAAGGGTGGTGTCTCTTATTTCGACTACTCCAAGGACTAGCGTCCTCGGGATCAACGTCTCCCACCTACACAGTACATGGAAAGCGACTATGCAACGACAGGCTGCAGTAAAGCTCTACGGGGTCTTCGCTTGCGGGTTGAAGGTACTGGACTGTGCGCCAGTAAAGTCAATTTCGCCGGACATATCGCGGGGACAGTGGAGCCCTCGTTGGACCATTCATGCAAGTCGCCAATTAAGCGACAAGGTATTACGCTACCTTAAGAGGGTCATAGTTACCCCCGCTGTTTACTGGTCCTTCGCCAGGTTGAAACCCGGTTTCAGATACCAGCACTGAGCAGGATTCAGGGACTATACACAACCTTTCGATCTGGCAGTCCCCTATGTTTTTATTAAACAGTCGGAGCTCCCTGGTCACTGCGACCAGCTTATTCCTAAGCTGGCACTCCTTCTCCCGAAGTTACGGAGCTATTTTGCCGAGTTCCCTCGCGATATTTGTATCCGATACACCTTAGGCTACTCACCCAAAAACACCTGTGTCAGTTCTCGGTACGGTCATCCCATACGGCTTTTCACGGGACCCAGGACTTTATTTCCTTCTCACTATAACAGTTCTCCAGAAATTTGGTATCATGAGACCTGACATATGATCTCATGACTTTGCCCGAGCCGTCACCATTATTGTATGGGAGGCATACGAATATTAACGCATTTCCCTTTCGATCATTTCGGTTAAGAATGACCTTAGGACCGGCTAACCCTCGGCTGATAAACAGTGCCGAGGAACCCTGGTTTATAAGGTGGTGCGGATTCTCACCACACTGTGCTGCTACTCTTCCCAAGACTCTCATTAGTATTCGGTCCACAAGACCTCAAAGCCTTGCTTCCACCCAAACACTACGCCGCGTTACCACATCATCTTTCGATGGTCTGAAGTATCGGTATCCAATTTTAGCCCCGTCCCTTTTCCCGGCCCGCAAGCTAGACCAGTGATCTGTTACGAACTCTTTCAAGGATGGCTGCCTCTAAGCCCACCTTCTGGTTGTTTTCGACCACGGACACGGTTTGTCTGTGACACTTAATTGGAATTTTGGGACCTTAACTTCAGGCTGGTTTGTTCACCTTGCGTAATGGTAGCTTACCCACCATCACTCACTGCCCGCTTCAACGACGATTACACCTTCGGAGTTTGGCAGCACGCCGAGGAATCGCTCCCCCTAAACGCACAATCAGTGCTCTACAGCGTAATCAATCTTCACGGACGTCTACCTACGAGTAGTTTCACGCGGAACCTGCTATTGCCCAACTCGATTGGACTTTCACCCCTATACCCAGCTCGTCCGAGCGATTTGCAGATCAGCAACGGTTCGATCCTCCACCCAACTTTCGTCGGGCTTCAATCTGGCCAGGCATAGATCGTCGGGCTTCAGGTCCTCCACCATTGACTCCAAGCGAGCACACTTCGTCCCTCACAGTAAACTGCTGCGGACTTGTCGGTTTCCCTTCGGCTACGTGGATCAACCACTTAACCTCGCCAATGATCAAGACTCCCTGGGGCATTTTTCGAAACGCACGAATGGACGCTGCTCATATCTTCGCTTTCACGCCCATTCAGCCTGTACCCATCTGGTTTCACGTTCTTTTCACATCCCGCTAAGGATTCTTTTCAGCTTTCACTCACGTTACTTGTAAACTATCGGTCTCGAGATATATTTAGGATTGGAAGTTTCTGCCTCCCATATTCATGCGCGATATCCAACGCACACTACTCTTGAGCCATTACGTGGCCATGTCACTTGCATATACGGGACTTTCACCCTCTATGGCTGTGCCGTTCCAGGCGACTTCTATTTCAGTGATTTAGGCAAAAAATGGTCACACCACATGTCCCTCATTTTCAAATCGGGATTCGGTTTGTCCTATTCCGTGTTCGTTCGCCACTACTTACGGAATCTCAATTGATTTCTTTTCCTCCCCCTACTAAGATGCTTCAATTCGGGGGGTTCCCTATCGCATAAGCGATCATCCCCTAAGGGATAGGAAGTCCCATTCAGCTATCTGCGGATCCAAGACACTCATGCGTCTCCCCGCAGCTTATCGCAGCTTGTCACGACCTTCTTCGGTTCTCGAGCCGAGCGATCCCCCAGATGGGTTGTAGCAACAGAATGTGTATACACCACACCTGTGCGAGTAACCCTTCGGTATCCAGTCATGCCAATTCAGACATCTTGAGAAGACCGTACCCCCGCAGGGCGGCCCTCCTAGTCACTTCCCCAAGCATGACAGGCATGCTCGGGTGCATAAGCAAGCCCCCGACCTACCTCCCATATATCAAGACTCCGCAATAGCCCGTGAGAGAGGGGGGTTGTGTCGATGTGTGTAAATGCCTTGCAGTGTTGCGTTTATTCGACTCATATATTGAGCGATTTTTTGCTAGAAAATACCTATTGAACTCCACCCGGTTTGAAGCCGATTAGATCCGCCCTAAATTTGCAGCCACTAATGGGTCGCTCAGATATGGTGTTAGAACTGCCTTGGCTTCTTCCCCTCTTCCAAGTTGAATTAGGCACGCTCCACGCAGGTTTTCTGCTTCTGAATCAACTGTTCTGGAACAAAGAACTTGTATCACACCAAGTGCCTTATCGGGCCTGCCACTGACAAGTAATGTGTGAGCAAGGTTGAGTAAAATCGTATCATTGGTTGTATCAATTTTTGCAGCTTGCCTTAGAGTCATTATTGCCGCCTCATATTGCGAGGTGGCCATTGAATCACCCGAAGCATCCATCTCTAGAGATTGTTGTAGTAATGCGAGACCTAGGTTATTCAGAATTGCTGGGTCATTTTGCTTCAGTGCTGATGCACCTTGTAGCATCTGAGCGGCTTGCATCCAGGAAGAGTCTCCCATATGCTCAAAGGCTGTAGTAATGAGTTCGCTAACTGGATTATTACCTTCAATATTGACTGGTAAGGCTTTTGCTGGATGTAATTCAGGTGCAGAATCCATCTTTCCTACGCTGAAACTATCTGCTTCATGATGGAATTCATCGAATTGTACAATGACATCGTCATTGGTGAGGTCATCACCATAACTAATCTCCACAATCTGTTCCTCCTGGGCATAAATCTCATCCAGATCAACTTCTGCAGCATCGATTCGCCACATATCTGGTACATCTTCCGGCACAACATCATCAGCAGCATCGATATGCATGATTTTTGGTTCGTCCGCAGGAATTGCTTCAACGCGAATCGGTTCTGGTTCAGGCTCTGGAATCGGAATTGCTTCGATTCGTATTGGTTCAGGTTCTGGTTCTGGGATTGGGATTGCTTGGATTCGTATTGGTTCAGGTTCTGGTTCTGGTTCTGGTTCAGGTTCTGGTTCAGGTTCAGGTTCAGGGGCTGACTCAGGTTCGGACTCGGTTACAGTTTTCTCGGTTATAGGAGGGGTTTCTGGTGCATCGAATTCATCGATATATGGCGTTGCAACTTCAACTCCACTTTCCACGAGTGAACCGACTCCAAATGGTAGATTTGAATCGATAACTTCTGCTGCTGCGCCCATTCCGAATAGAAGGCCGCTCGAAGTTGACTTCTCATCAACAGTAGAACCAATTGCTTCTGCAACATCTTTGAGACCTGGAATGCCTTCTTCCTCGTCGTCAAGGCCGGGGGCTTCGGTTGAAAGTTCGATAGTGACTTGCGAGCCACAGGATGGACAGGCACCTCCTCCAAGGAAGAGCATTCCACAGACCCTGCACTCTTGCATCGAACCGCCTCTATAATGCCACGGACGCGTCAGACCTTTGAAGACACCGCCACAATGGGCAACATTACTCCTCTTCGAAATCAAGAATAGATTCGCTGTCCACTAAGGCAGAAGCCCAAGTTTCACCCTTAGAACGCCCTCTGGCATATTGCCAAATAATTCCGAATATAGCAATCCCAAGTAGAACCCATTTGAATATTGGATCTACCCCGAATACCAATACCATGTAGAGAGTTATTATCGAGACTGTGATGAGCATTACCGGGAATCCTGCACGGAAGAACTGATTGAACGAAATGGGATACCCCGCTTCTTCTGACATACCTGCAGTAACCACGTTGGCCGATGCGCCAATCAAGGTACCATTTCCTCCTAGGCAAGCACCGAATGCCAAAGCCCAAATCATCGGTCCAAGTGAAATATTTAGCTCATATGAAATCTGAAGAACTACTGGTACCATTGTAATGGTATAGGGTATATTGTCGATGAAAGCAGAAGCAATTGCACTCACCCACAGTATAATCACGAGTGCAGCAACGAGTCTCGATTTTTCGTCGTCCGGGAATATTTGGATACCTGAAATGACTTGGTTGCCAATCCAATCAATAACGCCAAGATGTTGTAGTGAATGAATTAATACGAATAGTCCGGCGAAGAAAATCAGGGTGGACCATTCAACCTTCTCTAATGGTTCCTCCAATTCATGCCGGTCAGTAACTAATAGCATAGCAACCGCCCCAACCAATGCGACCCATGACACAGGAACATGGATAATCGGATGCAGGAAAAAACCAAGAATTACTAGTAAGAGTATAATGCCTGAATTCAATAGCATCTTACTATCTTTGATACCATATTTTGACTCTAATTCGGCAACATCACGAATCCTCTCGCCGTTGAATTCCTCACTGTACATCCACCTCAAGAACATGAAAGTCGGAACAATTGTCAACATAATACCTGGAGCTAATTCGATAATGAAATCATTGAAACTAATCCCATGTTCAGCAAGTGATGGATATTCAGACCCTTTGATTGCAGCGCTGCTCATTAAAGAACCGATAATGATGTTTGGTGGGTCTCCAATCATGGTTGCAGTCCCCCCGATATTTGAGAATAATACCTCGGAGATGAGAATGGGTATTGGTTTGAGATCTAGCACTCTGGCTAGTTGGATTGTCACTGGGGTCAACAGAAGCATTGTGGTAACATTGTCTAGGAAAGCGGAAAGAACTGCAGTCACAATACAAAGAATCACGACTAGTGTCCAAACATTCCCTCCACTCTTCTTGTAAGCTTCAACCGCGAACCATTCGAATACTCCTGTATGAGACATGATGCCTACCATCACCATCATTCCCAATAATAGGCCAATTGTTTCCCATTCGATGAGCGTGGTAACTTGGGCAAGAGTTAGCGATTCGCCAATATAGTAATTGAGAGCAAATACCGCCAGAAGTCCACCCATTGCTGCAGCGAGAGTTCGATGGACGAATTCAGTAATAATCAGCGCATAAACAAAGAAGAGAATCCCCAAGCCCACGAATACTGGAGCATTCCCTAATCCATCGGGTAGGTGAATACCTGCATCGACTGTACCGCCGCTATTTGCAACACCTTCACCGATGAAAATCATGACACCTGTAACGACGAGTGCGAGAAATGAAAGCCATTGAGACGGATGTCTGCGGGACAAGCGGCTCACTCGCATGGTGATACCCATCTAAAGGGCATCTATGAGGATATCCTCAACGACTGAGCCAAAGAACCCCGACATTGCCGCGCGAAAGTACAAGCGTAGAGTTCGTCACCTCTTCGAGGTGCGCCCATGCAACTTCTCGATCAGAACGCTCGTAAATTCCCTTATTGATTTTGATTTTCACAAGTTTGCGCTTGGCGAGTTGCCCACGAATTTCCTCAACCAAAGCATCGGTGATTCCCGTCTTTCCAATACGGACACTTGGCTGGAAATCACGTGATTGTGCTTCACGGCGAATACTGGCAGGAATATCACTCACGACGAGACCTCCTGTGGTATCCGGGGCCTCCCCCGAACCTTCTGATTCGCCCACATTCTAAGCAGGTAGTAATTCTCTGTCCGTCACGAATCCGTGTGCGGCATGTTGTTCCAGGGATTAGAGGGGTCGTGCATCCTCTGCAAATCCAATGGCGTTGCTGTATCGGCAATGGTAGTCGATGTCGCCTTGAGGTCTTGACCAGATGGCGTGTAGCATTTTTGCGAAGTTCCATTGTATTGGAAGGATTTGAAATCAGACCTGCAAGGTGAATTTGGGCATCGAGTGCCTTCTCCTTACGAAGGCGCTTTGCCTTTGCACGTCCAGACCGTCGTGACATTGCTAAGCCTCACTTTAGTGCACGCAAGATATCTTCGGTAATCTCATCGATGGCTCTATCTCCATCGATTCGGAAAAATATTCCACGCTGGTCATACCACTCGGCAAGTGGAGAAGTCTGCTCATGGTAAGTAGAAAGCCGTGAAAGAACTGTGTCGGCGTTATCATCAGCACGACGCTTGAAGTCGCTACCACCACATGAATCACACACTCCTTCCACACTGGAGGGATTGAATGTATCATGGAAAACTGCGCTACATCCTCCACAGGTATAGCGTCCACAAATTCTCTCCACGATTCTCTCGTCAGGTACTTCGATGGCAATAACATGGCTAACTTCGGTGATTTCTGCAAGTGCTACTGCTTGTGCTACAGTTCTTGGAAAGCCATCAAACATGACTCCTTTGCTTGCATCTGTGTCTTGGACTCTATCGCGAATTAAATTGATGATTACCTGATCTGGGACTAGTTGACCAGATTCCATGTAGTGCTTTGCCTCCATTCCAGTTGGAGTGCCAGCTGCGACTGCAGCCCTAAGCATGTCACCTGTACTCACCTGTGGTAAGCCAGTGGAATCCATGATTCTCTGTGCTTGAGTGCCCTTTCCTGCACCAGGTGGGCCGAACAATACGATACTGCTCATATGTTTGGCGGGGTGCGTACCCGTCTTCACTGTTGGCCTTGTTGAATAAGCCACTGGTCACCATAATGTTGCCATTGCTCCATTGACCAACCTAGAGGTAATCCAGTTGGTGGAAGAGGGGGTCCTGCAGGCACTGCAACAGGTGCTTGTTGAGGCGGCTGTTGAGGCATGTGGTAGTGATTATGAATCACATGACCGGTGTGGAGATTACCACCGACCACACTGTCTTGCATCGAGGGAGAGGTGTCGACTGGGGGCCTACCCGTAGGAATTGTAGCAGGTGGGCGTCCTGTTGGAGTATCCGCCCTCGGAGGCCTTCCATCAGGGACTTCAGGTGGAGGAGGAGGTAGTTGAGGGATTGAATCAGCAAGAGCGTCAGCAATTTCCTCTGCAGAAACTGCACCGCTAGCAATACTTGTTTTTGCAACCAAATCCATCATTGCATCAAGGCGTTCCCCACCATCTGGCATCGAATGTGCATCGGGTGCAACTAACTCTTCTCCATCGTAATTCTTCGGTGCGGACCTCTTGATTCGGATCGCTACTACTGCTCCCGCAGCGATAATTGCGAATAGCACAAGACTCGCTGCCCAAACTGGCATAATACCGAATAGCCCGCCTTGTGAGCGACGAGATTCAACCGAAATCTCAAGGTCTAGACTCGAGTTCGTATCTGCAGTAGTCGCAGAAATTCTGATAGTGACGATTCCAGTATCAGTATCCTCATTTGGAGTGGCTGTGATGGTAAATTGAGCCACTTCCCCAACTGCAAGACCTTCGAAACTATCCTTGGAAAGTGAAACTTCCCAATCTTTCACCTCTTCACCATCATCATTGATTACCGAAGCAACTAATGTGGCATCAAGAATACTATTTCCATTATTGGTAATCGTAAGGTTTTGAGTAGCACTTCCATCACGGGCGATGGATAGCAAGGGCCTTTCAGTATCATCAAGAGGAGACATAATTGCATATGTGGTTTCTTGAATATCTATTGTGATGCGTATATCCTCAGAAATAGTCTCAAAACTATTTGTTGCATCTACAAAGATTCCTAGTTCAAATTCCGAAATACCAGCGGATTCTCCAGCAGGAGGAATTACTCCAATTCGAATAGTTTCAACATCACGTGGCTCCATAATAGATGCCGGGTTTGCGAAACCAACCTGCCATCCATCGGGTGCAATACTGTGATCCCATGACAATGTCACCAGAGCATTTCCAGTATTTTCAATCGTGAATTCAAAATAATTCCATTCGCCATCTACCCTTACAGGGAAGGTTTCAGAATTACTCGCATCCAATTCAATAGATAACTCATCTTTCACCACAAGAGTTGTTTCATTATTCAAGAAAATCGCTTGATTGACACTTGTTTTGAATACCAAGCGATTTGAATCCCCCATCGATGCGGTCGGAGAAACCAATATTGCAATTGTAACGGTTGTAGAGCCTCCGGGTTGTACAAAGAAACTAACCTCACGAGAATCCGATTCATCACCATGTGTCACACCGATTGTCCAAGTTGTCAACTCGGGTGAAACGCGCATCGTGAGATTGAGGCCAGTATTGCCAGTATTTTCAATTCCAAGTGTCAAATTAACGCGCTCAGATGTGTCAACCGCAATATCGCGTGCAAAGGCAGAAGGGCCAACTTCAAGCCCCTCGTGATCGAATAAATCGGTATCGAAGGACTGAAGGGCTTTGACAGTCAAAATCACTACCTCTGTGATATTTAATTCCGGGTCCTGAGTACTAGTGACCGAACATGATATCGAATCTTGGCTACCTGCTGCAGGTAGCCCATCTGCTACCGGTGGGACATAGAGTCTGACCTGCATTGGAAGATATTCGAGAATATCTAATGGCTCAAATGAATACGAACTGGAATTTGATTCTCCCAGTTGGACCTGCCATCGGTTTTCACTATAGCAGTCCAAATCGTAAACAGCCGGAGAGTTACCGGTATTCATCACCGATATGGAAAATGCTGTACTTCCACCGGGAATAGCCTCAAGGCCGTCTGTACCCGCCGGTGCGACCATCACATCCTTTACTTCCATCACAGTTAATCGAAGACGAATTGTGTGTGAAACGCTTTGATCAAATTCATAGCGCGCAGTGACATCGACCAAGAAGACACCAGCTTCAGCATATCGAGGAATGTTACCAGAAATGTCTGCATCCTCATCAGTCATGGTGATGTTGAGGTAGAGTTGGTCTCCTCCATTACCCATTGGTGAAAGGGTAAATGGTCCAGAGAGATCGGAAGATTTGCTCCAATCATCCTCTGGAGGTAAGAGGAAATCATCTCTCACTGGATGAGGTATCTGTACCTGAGAAACTGTGAGTGTGACCGATTCAGTTCCTGTTCCCTCATGCTTCAGCAATATCGGCCAGGTCATCCCTCCTCCATTGCGTGGGTCGAGTGTCTGGTTGACGAGACTATTATCCACGACTCCTGATAAATCGAGTGGTACAAGTCGAACACCCAGTGCTTTCACTTCGATTTGCATGTCGAGAATATTATTATCAGTCCCGTTGGTAGCATCGTTAATCTCATCAACATCATTATCGACATCAATACTCAATCGCATATCGTGCTGACCAGTAGTAGTGAACTGGTGATATATCGTAACAGAATCAATGATTCCATCATCAAGGCCAGTTCTTGTAGCATCGTAGAGAATAGTGCCTGCAGTTAGGTCCTCAAGGACAACTTTGAATGAGCCAGCAGGTAATGTACCTTGATTGAACCATGATATTCGAAGTGTGATTAAATCATTGAGCAATGGTGATTCCGAGGAAGAGTGAATCGAGCCATCAAAGACAATCAAATCAGTGGAAGGGATTGGATTTGCCTTTGCGGTAAGGACTAGTCCGAACGCCTGCTCCAAACCACCGGTGTGCTCAACCTTAACCTGCCATTGTCCACTTGTTACAACAGACCCTGGTGCAATACGAATTCTTTCGATATTATTGATTGAATCAGAGACACCATTTGGAACTGATTCCCCATTGAAAATCACATTGCCCTTGTATACTGTACCATCGGGTGAAACAAGTAAAAGGTCGAGGTCATTTACGAGACGGGAATTATTCTGATCATCATTTGCACTACCCGCAACATCGGTCCATGCAAGGGTCAAATCGATACCATGTGCGGCATCCAATTCAAATGAATAGACAGTAGAGTAACCCGCGTTTAGTACTCGAGCATCATCAACAAAAGTCTGGAGTTGTGTACTTCCATCCATAGGCAGAATTGTCCTCTCAAGGTTGATTTGACCCCATCCTTCAGCAGAGTTAGGAATATCGGGGGTGCCCAAATCAATAGCACCATTGATTACAGCAGCTTTGAGAAGAGCAGCAGATGGAGATGAAATGCCAACTTGTTCGCGAATGAATTCTCTTGTGAGGGAAACCGTTCCACCAACAACCGCAGTTGCCTGACTAGAACCATCCAAAGTCATGTACATAGAATTGCCATTTGAGTGGGTCCCACTAGCGCACGACCAGCCCATTGGGGCAGTTGCTTCCTCAGCCTGACCTGAGCAGATACCAACACCTGGTGCTACGATGTCTGGCTTGACTCTTCCATCCATTGACGGACCTTGGGCAGAGAAATTTGACATCGTACCTGAATTGGTTGTTGCACCAACTGAAAGCACATTCTTCGCAGTTGATGGAGCCATTATTCTCGAAGGATCCTGATGTACATCATCACCAGCAGAGAAAATTGGCAAGAACTCAGGATTGTCTCTAACAAAGACATCCAATGAACGTGAATCGGCAGTGTACTTGCCCCAATTTCCATTGAGTCCCCACGCATTAACCGAGACCCGTGAGCCTTCTTGTTCAGCATGGCGGAGCATATCATAGATACTTCCCAATCTACCGAAAACACCGGTTGGATCATGCTCTAATGCATAGGCGATAATGTTAGCAGCAGGCGCTATTCCTTTTGCAGTTGCATCGCCGGTACCATCTCCAACTAGAGTGATTGCAACATGGGTCCCATGGCCTCCATTGGTGTCGGCAGGGCTGGGATCAAGACCAAATTGAGTGTAAGTTGCAGCAACTCTCCCAACAATATCCGGGTGGTCTGAATCCAGTCCAGTATCGGTGAAAGAAATTGTCTCACCAGAGCCGTCAAGGGTGAAGGGTGCGGTATTTCTTACCGCATCAACACCGACTACAGCACCTGCCATTGCATTGGTCAGACGAAGGGAATAAGTTGGCTCACTGAAGATAATCCTACCATCTCTTGCGAGCAGGGAGTGGTCTATTGTACCTGTAATTTCACACAGATGAAGGCCACACCAAGCTTCCTCAGCACCCATCAACACAAGGTCATGTGCAAGTCCTTCTAATGCCTCAGGAATGAGGTCGGCTGCTGGGATTGCTGCAATCAGAGCGGTATTGGCATTCAAATTAGGAGAAAGTCGCCATCCCGGTTGCATGATTCCTGCCCATCGGACATTCTCATCTTGTTGAATTGCCGCAAGGTCATTGGGATTAGAGAGTCTTACCAACCAGGCCGAGCCACCCATGTGGTCGAGAACGAATACTCCATGCTCATCTACGAGATCATACAATGCCTCTCCAGTATGGTGATTCAGCTGAACGATTGCCATGCCGGTTTGACGATAATCGAAATCATCCTTAATGCCGGACCATGGTGCTTCTTCGCTCAATGGGTCGAATGAACCAATTGCGAGATGTATACGGAAATCGACTGCCTTCAGGGCAGATGTACTCATTTCGACATTATCGATAATATGCCAATTTGTTGCAGCGATTTCAAGTGAATCTGGGGGAGCTGCACTACCCGTTGGAGCCAAACTCACTAGGGGTGATGCGAGTAGGACCAAAAGTAGGACCATTGCTCGACGAGTGGCATGCATGGGCTCTCCGACTCCTGTACCGTACTTGAATATGAACCTCGGTTGCTCCTATAGGAGCAAGGGGAAATTCACTCGAATAACGCAGCGATTGCAGCATCGGTTTTTGCAACCGATACCTTCCAATCCGATTCGACGCCCATCAGTGCACGAATCGCATCGACATTTTCTGGAATGACATCGGATTCTTGATGAATTGCTTGGAAATAATATAGCGTATTACCTACTAATTTCACCCCATCTTCCCAGACGAATATCTCATGGAGGTCACCCCAAGTTCTACCCATGTCACGGGCGAATTCCATCACTTCAGCGGTAGTGGTAATTCCGGTTTCAGCGCCGTTCATTATTACCACACGTGGACTTGCATTCCATAGTCCGAGTACGCTTTCAGTAGTCAATCCGTGGCCCTCAGGCAAGGTTGCAACAATAGAGTGAACGTGCATGATAGTAGTAGGAACTGCAACCGCTAGTGAGTTAATCACAATCTCTGGTTTTACAGTCATGACATCAGGGCCATGATGGCTTGGAACCTTTAGGACCGGTTTGATTGCATTTATTGGTCCCTTCTTAGAGTCGCCCGGATCTGCGGCGCGACGAATCATTGTGCATTCTACAGAAAGTGAACCACAATGGTCGTAGAGTGGGACAAGAGTACGCGAAAGTCCAGTGGTATTACAACTCACAACTCGAGTACCCTCTGCATTCATGTTCTCGGTGTGATTTGCACAGGATGAGTAAGACATACCTGTCATAGCGTGCTTTTCACCACCTTGGAAAATCCACTTTATTCCAGCAGCTTGGTATTTCGATTTATTGTCGGCTCCCATTTTTCCTGGTGAACAATCGACAACAACATCAGCCGCAGCCAATAATTCAGAAAGGCCGCCATGGCACTCATATCCTGCAGCAGCAAAGGCAGCAATACGATCTGCATCATCAAAAGTGCAGTATAGAGGGTATCCTTTTCGTACCGCTAAGTCACAACCAAAGGCTGGCCTGGTCTTTGTGACGCCGATTATTTCCATGTCGTCTTGACAAGCAACTGCGTCTGCGACGCGCTTGCCGATGGTTCCGTATCCGTTGATGGCCACCTTGATGGTCACTCTTCTCCCCGTTTAATGTGCCCCCGCGTACTCCAAATGAACCTTCCCTATCGTACTAGACCATAGTGACGAGGGAAACCATTGATGAGAGGGAACAACACCCGACGGAGTGATGGCGTCCTCCGACGATGTGGTCAAACGCTCAATGAGCATCAATTCTCGGTTGCCTGCGCAACTTGAGAAGGCCCTTGAAAGAAACATTGTACTTCGCATTGGGTGGACCACAAGTGGAGAGCCAGTTCCCAAAGATGGAGAACTAGGGTTATGCCCAAATCTCCCCAAGGGTGCAAGGATCCGCAGCCTAGGCCGATTGGGGCCTTTTACCGCTGCATTCGGAAATGGCGGCACATATACGCATCAAGGAGACTGTTCTTCTTTCCTAGGAGCCGGAAATAACGGTAACGACATCACTTGTGAGCGTG
>Ga0315334_10001706_pt1 | contig 13651 bp, 8 predicted proteins | sample M150034915metaG_FD_205555 | JGI IMG/M metagenome (GOLD analysis project Ga0315334, IMG submission 205555) | Ammonia-oxidizing marine archaeal communities from Monterey Bay, California, United States - M1 500m 34915 | ecosystem: Environmental > Aquatic > Marine > Intertidal zone | place: USA... | reverse complement strand
GTGGTCGAGAAGTCCCGCGAAAAAGGCGGTCCGTTCATCCGGGTTGATCTTCCACCGTTCACCGCGTTGGAGGATCTCCTCAACCATCGGAGTGAAGGTGGCATCTGCTGCTCCGACCCACGCCCACTCCGGTTTCGGGCTGCCCTCCTGGGATCCGTAGGCGCAGATGACCTCTCGTTTACGGTTGGGGGAAAGCCCTGGTCGGAGAGGCGACTCGAGGAAGAAATCACGGTCGATCCCGGTGGGATCGCCCTTCAGGACCTTCACGGTGCGGAGCCAGTAGGGAGACCCGGGATCCTCGCGGGCGAGCACGATGACCTCGGATTCGAGAAGATAATCGGCAGGGGAGGTGGTGGGAACCGGAAGGCAGATCAGGCAGGCATGGGCCGCAGGCCACACCGCCGGAAACAGGAGAAGGCCTGTCAACCAGGGCCGGAAGGTCATTGGGGTCCGCTTCGAGATCATGCCTGTGAGGAGTCCATCCTGTTCCGGGTTGGTCCGGATGGGCGCTTGTTGCGGCGGGGCTATCCGCCTTTGCGGAGCGAACTGAGATACTCCACGAGATCGACCAGTTCACCCGGCGTCATCAACTGGTGAAGCCCTGGATACATGAGGGACTGCTTGAGCTTTGTCCGGGTGGAGATCTCCCCCTTGTTGATGGTTCGCTTGGCGCCGCCAATCATGGTGACAGTCAGATTCTCATCCGTCTCCACGACGATCCCGACCAAGGTGCTCTTGTCCTTCAGAGTGACCTCCCAGCCCTCGAAGCCCATGCTGATCCCGGCGCTGGGCTCCAGGATCGCCTGATAGAGGGCTTTCTTGTCCAATTTGTCGCCGATTTCCGAAAGGCCGGGACCGAAATTGATTCCCACCCCACCAGCCTGGTGACAGACAAGGCAGGTCTTGGTGGCAAAGAGCTGTTTTCCGTTGGCGGCAATCCCTTTGCGTTTGACCAGTTCCGCGACAGGAGGAAAGTTCCCTTCGCCCACGGCAAAGAGGGACTTGGCTTCCTTCCGGATTTCCGGATCCCGGGAAAGCATGAGGATTTCAGAGGCAGTCTGGCGCAGGTCCTTGGCCAACTTGCCCGCCTTCACGGTGGCCAGGAGTTTGGCCTGCTTCGCCGGGTGTTTGCCGTAGAGCGCGGCGAGTGCAGATGAGCGCACCGCCACCGCCCGGGACTGATCCGCGAGGATCTTCGGCAACTCGGCAACAAGAGCGGGGGCTCCGGCGTGGGAGATCGCCACCGCCGCCCGGACGGCCTTGGTGTCATCCTCACCGCGAAGGGTATTGATGAGAAGGTCGCCTGCTCCCAGGGTCACCAGCAGGGAAGCGGCCTCCGCTCCCATCGGGGTATCGGACTTTTCGAGGGCGAGCCGTAGCACCCCGGGCGCCTCCTCCTTCAGGGAGAAGCGCTCAATGAGATCGAGGTAGCGCTCCCCGGCCCAGTTGCTTTTCAGGTAGCGCCCGACCGCGGCCTGCGCCTTGGTCGATCCCTGCAGGTCAAAGCCCTCGATCCTCAAAACCGTTTCCACGATCAGGGCATCCCTGGCCTCATCGCCAAGGGTGGTGACCGGGAAGGTAAGAACGACGGCAGCGGCCACCAGGGCGGCAGCGCAGCGACGGGAGGGAGCCATGAAGCAATCCGGAAGTTCCTAGAGGTCGAGGAGACTTTCGAGAGCCTTGTTCTTCTCCTCGCCCTTGTGGAAATCAAAGGCCCGCATGTAGCGCGGAGAGGCGTGATCCTTGAGGGACTTGTCCTTGATGATCCGGGCGAGATACTCCGGTGCCTGCTTGGAGCGAACCCGCCAGACGATGTCGCGGCCCCCGTCCGACTTCCAGTTCTTGCCAGCCTCGGCAAGCCAGGCTGCAAACCGTGCGTCGGCATGGAGATCGGAGCCAATCCCGAGGGCTTCGAGATACCAGCGATCCTCCCCGGTGTGCTGGAGGGCCAGTACAGCCCAGAGTTCGTTAGCTGCTTGTGACCCGTCAAAGCGCAGGGCGATACTGGCCTCCCGCCGCACTGCAGCAGAATCGTCCCGCATGACCTTGGCGATTTTGCCCGGCATTTTGAGGCCCAGCTGGCGGGCGAGGCGAATCCCCACGATCCGGATGTCCGGGTTCTTGTCAGCAAGAGCGGCGTCCACCGCCCCATGACCCTTGCCCTCCATCTTGCCGAGGGCCCAGAGGGCCCGGGCCCGGTGACGGGGGTTCTCTCCTTTCCAGAGCTTTTCGAGGGCGGGGACGGCCTTGGCTCCCATCTCTTGCAAAGCGGTCCAGGCGAGGTAACGCACCTCCCCATTCGGATTCGTCAGGGCCTTGGCTGCTCCCTCCGCGGTGGCAAGATCGATCTTGGGGACGGAATACTTGGAACCCGGAACCGCCACCCGGAAGATTCTTCCTCCGTCGAGGTCCCGCATCCCGTGTCCTCCCACGCCCGGGTCATACCAATCGGCAACAAACAGGGAGCCGTCGGGAGCGACGCAGACATCGGAGGGGCGGAACCACTTGTCGCGGGCGCCGTAGAGAATGTTGACCATCTCGGCCGAGTAGCCGGCCCCGGTGGGTTTCACCGGGTAGGCCCGGGTCACATTCGGACCGGCATCGCAGTGGATAACCTGGTTCTGGAATCCAGCGGGGAGGAGGGAGCCTTCATACACCACGATGCCGGTGGGGGAACCCTGTCCGGTCTGTAGGAGATTGGGGACCACCCCGGGGTCGTTGAGGTGCCAGTGGCGCAAGGGCACTTCCTTCTCCATGTTGGTGCGCTTGTGATTCCATCCCTGGCCGGTGAACTCATCGCGGTAACCGTAGTTGCCGAACTCCATCACGAAATTGATGCGCACGCCCTTGTTGCCGTCGTCATCATTGTCGCTCTGCCACACCGTCCCGAAGGAATCGACGCAGACCTCCCAGTTGTTGCGGAAGTTCCAGCCCAGGGTTTCCACGTTTGATCCATCGAGATCACAGCGGAAGGCCATGCCCTGCTGGTAGGGCTGGCGACTGGCCTTCACCTCGTTGCCCGCCTTGTCGGTGATGATCTTACCTGAAGCATCAGCCAGCTGTCGCGAGGCATTGCCGAAATTGAAGTAGAGCTTCCCGTCGGGTCCGAAGCAGAAGGCGTGGATCCCGTGGTCGTGCTGGGCCCCGCCGATCTTGGTGAAGAGCGCTTCCTTCTTGTCGGCCTTCAGGTCCCCGTCCTCGTCGGTCATGATCCACACGTTGTCCCCGGCCGAGATGATCACCTTGTTCCCGAGGACGCAGACCCCGTGGACGGAATCGATCTCGCGTCCCTGGTAGAAGACCGTCGACTTATCGGCCTTGCCATCTCCACTAGTGTCCTCGAGGACCAGGATCCGGTCTCCCTCCTGGCGCTTGTTCCGATGCCCCCGGTAGTTGACGACCTCACAGACCCAGATGCGGCCGAGGTGGTCGATGTCGATACTGGAGGGACTCAGCATCATGGGCTCCGAGGCAAAGAGGGTGGTTTCGAGCCCCTCTCCGACGTCCAGGTTGGCAACCGCTTTCTCGGGTGGCTGCTTGGCAAGTCCGGTGGCGGCCAGGGCCACGCTGAGAGCGAGAACGGAAAGGGCGGTTCGACGGTTGGTGTGCATGATGAAGAAATAGCTTGGACAGTGGTGGATCGGCAACGTGAAAACTTGGCCCGATCTATCGTTGAATATTCCGCTCCCCTCACCGGCGGGCGACTTTTGCGGCGGAGGGCGAATGCTCAGCGGTTCACCTCGAAAAACAGGATGGAGGCCGTCGTTCCCCTGCTTCCCGGGTTCTTCTCCTCCGCCAGCTGCAGGGCCAGCACGTGTTTCCCGGGTTTCAAATCCGTGCCGAAGATCACGCTGCGGGGGTAATTCAGTCCGCGGCTGTAGCGATGGTAGAGGTCGTGCCGGGTGGCCGGGCCTCCATCGATGCTGGCTTCGAGGATTCCGGCATCGGGTCCGGCGAGGAGGAAGGCCCCCACCGTCCGTCCCGTGAACTCGATGGCCAGCCTGGCCCCCGGTTTCTCACCGCGCAGTAATTGATACGACGAATACTGGGAGCGAATGCCGCCGAGGGGCAGGAGCTCCCGTCCAACCTTTCCCAGACGCCAGCCGACGGGGAATTTCGCCTCCTTCGGAGCGAGAAAGCGGCCGTGGTCATAGCTCCCGGTGTCGAGCAGGTCGGCCGGCTTGGCCTGGGATGCGTCCTGGCCCTTGGCCAGTCCGTCCTCGAGGGCCGCGATGATCATGTTGGAAGCGACCCGGTAGCCGAAGCGGCCGGGATGGGTTCCCCCGTAATCCTTCCAGCTGTAGCGGCCACCCTTGGTGGCGGCCGCAACCTCCGCGGCCACGTTGACGGAGATGACTCCGTGCCGGGCGGCCACCGCCTCGTGGGCCGCGATGGCCACCGGCGCCTCCCCCTTGCCCAGTTTGTCCAGCATCCCGGGATTGGCGTAATGGACCATCACGATCCCGCACTTCGGGTGCTTGCTCTGGACCTGGTTGATGATTCCCTCCATGCCCCGGATACACTCACGCCGGGCGTGTCCGGCATCCTGGTCGTCATTGACCGCGAACTCGACCACGAGGAGATCGACCTCTCCCTTGCCGAAGATGTGCGACTCGAGGCGGAAGGCTCCGCTGGTCGAACAGGTCGACCCCAGGCCCGCATTGGTCACCGTCACCTCCACCCCGGGAAACTTCTGTTTCAGCCAGGCCGGGACCATCGCGGTGTGCCCGCCGGTGTTCTGGGTGATCGATCCTCCCAGAAAGGCGACATGACACGTGCGCTTCACCTCCAGTTGCTGTTTCAGGTGAGGGAGTCCGCTTCGGACATGCAGGTGCGGGTTGTCTGCGGCAATGGCCGCCCGGGGGTCGTCCTGCGCACTCGAGATTTGCAGGAAGCCGAGGGCCAGGCCGGGAACGAGAAGGGGCGCGATCGTTTTCATGGATTGTAGATCGCCCAGAGTCGCAATCCAGCGCGCGGGCGCAAGCCCGGGGTGGTTCGATTGATGCAGGCCCGGTTGCGGGGTGCCCAGGGCGGTGAGGAGACCGGAGATTTTCCCTTGCAGGGTCCTCTCTCTGCCCCTAGCTTCCAAGCCTGCCCGTGAGGGCGGAACACAAAATCGCGGGGTGGAGCAGCCCGGTAGCTCGTCAGGCTCATAACCTGAAGGTCACAGGTTCAAATCCTGTCCCCGTAACCAACGAAGGCCCTGAAGTTCAACGACTTCGGGGCCTTCTCCGTTTAAGGGGTGAAGGATCCGAACTGCAGCCAAAATGCGCCTGATTGCCAGTTCTATTGCACCGGTGTTACACCGGTAGATTGGAGGAAGGGCGGAGCTTCCATCGCGCCCCGCGGGCAACGAGCGGGATCAAGTTGGAGCCGAGTCATTATGTCCTCCCTGGAGCCGGCCCCATTGTTCCGCCCTCGATAAATTCGGCCTTGGTGAGCGATTGGCGGCGGTCGGTTTTGCCGCGACTGATGTTGGCCGCCCAGGCGACGATGCGGCGGACGACGGGTTGGGGATCCCAGCGAATGTGGGCTACGGATGGTTCGGACCAGGCGAAAGTCGGATCGGCATCACTGCATATGATGGAGATGTCGCCCGGCACGCGGAGTCCCCTGGCGGCAGCAAACTGCAGGACCGCATTGAAGATGACAGCCTCTTCGCAAATGAGGGCCGTGGGGGGGGTGACTTGGAACAATGAGGACAGGCAAGCTTGCAGGCCTTCCTTGCAATCGTCCCATTCCGGGAGATTGAAATTACCTGCGGAGAGTCCCTGTTCTTTGAGTTCGGCGAGGAAGGCCTGCTCGGTAGTGCCCGGTTCAGGAAGCCGACGTCTCGGACGTGCCAGCAGGGTGATGCGGCGATGTCCAAGGTTAATCAATTCGCGGGTTACCATGATAAAGGCAGGCACCTTGTCCGGTCCGGCGCCGGCCATGGGCAACCCCTCCCGGCGCCCGAAGAGGGCGAAGGCCGGGGTCGGGTTCGCCGCGAACCACTGGAGGACCGATCGCGAAGCTGCGCCGATTACCCAAACATCGGCTTCGGTTGACTCGACCAATGGAGCGATTCGGCTGACATCCATGCCGAGGGCTAGCAAGGATCGAGCAGGATGAACCACCGTGTGTCCCGCCTCGCTTAGTTCGCGGTCGAGCTGGACCATGTAATTGGTATTCCTGTCGACTGCCTCTGAGAGAAGAAGGGCAACTCTCATGGGCCGGGCGGAGGCCATTTTTGTGGAGGGCGTGATGAGACGACGACGCCCTGCTCCCTGTCCGGTGAGGAGTCCTTCCGCTTCGAGATTCCGCAGGGCGGATTCCACCGTTTTGTGACCGACTCCCAACTCTGCAGCCAGGTTGTTGCGCCCGGGCACGGTCGTGAGCCATCGTCCCTTGGCCAGTTCCTGGCGCAGGTGGCTGGTGACTTGCTCCGTGATCGACGAAAAGTCGGATGACGCCATGGGAAAACCTGCTCTTTTAGTGACAGGTTGGCGAGAAAAATTGCGATAGTTTGGGTCGGGTTATTCGGTTAAGAAGCAGGAACAAACCCGCGATTCCCCCCAATTTCACCATGACAAAAGAATCCGAAGACATTGAAGCCATCGAGAAACTGGGCAAGGCGAGGGATGCGATCGTCGCCGAGCTCCGCAAGACGATCGTCGGCATGGACGAGGTCATCGACGAGATGATGATTTCGATTTTTGCCCGTGGCCACTGCCTGCTGGTGGGGGTGCCCGGACTGGCGAAGACGCTCCTGGTGAGCTCGCTGGCAGAGGCCATGTCGCTCTCGTTCAAACGGATCCAGTTCACGCCGGACCTGATGCCGTCCGACATTACGGGAACGGAGTTGTTGCAGGAGGACCCGGAGACCCATCAGAGACACTTCAAGTTCCAGAAGGGCCCGGTGTTCACGAACCTGCTGCTTGCTGATGAAATCAACCGGACGCCCCCCAAGACCCAGGCGGCCCTGTTGGAAGCGATGCAGGAGAAGCGAGTTTCCTCGGGAGGAATTGATCACAAGCTTGATGAACCGTTCTTCGTCCTCGCGACGCAGAACCCAATCGAGCAGGAGGGAACCTATCCATTGCCGGAAGCGCAGCTCGATCGCTTCCTCTTCAATATCCTGGTGAAATATCCGAGTTATTCCGAGGAGCTCGACATCGTGCGGAATGTCACTGGTGACGAGGAAACGGAGCCAGAGAAAGTTATCGATGCGTCGGAGATCATCGAATTTCAGCGGTTGGTACGACGCATTCCTGTTTCTGAGCATGTATTCAACTACGCGGTGACGCTGGCCCGGGCGACCCGGCCGGCGGAGCCGGATGCGCCGGAGTCGATCAAGAAGCTCCTGGCCTGGGGAGCAGGTCCGCGTGCTTCCCTGAATCTCGTCCTGGCCGGCAAGGCGCGAGCAGCACTTCGTGGGCGATGCCACGTATCGATCGAAGATATCAGGGAATTGTGCCTGCCGGTATTGCGGCACCGTGTTATCCCCAACTTTGCCGCGCGCTCGGAGGGGATGACCTCCGACTCGCTGATCGGAAAGCTCGTGGAGGAGATTCCCTCCGACGAGAAGCTACTCGTCAGAAGAGCCGGTTAGCCTGCCTCGATGTCCGAGCATCTGCCAGAGACGAACTACCTCGATCCCGAGGTGTTGCAGAAACTGGGCGATCTTGAGTTGGTCGCTCGCGAGGTCGTGGAAGGATTGCGGGTGGGAAGTCACCGTAGTTCACTGCGCGGGTTCAGTACCGAGTTCGCGCATCACCGGCAGTATTCTCCCGGCGACGCCCTGCGGGATCTCGACTGGCGCGTCTACGGTCGCACCGACCGCTATTACACCAAGCTCTACGAAGCGGAGACGAACTTCGATTGCACCATCCTGATCGATGCCAGCGCCTCGATGAACTACGCCTCGGGGAAGGTCAGCAAGCTGGAGTATGCCAAATTCCTCGCGGCCTCGCTGGCGTATGTCGTGCTCAAGCAGCGCGACTCGGTGGGCCTGTCGGTCTTCGATTCAGAAGTGCGTGAATACTTGCCGCCGCGTTCGGCGATGGGAGTGATCCTGCAGATCGATCAGCTTTTGCGCGATATCAAACCGACCCCGAAGACCAGTATCGCCAAACAGCTGCATGACATCGCGCTCATGATGAAGCGGCGCTCGTTCGTGATCCTGATCTCGGATCTGTTTTCCGATGTCGATGACATCCGGGCCGGGTTAGACCACCTCAGGCATGACGGGCACAATGTGGTGGTGCTGCACACCCTCGACCCCTACGAGCTCGAGTTTCCCTTCAAGGGGACCTGGCTCTTCGATGGGCTGGAAGGAGAGGAGCCGTTGACCACCCAGCCGGAGCGGATCCGCGACGACTACCTTGCCAGTTTCGGCAAGTATATGGAGGAGCTGAAAACGGGATGCGTGGCGAGCCATGTCGACTACACCACGGTCGACACCTCTCAGCCGCTTGATGTGCTGCTAAGCGAGTTTTTCCACCTGCGCCAATCGACGCAGCCCGGTCCATCCACTGCCCGGCCATGAGTTTTCTCAATCCGCTGCTCCTGTTTGCCGCGCTCGGGGTCGGGCTGCCTATCCTGGCCCACTTGCTCAGTCGCTACAAAGTGAAACGTACTGACTGGGCGGCGATGCAGTTCCTGAACCGGAGCGTGCGGGTCCGCTCGCGGCAGATTCGCCTGCGTGACATTGTCCTGTTGAGTCTTCGTTGTCTCGCGATCGTGTTGTTGGCTCTCGCCTTCGCGAAGCCGTTCACCGAGGAAGGGGAGTCCGTGCCCTCGAAGGTCAGCGAGCGTCGCGCGGGTGTGATCATCGCCCTCGACGCTTCTTACAGCATGGAGCATAGCGACGGCGCCTCCACGCGCTTCGAACGAGGCATCGAGAAGATTGACATGATTGCGGAGGGACTCCATCCGGGAGATCCGGTCAGCCTGGTGCTTCTCGGTGCCGAACACCGGGTGGTCGCGCGGAACATGGCCTTCGAGCCCGCCCGCTTCGACGAGTTGCTTCGGTCCCAGCAGGCAACTCCGGAACCCCTCGATCTCGACACTGTTCCGCTCACCCTGGAAGCGCTGGTCGAGGCGATGGATGCTCCGCAGAAGGAAGTTTACCTCGTGACCGACATGCAGGCCCGGGACTGGAAGGACCGGCCGGCGTGGTTGGGGGAGGCCTTCGAGGACCTGGGCGAGAGCGCGCCGACGACCATCATTCCAGTGGGCGGCGGCGCCGACAACCTGGCGATCACGAACCTGGAACTGGTGTCCGGGGTGCTTCGCAAGGACACGATCGCACGCTATCGTGCGACGGTGCGAAACTACGGAACGAGCCCCGTTGCAAATGTGCGGGTCAAGGGCCTCGTCAATGACATCACGGTTGATACCAAAACGATTCCCGCGATTGCGCCGGGGTCCTCGAAGACGGTCTCGCTTTTTATCCATTTTCGCAATGCCGGTCCGGTCCGGATCAGCGCGGGGTTGGAGTCGGATTCGCTGCCGGTGGACAACACCCGCCGGACGGTGGCAGTTATCCGGGATGAAGTTTCCGTGCTGAGTGTGGAGGGATCGCCAGGGGGAGGAGGGGACTTCCTCGCCGCGGCGCTCCGGGCGCGTGGGAGCGATGCGGGTCAGGAGAACTTCGCGGTAAGATCCGTGTCATGGATCGATCTGCCCTCCCAGGACCTGGCGCGCTTCGATGTCGTAGTGCTGCAGAACGTCCCCGACATTACGCCCGAGCAGGCCCGGGTATTCGAAGCCTACGTTCGCGCCGGTAACGGTTTGATCTGGTTTGCCGGTGACAAGGTCGATGCCGCTGCCTGGAACAAACGTTCGGCGCGGGATGGGATTCCGTTGCTCCCGGCCGCGATCGAACAGCCGGTGAGCACGAGCGACGCGCTGGGAGTGGGCAGACCGCTGGATCCAACCATGCCCGACCATTCCGTGTGCCGGCCGCTCCGTTCGTTACCGGAGGATTTGTTGAGCGAAACCCGGTTCCGCAAGGTGTTGCAGGTCAAGCCTGCCGCCACCAGTTCCACAGTCCTGTCCCTCGCCGGGACCTCAACGCCGGTGCTGTTGGAACATTCGGTCGGGCGTGGGCAGGTTTTCATGTTCACGACCTCCGCGGATTCGGCGTGGAACAACATGGCGGTTACGCCGGTCTTCCCCATGGTCCTCCAACAGATGGTGACTTACCTCACCGCCCGCGAATTCGAGAGGCCGCGGCAGGTGGGTGATTCCCTGTCGCTGTCCTATGTTGATCAGCCGGATGCGAGCGAGGCCGTGTTCGACGCCCCGTCGAAGGAGATTATCGCTGTGCCCGTGCGCGAGCATCGCAACCAATACGTGGCCCTGTTAGAGCACGCCCGCGAAGCCGGCTTCTATCTTGCGCGCGTCAGCCTGCAAGCGCCTGGCGTGCCCATCGCGGTCAATGTCGATCCTGCGGAGTCGGAGGTCGCCTGCCTGTCCGCGGCCGAGACCACGCGCAGTTTCGAAGGAACGGGCATCGCAGTGGCGCAGTCGGAAGCGGACCTGCTCGATGCGGTGAACGAGTCACGCACCGGGCGGTCGCTCTGGCTCAGTTTCCTGCTGGCGGGCCTGGGGCTGCTGGTCATCGAAAGCCTCCTGGCGAATCTCATGCACAAGCGGCCGGGCGGCCGGGCCAGGCAATCCTCGCCCACCACGGCGCAAACCGGAACCACCTAGATGATCGCCTGGATTTTGAATGAGGGACAGATTGAGCGGCTCTTCTGGGCCCGCCCGGCTTCGGGGGCGCTCATGATGGGAGCCTTTGCCGTGGTCATCGTGCTGACCGTTCTCCTCTACCTCCGCCGGCGGGGCTTGCCGGACTGGGTTCGCCTCGTGCTGGCAGTTTCCCGCCTGGTAGCCCTGGCTCTGATCGTGGCCGTCGTGTTCGAGCCGACCGCAACCGTTACGCAGACCCAGACCGAGAATCGCCGTCTCCCGGTCCTGATCGACGTGTCGGAGAGCATGTCGATTGTGGACCAGCGCAAGCGCTCCGAGGATATCGGGGAAGCGGCTGCGGCCCTCGGGATTCTGCCGCTTTCGGTGACCCCGGAGGAGGCCCGCCGCCGTGCCATGTCACTCGTAGGGAAGCAGCGCGATGCCATTGCTGCGGCCTCGCGCCTCGATCTGGCGACCAACCTGCTCTCGCAGTCGGCACGACCGGTATTCGAGTCGCTCGGCGCAGATCTTGATCTCAGTTACCATGCATTTGGCGAGTCCGTGCAGCGGCTCGGGGTGGGCGAGAATAGCGGAGTCGAATCCCTTGCGGCCCTGCGGGCGGACGAGTCGGGAACCTCGATCGCGGGAGCACTCGAAACCGTCGCCAAAACGGAACGCGGGGCGCCCCTGTCCGGCATCGTGTTGTTCTCGGACGGGTTGGACACCTCGTCCAGCCGAGTCGAGGCGGTGGTTCGTGATCTGGGGACACGCGGGATTCCGGTCTACACCGTGCCGGTGGGGATCGCCGATCCCGACGACGTTTCGATCCGCAATGTCATCGTGCAGGATGTGGCCTTCACCGGCGACAAGGTTCCGGTCCGCGTTCAGCTTCAATCCAAGGGTTACGAAAAACGCAGCGCCGACCTGACGGTAAGCCTCAACGGCCGCGGGATCGCCCGGCAGAGCGTTTCGCTGGCAGGTGGACTACAGTTCGAGGAGATCTTCTTCAACGTTGATGTGGCGGAAAGAGGCGCAGCGCGCATCGAGGTCGCGATCACCCCGTTTTCCGACGAGGCCACGGCGGCCAACAACCGGGTGGAGCGCAGCGTTCGGGTCGTGAACGAGAAGATCAACGTGCTCTGCATCGAGGGCAGCGCCCGCTGGGAGTTCCGTTACCTGCGCGCCATGCTGAAGCGGGATCCGCGCATCAATGCGACCTTTATCGCGACGCGTGCCCAGCCCGAGTTGGCGCAGCAATCGTCGGAATACATCGCGGAGTTCCCCGAGGATCGTGAAGAGGCCTTCTCCTACGACCTCGTGATCCTCGGTGATGTCAATTCGTCCTTCTTCTCGGTGGAAGCCTTCCAGCGGCTGGAGGAATTGGTCAAGGACCGCGGCGGGTCCTTGCTCATGCTTTGCGGGTCGCGCTTTGCTCCCGCCAGCTATGCGGGGACTCCGGTGGAACGCATGCTGCCGGTCGGATTCGATCCGGACGCGGCCTGGGAGGAGGTGGATGAGAGCGTCTATCCCGTGCTCACACCCGAAGGCCGCAGTAGCCTGGTCATGACCTTGGAAAATGATCAGGAGGACAACGATCTCGTGTGGAGTCGGGTCGCTCCGCTCGACCGTGTTCCGCCGCTCCTCGCCCCGCGCCCCGGGGCGACCGTCTTGGCCGAGCTCTCCGACACCCAGTCCCGTGCCGATCGCTACCCGCTGGTGGCCTGGCAACGCTACGGGACCGGAAAGTGCATGATGATGGCGACCGATCGCCTTTGGTTGCTGCGCTTCAAGACGGGTGACAAGTACCACTGGCGGGTCTGGTCGCAGTGTGTGCAGTTTCTCACCTTGTCGCGGCTCATGGGCGAGCACAGGAGGATCCGCCTTGAGACAGATCGGGCCACCTACCCGGTCGGTGGACAGGTCATGCTTTATGCGCATCTGCTCAATGAGGACTTCGAACCGGCTACCCAGTCCGGATTCGAGGTGGAGGTTCGTGCTCTGTATGCTGACGCCGCGGGGGACGCTCCCCAGCGCGTCACCCTCCGGCCCGACGCCTCGAACCCCGGGCTTTACGAAGGCTACTTCTCTCCACCCCGCGCGGGTGGCTACCGCGTGGAGGCGAACTCGACCGACCGCCCCCTCTCCAACTCGACCGAGTTCCAGGTCGCCGATCTCAGGCCCGAGCTGGCCAACACCGACATGCAGAGCGACCACCTGCGCCGGATCGCCGAACTGTCCGGCGGGGCCTCCCTCGGAGTTCTGCAACTCAAGGAGCTGCCCGCCTTGCTCAACCGTGAACCGCACACCACCACGGTCCGCAGCGACCTGCCCTTGTGGGACAACTGGTTGATCGCGGTGGTGCTGGTTGTCCTGCTTGGATTCGAGTGGATGATGCGAAGGAAATACGACCTGCCATGACCGAGCACCACCAACCAAATCTCCTCGATGCACGCCTGAGGTCGGTCTGGCGGCGTGATCAGGTCCTGAACCGCGCGGCGGGGTTGCTGGCCTTCTGCCGCTGGGCGTTGCTCTTGTTCTTGATCGGCATGGCGGTCGACTGGTTGGTGGACCTGCCCGCTGCAGGGCGCGTTGGGATCCTGGTGATCCTGATCGTCGTCGCGTTGTCCAAAGCATGGCAATCCGGTTGGCGGCACCTCCGCAGGTTCGACCCGTCGCGCACCGCCTTGCGGGTGGAGAAACACCACGGCGGACTGGAGAGCCTGTTGGTGACAGCGATTCAGCTTGGCGAATCCGGGTCGGTTCCAGGGACCTCGGAAGCCTTGCGTGCGAAGACCTGCCGCCTGGCCGAGGAAGCCGCTGGACCGTTGCGGCCGGAAGATGCCGTTTCCTACAAGGGGCTCCGCCGCTTTCTGTTGCTCGCCCTCATCCCGGTGGTGATCATCGGGGGTTTCGCCATAGTCGATGGACCGTTTCTGGCAGCCGGCTTTGGCCGCATCTTCACTCCCTGGCTTGC
>Ga0315334_10001702_pt1 | contig 13657 bp, 16 predicted proteins | sample M150034915metaG_FD_205555 | JGI IMG/M metagenome (GOLD analysis project Ga0315334, IMG submission 205555) | Ammonia-oxidizing marine archaeal communities from Monterey Bay, California, United States - M1 500m 34915 | ecosystem: Environmental > Aquatic > Marine > Intertidal zone | place: USA... | reverse complement strand
TAATTGCACCAATTCGTGATCTTAATTTGGATCGTGAAACAGAATTAAAATTTGCAAAAAAACATGGAATTGAAATAGATAATGTTGCAAAAAAATTCAGTATTGATCAAAACCTATGGGGAAGAGCAATTGAAGGTGGAGTTCTAGAAAATCCATTCAATGAACCACCATCTAATGCATTCATTTGGATTAAGACAAAAAATCTTCCAGATAAACCAGCTTATCTAAAAATTAAGTTCAATAAAGGAATTCCAGTTGAAGTTGATGGGAAAAAACTTGAACCTGTAAAATTAATTGAGTATGTCAATAAGAAAGCTGGTTTACATGGTGTTGGAATTGTTGATCATATAGAAGATCGAGTTGTTGGAATAAAATCACGTGAAGTTTATGAAACACCTGCAGCATTATGTTTGATTGAAGCTCACACTGATCTTGAGAAAATGGTTCACACAAAACATGAAACTAAATTCAAGTCTATGGTTGATGATGAATGGTCCTGGCTTGTTTATTCAGGTTTATGGGATGACCCACTAAGAGAAGATCTGGATAAATTCATTGAGCAATCACAAAAACGTGTTACTGGCACAGTAAAACTCAAACTTTTCAAGGGTAGTGTGCGTGTTGTAGGAAGAGAATCTAAGTACTCACTATATAGTCATAATATTGCCACATATGGAAAAGAGTCTACATTTGACCAAAAACTGGCAAAAGGATTTGTTGAATTGTGGGGATTACAGACAACAGAAGCTAATAAATTCTAGTTAATTATGGAAAGAAAATTATGAATTGCCCAGAATGTGACGCAAACTTGAATATCCCTGACGATGCTGCAGTAGGAGAAATTGTTTCTTGTGCTGATTGCGGTGCTGACTATGAGATTGCTAAAAAAGACGGTTCTAATGTAGAACTCAAAGAAGCAGAAACAGTTGGCGAAGATTGGGGCGAGTAATTGCAAAAAATTTGTATTGTCTTTGATCGATTGAGAACTGAAGAAAAACTACTTCAGACTCAAGCGTCTGAAATGGGCTTTGAAACATCTATGATTGATGCAAAGATTACAAGGTTTGACACAGAAAGTAAGAGTAGTGATTATAATTTTGGCGATGTCGTGCTTGAGAGATGTGTTAGCTATTACAGGGGATTACACTTTACAGCATGTCTAGAATTCTTGGATGTGCATGTGATTAATTCATTTGATGTTGCCAACACATGTGGAAATAAAATGATCACATCAATGCTGCTGAAAAAGAATAACATACCAACACCAAGAACATACTTTTCATTCACAGCCGAATCAGCCATGGAGCACTTTGAAAAAGTAGGATACCCACTTGTCATAAAACCAATAATTGGAAGCTGGGGCCGTAGCGTGATGCCAATCAAAGACAAGGATACTGCAGAAGCTATTATTGAAAATAGACAAGTTACTGATGGTCCACAAGATAGGATATATTACTTACAAGAGATGATTGATCGTCCACCAAGGGACATTCGTGTTATAACAGTTGGTGATCAACCAATTGCTGCGATGTATAGAAAGTCATCAGGTGGATTTAAGACGAATATTGCACTTGGTGCAGATCCTGAGATATGTAAAATTACAAATGAGATTGAAGATTTATGTGTAAAAGCATCAAAAGCGGTGGGTGGAGGCATATTAGGCATTGACTTGATGGAAGATAAAAGTAAGGGGTTAGTTGTACATGAGGTAAATAATACCGTTGAATTTAAGGGACTAGTCAAGGTTGCGGAGAAAAACATCCCAAAAGCAATGATAGACTATGCAATAAATTACATCAAAAGATAGTTCAATTAACGTTAAATTATACTGTGTTACGAAGAGGATCATAAATGAAAGTGGGAATTGTAGGCGCATCTGGATATGTTGGAGGAGAAGTACTTCGATTGTTGGTAAGTCATCCAAAAGTCGAAGTCTCTATGGTGACATCTAGACAATATGTTGGTGAATATATTCATCGTACACACCCAAGTTTGAAGGGCTTTACAGAATTAACATATTCAGAACTTGATTACGATAAAATGAGTGACAAATGTGACCTGGTCTTTACTGCAGTACCACATGGTACAGCAACTGAAATTGTAAAATCACTTTATGATAGAGGAATGAAAATTATTGATCTTAGTGCTGATTATAGATTACATAATCCAGAAGATTATGGAAAATGGTACGGTTGGGAGCATCCACATCCGGATTACTTAAGTAAGTCAGTATTTGGAGTGCCTGAACTTCATCGTGAACAAATTAAAAATTCACAGTTAGTTTCATGTCCAGGTTGTATGGCAGTCACATCAATACTTGCATTAAACCCATTAATCAAAAACGATTTGATTGATAAAGACCATATTATAGTTGATTCAAAGATTGGTTCTTCTGGGGCTGGTGCTGGTGGAACCGCAGGTACACAGCATGCAATGCGTGCAGGTGTAATAAGACCTTACAAACCAGCAAAACACAGACACACTGGTGAGATAGAACAAGAACTAAGTGAAACTGCAGGAATCAAAATTAAGGTTGCAATGAGTCCACATGCAGTAGATATTGTCAGAGGAATTCTTTGCACTAATCACACATTTCTTAAAAAAGAAGTAGATGAAAAAGAACTGTGGAAGATTTATCGTGCAGAGTATGGTGAAGAACGATTTATCAGACTTATTCGTGATAAGAAAGGTCTTTACAAATTTCCAGATCCAAAATTTGTTGTTGGTTCTAACTTCTGCGATATAGGTTTTGACTTGGACCCAGACAATAACAGGCTTATTGCCCTGTCCGCCTCTGATAATCTGATGAAGGGTGCTGCAGGATCTGCCATTCAAAACATGAATGTTATGTCAGGCTTTGATGAGATGGAAGGAATTATGTATTCCCCATTAACTCCTGTATAACGTATGATAACTATCAAGATTGGCGGAAGTGTAGTTGATAATCTTCATCCATCTACTATTGCAGATATCAAAAAAGTAGCAGAGCGAGAAGGTGTAATTCTTGTACATGGTGGAGGGAAAGAAGTGACAAAAGTTACAGAGCAACTTGGTAAGGAACCAAAATTTGTTATATCACCAAGTGGAATCAAAAGCAGGTATACTGACAAAGAAACATCAGAGATTTTCACAATGGTAATGTCTGGAAGAGTAAACAAGATGATAGTCCAAATGCTACAAAAAAATGGAGTGAATGCAATTGGTCTCTCTGGTATGGATGGTAAAGTAATACAAGCGAACAGAAAGAAAAAACTCATCATCATGAATGAAAAAGGTCGAAAACAGGTGATTGATGGTGGTTATACAGGTAAAATTTCCAATGTGAATGCAGATTTGGTTTCCACGATTTTAGAAAAAGGATACACTCCTGTTATTTCACCTATTGCCATAAGTGAAGAATTTGAATTTCTAAATGTGGATGGAGATAGGGCAGCAGCGAATGTAGCAGGCCATGTAAAGACTGACAAAGTATTATTCATAACAAATGTTGATGGATTACTAATGGAAGAAAAACTAGTTCAACATTTGACTCTATCAGAAGCAAAAGAAATTTTACCAAAAGTTGGATTTGGAATGGAAAAGAAAATTCTTGCTGCGACGGAAGCATTAGAAATGGGTGTGTCAGAAGCATTAATCGCAAATGGACAAAGAGAAAACCCCATTTCATCTGCAATTGCACATGATAATTGTACGGTGATAAAAAATGACTGAAGATCAATATCTAGGAAATCTTTACCAACGATTTCCAGTAACAATAGAAAAAGGATTAGGCGCACATGTATGGGATACCAACAATAAAGAATACATTGATTGTATGGGCGGATATGGTGTTGCGTTAGTAGGTCATAGAAATGAGCGAGTTGTGAATGCTATAAAATCACAAATTGATAAAATTATTACAGTTCATAGTTCATTGTATAATAAAACAAGGGAAGAGTTTCTAGAAACACTGTTCAAAGTTGCACCACAGGGTTTGAGCCAAGTGCATCTTAACAATAGTGGTGCAGAAGCAATTGAGGCTGCAATAAAGTTTGCAAGAAAATTCACGGGTAAAAAAGGCATGATAGCAATGAATGGTTCATATCATGGAAAATCAATGGGTGCATTATCAATAACATTTAATCCAAAATATAGAAAGGCATTCCAGCCATTAGTTGATAGCGTAACGTTTTCTCCTTTTGGAGATATAGAATCATTACGTTCAAAAATTGATAGTGATACGGCGTTTATTATTCTAGAACCAATTCAAGGCGAAAGCGGAATTCATGTAGCACCAGATGGATTTTTGCAAGATGTACGAAAGTTATGTGATGAGAACGATATTCTTCTTATATTTGACGAAATTCAAGCAGGGTTAGGTAGAACAGGAAGAATGTGGGCATCAGAACACTGGAATACGGTTCCAGATATTTTATGTATCGCAAAAGGAATTGCTGGAGGAGTTCCAATGGGTGCAACCATGGTAAGGTCTGACATTTTAAATTGTATAAGCAAGGGTGAACACTCCTCTACATTTGGTGGTAATCCATTATCATGTGCTGCAGGAACCGCAACACTTCAAGCTCTTACTCAAGATGGTTTAATTGATAATGCAGAAAGAATGGGCAAATTGTTTAGAGATGGACTAAATACAATGAAAGAAAAACATAATGTAATAAGAGAAATACGTGGTAAAGGATTAATGATTGGAATTGAATTAAAATTTGAAGTGAGAGATATACTTATGGAAGGAATTGAAAAAAACCTACTATTACTATATTCAGGACGAAATATCTTACGGCTGTTACCACCACTGGTAATTACAGAACAAGACGTAACACGATCACTAGAAATCCTAGATCAATTACTAACAAATGAGGAGAAACGAAGAAATGGTTAATGATACAATTGACGGAAAAATAATTGAGTTTCTAAGAAATAATGCTAGAGAATCATTTGTTGAGATAGGAAAAAAACTAAAACTGTCAGAATCTGCGGTTAGAAGGCGTGTAAAAAATCTAATTGATAGTGGTATAATTGAGAGATTTACAGTAGAGATGGGTGAGACAAATACTACTAGTGCAATTGTTTTAATTTCAGTGGATTCGTCAACAGATACATCAAGGGTTTCAACAAAATTAACCAAATTACATGCAGTAAAAACTGTCTATGAGATTACAGGTCAATATGACATAAGTGTGATAATTCGTGCATCGAATATTACTGAAATAAATGGTTGTATTGACGAATTACGAAAAATTCCAGGTGTGATAGATACTAACACTGTAATTATTCTTCGAACTATTAGATAACCGATTTTCGAATTATTTTTTAAAATTTCTAACTAATTTAGTGATAGATTTTCATGAAAGCCGCGATATTAGTACGATTATGTTTATATTAATGTAATTTAGCAACGATATTAGTAATGACAAGTGCGAATCACTATGCAGATGAATACAATGCCTATGAAAAAGAACCAACAAAAATTCGTGTTCTAGATTCTACGCTAAGAGAGGGTGAACAGCATCCTGGTGTTTCGTTTACCAATAAGCAAAGAATTCAAATTGCTTGGATGCTAGACTATTTTGGTGTTGACCAGATAGAAATTTCTCCAATTGTCTCACCAGATCATAAAGAAGCAACTAAGACAATAATTAAACAGGGACTAAGGGCAGATATTGTTTCACATGGAAGAGCTTTGAAAGAGGATATTGATGTTTCGTTGTCATGTGATGCAAAATGGGTTGCTGCATATTTAGGAATATCAGATATACATCTTAAAGATAAACTCCGTATAACAAAGGAACAGGCATTAGAACGTGCAGTTGAAACAGTAAGTTATGCAAAAAAACACGGATTAAACATTAGGTTTACTGTAGAAGATGGAAGTCGTGCAGAGCCACAATTCTTGATGAAAGTTTGTAAGGCTATTGAAGAGGCTGGTGTAGATCGGATTAGTCTACCTGATACGGTTGGCATAATGAGGCCAATTGGAATGTATAATTTTGTAAAAAGTGTACGCTCTGAAATTAATACACCACTAGATGTACACGTTCATAATGATATAGGATTTGCTTTAGCCAATGCATTTTCAGCTTGTGATGCAGGTGTTGATCAAATACATACTACAATCGATGGAATTGGTGAAAGAACTGGAATTCCATCGTTAGCAGAAGTAGCAGTAGCCCTCACATTCTTATACAAATCACCTAATGACTTTAGATTGGATATGCTAGCTGATTTATCTAGATTGATTGAACAGTATACGTCAATCAAACCATATGATTCAAAACCAATTGTTGGTACATCTGCATATAAACATAAAGCAGGAACACATTTAGCTGCAATACTACAAAATCCAGCCGCATACGAATCAATCCCACCTAGAGTTGTTGGAAACCATCGCACAATTGTTTTTGGTGAATTGGCAGGTAAAACTGGTGCAGGGTATCTAATGTCGTTATTAGGCATAAAGAAAGACAATGAAACTGCTAAGAATGTAGCTGCTGGATTGAAAAATCTAAGAATGGGTGATGTTCTGGAAATTCCACTAGCAGATAAACTAGAAAAAAGAATAATTAATGATGAAAAAGGGGAAAAATAGAGATTAAAATGACAAATTGCCCAGAATGTGATGCAATCATGACGATTCCAGATGATGCAGTAGAAGGGGAAATTGTAACATGCCCAGATTGCGGTGCAAGTTATGAACTCATGAAAACTTCCGAAGGTTTTGAGTTAAAACCAGCTCAAACAGTCGGAGAGGATTGGGGGCAGTGACCACCACTATAACGGCACTTTATGATACAATCCGTCTCGAAGAAAAATTACTTATTGAATCAGCCAAAAAAAATGGAATTGATCTCGAGATGGTTGATTGTAAAAAAATGTCTATTGATCTAAATGAAAAAAAAAGTTTTGACTCTCCAGTACTACAACGTTGTGTAAGTTATTACAGAAATTTACACTCCACTGCAGCTATTGAAGGACAGGGAGTTAGAGTTGTAAATTGCTTGAATACTGGGATTTTAGCTGGAAATAAACTCTTCACACATATGCTATTGCAAAAATCTGGTGTTCCAACACCTAATGCAACAGTGGCATTTTCAAAAGATGCTGCAATGGAAGCACTTGAAAAAAATGGATTTCCAAAAATAATAAAGCCAACAGTTGGTAGTTGGGGTAGAATGGTTTCCAAAATAAATGATATGGATTCCGCAGAAGGAATAATCGAAGGTCGTGAAGCCATGTATCCTATTCATCAGGTACACTTTCTAGAAGAATTTGTAGAACGACCACCACGTGATATTCGTGCTATTGTAATAGGTGATACTGTTACAGCTGCAATTTATCGAAATTCTGGTGATGGAAATTGGAAAACTAACACACATTTAGGCGGTTCTGCAGAAACATGTCCTATCACAAATGAATTAGAAGACATTTGCTTAAAGGCAAAAAATGCTGTGCAGGGTGAAATTGTTGGTGTTGATCTAATGGAAAGCAATGATAAAGGATTGGTTGTTCATGAAATTAACAATACAACTGAATTTCGAAATGTGGTCAGAGTTACAGGTGTGGATATCCCAAAATTAATGTTGGAGTACGTGCAGGGGCTTACATAAAATGGATGAACATTTGGAGACTTCAAGGTATGCAATCAAAACCTTAGAAAAAGCACTACGAATCTACACTCCATCATTAAATGAAAAAGCTTTAGCAGACTTTCTTGCAGACAGATGTGATGATTTAGGATTTCGAGACATTCACCAAGATGAAGTGGGAAATCTTATTGCTACAAAAGGTTCAGGTGAACCAAAGATTATGCTTTGTGGACACATGGACGTTGTTCCAGGGAAGATCAAAGTTAGGAAAGAAGGAGATATGTTATATGGCAGAGGTGCATCTGACGCAAAAGCACCACTAATTGCAATGTTATTTGCAGCAGCAAGTATCAAAGAAGATCAAGGAACAATTACTTTTGTTGGTGCAGTTGATGAAGAGGGAAATGCAACTGGGATAAAGAATCTAGTGAAAAATAAACCAGATATAGATTATGCAGTTTTTGGAGAACCAAGCAGTATCCAAAAAGTTACAATTGCCTACAAAGGTCGTTTGGCAATAAATCTAAGAGTGCATGTGAAGAACAGTGCTCATGCTAGCGCACCATGGTTAGCAAAAAATGCAATAGAAGAGACGTCATCAATAGTTACAGAATTAAAAAATGGTCTGGAGAGAGGTCAGGAAGAAAAGACAAAGGGAATGATGCTCACTGCGGCCTTGACAGAAATTCGTGGAGGAACTAGCCATAATGTAACACCAATAGAATGTGTTGCAACACTAGACATTAGAATTCCAGTAGATATGAATTGCAATAGTGTTGAAGAAAAAATTACTAGGATGATCAACGAGATATCAGCAAAACGAGAGACTGAGGTTTTGTATTCAGTAATTGATGAAACAGAGCCATTTGAGGCAGCACATAACTCTCCATTAGTTAGAGCAATGACATTAGCAATATTAGATGTTGAAAAGAAAAGACCTATGCTGATTAGAAAAACAGGTACAGGAGACATGAATGAAATAGGAAATCAACTAAAAATTCCTGTGATCACATATGGCCCAGGAGATCCTCATGAAGCACATACAGTTGACGAAAAAGTTTCAATTGATGAGTTTGTAAAGGGTATAGAGATTCTAAAAAAATCACTATACCATTTAAAAAGACTGCATAACAGAACGAAATAATGCTGTGGTTCATAGGACTGGGGATTTCAGGAATTTCAGAATTATCTGCTAGAACAATATCTGTGATAAAAAATGCAGAAGTTGTCTATTTAGAATCATTTACCAGCCCAATTTCAGAAACTGAAAAAGAGCAGTTAGAAAACATATGTGATGGGGAATTTAAAATTGCAAAACGTTGGTTGGTTGAAGATGGTAATGAGATTCTAGATAATGCACAAAAGAGAGAAACAGTTCTGATTTCGTATGGAGACCCATACATTGCAACGACACATTTAGAATTAAAGACGAGGGCAATCAGAGACAATATAGAAACAAAGACTATTCATTCCTCCTCAATTGTTTCTTCATTAATTGGTGAAGTTGGATTACATTATTACAAAATTGGAAAAATTTTGACTATTATGAATGATTCAAAATCAATGATCACGCCATACAATACAATCTTTCATAATTTGTTAAGCAAGTCACACTCATTAATTTTACTAGAGTATAACGAGGACAAATCATTTTTCTTATCTCCACAGAATGCTATGTCTTTGTTATTAGATGTAGAAAATACACGAAATGGAAAAATTATCTCGCCAGATACTTTTGTAATTATTGCATCAAGAATTGGAAAAAATGATCAGAGGATTATATCTGGTAAAATATCAAATCTAATAAAAAAAGAATTTGGTGAGCCTCCACACAGTATAATCATACCAGGAAGTCTACATTTTACTGAATCTGATGCAGTTAAAATGGTTACAGAATGTCTAGATGAACCATTTGATAACTCTACAAGTATTAAGGATATTTCTGAGCAGATGATTGAAAAGTATGTTCCGATGGTCCGTGAGGCACTAAATGAGATTAAACCTCACTATGAAAATCTCAAGGAGTATGATGATGTTTTGATAAATGCAAAATTGTACATTGATGATGCAGAAAATTTTCTAAAAGAGGGAAAAAAAGAATATGCGGTTCTGAGTATAGGATATGCAGACGGTTTGGTTGATGCATTACGTATTGCAAAAGGTTTTGACCCAAAAATGTGATAACGATGAGTTGAAATTGGACAAAATATTTGATACTACATGAATGAAAATGATATAGGTGGAGCAAACAGAGATTTTCTGACATTTCTACGACAGCACCCATCGTTAAAGATTGTTTTAGCAGGTGGTGCATTCGACATAATCCACCCAGGACATATACATACATTAAATGAAGCAAAAAAACTAGGTGACTTTTTAGTAGTAGTAATTGCCACTGATAAAACAGTTATGAAAATGAAGAAACATAAGCCGCTACATAATGCGCAAGCAAGACAGGAATTAGTCTCATCATTATCTATGGTTGATTTATGCATCATTGGCGATGACGAAGATATTTTCAAGACTGTCGATTTGATCAAACCCCAGATAATCGCCTTAGGTTATGACCAAATTCATCAGGAGAAATTCATTACGGAGGGATGTAGAAAAATAAATTTAGATGTCACGGTAGCTAGATTAGAATCTCCAATTCCAGATATTTCAAGCTCAGAAATTGAAAAAGAGTATGGGGAAAATATACATGGTATCTAAATCATTATTCTGTAATTGGAATTTTTATTTTAACAGTTGAATTATCTTTTAACCGTAATGATTTTCTTATATTTTTCTTTGAAATAAATTCTATAATAGAATGATCATGGTGTGTTCTTTCAAGGATAATCAACTCACATTCAATTTTGTTGTTAATCACTCCAGAAAAGCATTTCACCCAACCAAACGTCCTCTTTCCATCAGAAAATGAGTTAATTTTTATCCCATTTTGTTCTGATAGGTTATTTACTGCTTGTATGTATCTTTCATCATTCAGTTTCACATTAAGCGTTCCAGGAAAAGGGATGTACCTCAGTTTTGTTTTAAACTGCTTAGTGTATTCTTTTAATGACATGTAATACGCTCCCTCACCCATTCCAGATATGATGTTCCCCTTTAATTCCAAATGTGAAGGTGATGATGAAATACTTTTTGATAGGAGATGATATAATGTTGAAATCTCGGAATAACCTTTTTGAGTAATTTTAACAGAAAATGTTCGCCCATGATAAATTCGTTCAATAAATCCACCATTTTCTAACTCTTTTAGATGAAGTGATGCAGCTTGTTGTGACTTACCAATATTTTTTCCAAGTGTTGCAGTTGTTATTGTTATGAAATTATGTTTGCCACCTTTTGAAAAAAGATGTGAGAGAGTAAGAATATGATGTGTTTTTAAATCAGTCATTAAGATTAAGCAATACCAAGCTCTCTAAATGTTTTTAATGAAACACCATCTACATTTGAAAGCTTTGCTGTTCTATGTCCAACTATATACTCAATTCCAGTATTTTTTGCTGCATCAAATAATCTTTGTGTAATAATTCCATCCAGAAGTAAATATTTAATTCCTGATTGACCAGAAATTTTTGGAACTAATTCACTGATAGGAACTTTGAACAATTCATTTTGATCTGTATCTAACGCAACTGCTTCTAATGATTCATTTAATTCAGAATATTTTGCTTTGCATATATCCGCAAGAGGACTGTCTTCTTGGTTTTCTAAGGATGGTGATTTGAGTTGCTCTTCTACTTTTTTTACAATTGGGCTAAGAAGTTCATCAACTCTTTGTGGTGTAAGTTCTTCAACTTCAATACCCTCATCTGCTCTAAGTTCATAATCAACATGAACAACTGATTTTAGTTCTTTGAGAATAAAACCTCCTGCTCTATCACCATCTGTAAATGCTACAATACAATCTTTTTTACTGCACAAGTCTTTAATTGACTCATCTATTCGTCCACCTTCAAATGCGAGTGCATTTTCATAACCTGCTCTTAACAAATTAATTATGTCAGCTCGTCCTTCGACTAAAATTATCCATTGTGAATCAAATACCCCTGTACTACAATGTAGTTTTTTTGGACCGTATGTAGTGAGTTTATCAGAATTGGTTTCATGAACTGTCTTTAACATCTCATCACCTTCGCTTACTGATTTTGTAGCCCATTTTTGTTTGATTTCTTTAGCACGTTTTACTATGTCTTCTTTTTTAGATGCACGAATGTCGTCAATTGCGTCTAACTGAAAACTACTATCGAATGGACCAACTTTATCAATATTTTCAATTGCAGCAGCAATAAGGGAACATGTATCAATATCAGTACTCATAGGTAGTAATGCATCACCCTTAGTTGTATTCTCAGTATTGAAAGTATTCACTTCAATTCTACCAACTTTCGATACACGCTGTAATTCATTCAGATTCATCTCTGGTCCTAAGAGACCTTCGGTTTGTCCGAAAATCGCACCGATTATATCTGCTCGTTCAACAAGTCCATCAACTTCAAACGATAGTTTAACGTGATACTTGACAATGCCTGTATATGGCAATAACTAATCATCTCCTTATTATTCATGATTTAGCATTATGTTAGAGATTTATAAACGCATAGCTGGGCTCATTATAAAAATATAAAAAATTGAAAAGACGAATCTGTTACTCAGTACTAAATGAAGAGCCACATGAACATGATTTTGTTACATTAGGATTATTTATCTTAAATCCAGACCCCATTAGACTCTCAATGTAATCAACATTTGCACCTTTCAGATGATCTTGACTCATACTGTCAACAATAACTTTTACGCCACTTTCTTCAATGATTGAATCATCTTCTTCTGCTTCTTTTTCAAAACCCATGCCATATGAAAGTCCAGAACACCCTCCACCTTGGACATAAATTCTCAAGAACTGTGGTTTTCCTTCTTCTTCTGCCATAAATTCTTTGATCTTTTCAGCAGCTTTTGAAGTGATTGTTACTAACTTCTGTGTTTGTTCAGTTGTCATTATAAACAAAATCTTGTTTTTAATTATAATAAGCTTTTCCTACACTACATAGTAGTAAAACATCAAAATAAAAAAAAATGTGTAGTGATTCTACTTTTTTGGTTTGTTTACAAAGTCAGTCATACGTTTTTCACGCTCAGGATCAGAGAAGCAATTTCTCCATGCTAGAAGTTCTACACTTAATCCAGTATCAAGATCTGCATTTCTACCTGTATTGATTGCAGTTTTTGACATGTGAACTGCAAGTGATGCATTTGCTGCTATCGCTTTAGCCATATTCATAGCTTCTTCCATTAGTGACTCTTGACTAACTACGTTATTTACCAACCCTATCTCCTTTGCTTCAGCTGCTTTGATCACCTTTCCTGTGTAAACAAGCTCTTTTGCTTTTGCAATTCCAACAATCCGCATTAATCTTTGAGTTCCTCCCCAACCAGGTGGAATTCCAATAGTTACTTCAGGTTGACCTAACCTTGCATTATCAGATGCAATTCTAATATCACATGACATGGCTACTTCACACCCTCCACCTAATGCAAAACCATTAACTGCTGCAATTGTAGGTTTCGTAACATTCTCAATTGTTGCAGTGACTTCTTGCCCAAGCTTTGCATACACTTCTGATTCATCTGGAGTAATTTTTGACATGTATTCAATATCAGCGCCAGCAGAGAATGCCTTATCACCCTCTCCAGTTAAGATGATAACTCTTACACCATCGTCTTTATCTAATTCCTTGAATGTAGTGATAATTTCTTTGGCCACGTCTATATTCATTGCATTGAGTTTGGAAGGGCGATTAATCTTAACGATACAAACACCCTCATCTGTTGATGTAGTAATCATAGACATGTAGAAATTTAAGTTTGTAAGGAAATTAAATGTTATCTAAGAGCCTCTGACCTGTCCCCATTGAGCTAATGCAGATGCAGCTGCAACCCATGTTCGAAGGTCTTGGTAAACTGGGACATTATGTTTTTCAATCAATTTTATCATTTTTTCAGTGTATGGACCGCCATTTCCACCACACAAAATTGGCTTTTTTCTTTTCTTTGAAAGTCCAGCTAGA
>Ga0315334_10001701_pt1 | contig 13658 bp, 9 predicted proteins | sample M150034915metaG_FD_205555 | JGI IMG/M metagenome (GOLD analysis project Ga0315334, IMG submission 205555) | Ammonia-oxidizing marine archaeal communities from Monterey Bay, California, United States - M1 500m 34915 | ecosystem: Environmental > Aquatic > Marine > Intertidal zone | place: USA... | reverse complement strand
CAGGAGGAATGTTCACTCCATCTATTGCTGGATTAGTTACTCTGAGTGCAAGCAAAGATGGAGTCAATGAGACTTTTAATTTCACAGTCGAGTCAGGCTGGCCAGAGAGTATCGATATTTATTCAAATTCGAGTAGCGTAATGCTTGGAAACAACATAGATGTACAAGCGGATTTGAAAGACAGCAAGGGAAATTTGGTATCAGATAAGACGCTCTCATGGATATCTAATTGTGGCATCGTAAGCGAGCAAGGAGTTTGGACTCCGGAAGCAATTGGAACTTGTATCATTACTGCTTATTGGAATGAATTATCTAATTCGATTCATCTAAATGCAACAGCAGGCATACCTGCAAAAATCGTTTTTGGAGATAATTTCATAGTTAAAAGTGGGCAATCTATTGAATTACAGCCACAATTACAAGATGAGTGGGGAAATCAACTGGATTTATCCAATGCTGGAACTTTAAGTTGGCAAATGGAATACGGAACAGTCACTTCTGGCTGGATTTACATAGGAGATATCCCCGGTATATGGAACATCTCAGTATCTTCTACCAGTGGTGCTACAGGCTATGTCAACATTACAGTGAGGCCTGCTTCAATAGAAACTTTAGAATTGCAACAACCTTCATCAGTAATTTTGGCAGGTGAAGAAATTGAGTTGCAAGTTATCCGCACAGATATTTTTGGGCACCAAACTAATTCAACTCCACCATTAGCTAATTGGACTCTCGATGATGGCTCCCTTCGACAACAAAATGGAAAGATAATTTGGTCTCCTAATCAAGTCGGAAATTGGACGATCTCTGTTTCTGATGAAGGTTATCAAGACAGCATCCAAGTTGAGGTCATCCACGGTTATGCAACAAGTTTGGTGCTTGCAACCGACAATGACCGGATGACTGCAGATGAGGCTGCGATTATCTGGATGCAGGTTAGCGATAATAGAAGCAATCGTTGGATTGTCAACGGCTCTTGGGAAATGCAATCTATCGAAGCCATCCCATGGCTTGAGGACCACTCATCATGGGCCCGTTTTGAAGCGGTAAAGGTTGGTAACTGGAGCGTTGATGGAGAGTGGTTTGATGTTGAAAGGCAAATATTATTGAAAGGCAACTTAACCTTAGAAGTAATCCCAGGAGTCATCTCAAATATCAACCTTTTAGGAGAGGGGGTGGAAGTATCAACCGATTATTCACTTGACCTTTCACCAACCTTTTTTGATTCAGATGGCAACCAAATTGGCTTTGCTCTATTGAACTGGACCCTTATCAGGGAAGGCGTAGAGAGCGATAGAACTGTGGACCTAAGACTGAGCAAGGGTGTCTTTCACCCAGAAACTATTGGCAGTCATGAAATTCGAGCCCGAAGTGGCTCTGCTCACACTTCTGTGCGTTTCCATGTTGGTCATGGTACGGCTAGAACCCTGAGTGTTGACATAAGCGATAGTTTCCAAGTAGTTTCAGGCATTGAAGGTGCAATACAACTAAGCATTTCAGCCAGCGATTTATCCGGTTCTATTTTCGCAGTTGATGATCTACAATGGCAGATGGATGATGGTGCGGGTAATTTTTCTGCCGATACACTTGGGGCTGGAAAGTGGATATTTGAGGGCTACCAAGCAGGAGAATGGCAAGTCACTTTGCTTTCTGGTCATGCCTCTTATACTCTAACGGCTACAGTAGTTCCAGGTCCCGCTCATCGACTTGAGGCTGACCTTTCTGCAATTTTTGTCGAACAAGGTTCCGATATTTTGCTAACCGTCAAAGCCTATGATGAGCATAATAACAGCCTTGCTCTTGATTCTAGTGATACATCTGTACATTCAACTTCAGGTGATGCAACTTCCTTAGGTGGTGGAATTTGGCGGATTGAGACTGCTGAAGGTGGTGCAAATCATGGGGTGACTATCCGCCATGGGGAATTGACTCAACAACGTTTCTTTGATGTAGATGAAGCATTATTGGGTGGGGCATTTGGCTCTTCAAATGGAGCCTTGGTTGTTGGAAGTAGTTTGATTGTTATTGTCCTCATAGTGTTGCTAGTTATTCGTACTAAAGCACGAAAGACTACGCCTGATGATGATGAAAAATACTACGATGAATCCGATTATGTCCTCCATCAAGCAGCACCTGTGGCAGTATCCGCTCCACAACAAATGGCATATGTAGCACCCATAACACCCGTAGCAGCAGTAGTTCCTCAACAAACTTTGGCTCAAGCAGCAGCAGAAAAAGCCCGCCAAACTGGAGTTATGGTTGCTGCTCAAGGTACAGTACAAGGGCAAACAGGGTGGTATTACGATACCACAGGTGAACTAACTTGTTGGAATGTTGATGCCTCAGGCGGCTGGTCTAGGATTCAATGAGGTCGATATAATGCGAGCTCATCTCCTCCTCAGTCTACTTCTACTGTTCAGCATTATTCCCATTCCAAGTTCCAATGCTGATATTTCACAACTCGATTGTGGAAGTGATATGGGGGTGGAAAGCCTTGAGATACAATCCTCTGGTTCAGGCAGTGTGCCGGCAGATAAATCATTACAGATGATTGGAATTGCTAGAAATTCAGATGGCGACCAGATGGGGGCAACTATCGTTTGGTATGCTAATAATGGCAGTATAGATTGGGATGGGAAGTTCAGTCCTTGGTCAAAAGGTGAAATAACCATAACAGCTTGTTCTGGGAATGCTTGGGCAAATAAGAGCATTTCAGTCCTTCAAGGTGATAATGTAGGTGTCCAACTTCTTGTCTCCGCCCAAAATCTCACTGCTGATGAGGAAATTACTCTCGACCCAAGACGTCTTGATTCAAAGGGAAATAGCGCCCCTGCATTTGTTCCGAGTAGTAATTGGACTATTCCAGAAGGCAGTCAGGTGAAGGAAGGCTTGCAGACTACATGGGTTCCCAATAGCAACGGAAATCACAGTCTCAAGATGAATGCTTACGGTTTTGAATCTGAAGTGCAAATCAATGTTAGTCATGGTCAGGCAGTTTCATTGCAAATTCACGGGGCCAATGAAATTAATGTTGATGATAGTTCTGAATATGCTCTAAATGCCTGTGACTCAAAACTGAATTGTTGGAATGTTTCCGCCTCTTGGTCTTCTGATTTACTCGCATCAGATGTGGCTGGTCATAGTGTCGAAATCTTCCCCTCCAGTATTGGTGCCCATTATTTGAATGGCAGTTTTAATGGCCTTTCAACTTCCTTTAGTATTGAGGTAAAGCCTGGAGAAGCGGTTGGTACAACAATATTATTGAATTCAGAATTTAGTGAACAACAGGAGGTCACAAGTTCAGTCATTCAATTACAAGCGGGAATTGAATGGCAGGTGCAAGTTATTCTTTCAGATGCCGTTGGCACAACTTGGCAAGCAGATAATGTTGAATGGCGCTTAAATCAAAGCGAAGGCATGGTAGAAATTGAGCATGGTTCAAATTATATTTTTCTGCAAAATAAGACTGGGATTTGGGATTTGGAAATCATTCCAGAAGGTGGAGTTCCATCGAGATATACCGTAGAGGTAGAGCCTGGGCCAGCCGTTTCATGGCAGGTTAGTCCTAGTTCAGTTTCAACAATGAGGGTTGCTTCTGGAGATGCTATCGACTTGTTAGTAGTGGCAAGTGACGTTGGTGGGAATTCTTTCACCACCGATGTGGAGTGGAATTTCGAATCTGGTATTGGTAGCATAGAAAACGGCAGCAGTGGTACTGGTTCATACATCTTCACGCCCTCAAAATTAGCCATTTTAGGGACGATACCAATTGCTTTCAACACAAGTTATGGAGTACAATTTATTTCGATTGAATTGGTTGCAGGGCCTGCTGCTCAAATTCAAATAGTTTTCAAAGGCGAATTTGAAGGTTCCCAAGGTCAGAGTTTAGATTTTGAAATAATCGCTCAGGATAATAATGGCAACCCAGTGGATTTTGAATTCTCTGAGGCCGTTGTATCTTGCACTTGTGGTGAAGTATCTTCTTTGGACGCCGGAGAATATCGAGTTGAGTTAGAATTCGAAGGAACAAGGCATAGTCTATCAGTACGCCAAGATGGCCTGCCTGTATCTGTTGTTTATGTCGATGTTTCCGCCACTATGTTTGAAGGCGTGCTCGGAAATAATAAACAGGTTATCAGTATCGCAATATTTGCTTTAGGAGGTGTTCTTCTTTTCATAGCACTAGCAATTTTCAAACGTTCTAAAAAAGTAGAAGAAGGTGAATTGGAAGAAGTTTTGATTATTCCAAGGATTGCCCCTCCGCTCTCTGCATTTACTCAACCACCAGCAGTAGCTCAGCCACCGCCAATTGCAGTAGTTCCACCTCTTGCAGTTCAAGCAACGCCTATTGTGCCACCAGTAGTTGCAACTTTGAGTAATGCAATTGATCTACTTTCACCAATAGTTGATACAAAATCTGGAATTGAAAGCGAGCCCGCGTCATTGAGCAATGCAATGGACTTGCTGGACGGGGGCAATGAGGCAGTATCAGAACCCATAATGGAAGAAGAAAGCGAAGAAGAAATCCAAGAAAAAGCCGAAGAAGTGGAATTGATTGCGTCCAATAGCGGTCCAATGACTACCTCAGGTGTAGTACTCAAGGCATTACCAGGAACTGTGGTAGGAGAGGATGGTTGGTATCACGGTATAGACGGCAAGCCACTGCACTGGGAAAAACCTCAGTAGCACTCATCTTGATTGGGAAAATCTCCACTGCGCACATCTTGGATATATTCTCCAACAGCATTAGAGATATCCTCATAGAGATTCATGTAGCGACGGAGGAATCTAGGGTTGAATTCGTGGGTTATTCCCAATAGATCGTGAAGCACCAATACTTGGCCATCAACACCTGCTCCTGCACCAATTCCAATGGTTGGAATATTGATGGATTCACTGGCCTGCTTTGCTAATTCAGCGGGGATTTTTTCAAAGACGATTGAGAAACAACCAGATTCTTCTAACAACTTACAGTCTTCAAGTAATTTACGGGCTTCTTCCTCTTCTTTTGCCCTGACAGTATAGGTGCCGAATTTATAGATAGATTGAGGTGTCAAACCAAGATGTCCCATTACGGGAATTCCGGCACTGAGAATTCTTTCAATCGACTCGACAATTTCACTTCCACCTTCAAGTTTAACCGCATGGGCTCCGCTTTCTTTCATTATACGAATTGCAGATTCGAGGGCTAATTTTGAATTCCCTTGGTAGGAACCGAAGGGCATATCGACTACAATTAGAGCCCTATCAACTGCTCTAACAACACATTGGGCATGGTAAATCATGTGCTCAAGTGTGATAGGAACTGTAGTTTCATTTCCAGCCATAACATTTGATGCCGAGTCACCCACTAGAATGACGTCTATGCCGGAGCGGTCGACAATCCTTGCAAGACTAAAGTCATAGGCTGTGAGCATAGAAATGGGCTCTTTTGCCAGTTTCATTTCCAATAATGTATGAGTGGTTATTTTACGAGCCTTTCCTGCAACCGACATATTCACTCACCAACTGCACTCAAGCCGAGTTGGCCTCTCGGCTTAAAGTGGTTCAAGGTCTTCAGAGGAATGTTCTCCTTCTAATACAGCAACGAATTCATTGATGTCAATCGTTCCCCTCCCATCCTTATCGAAATGGGTGAACATTGCTTTCAATTCCTTAGTGGTATAATCTACGTTGAAATTATCGAGGGCTTTGAGTAACTTTTTCAAAGCAAGATTTCCAACCTCCTCAATATCTTCTTGTTCTGTTTCATCCCTCATTAAGAATGAGAACAATAGTGGAGAAATGGTTACTGTGATGACTGCTACTAAGATAATCGCAGAATTCGTTGCTTCTTCGATGATGTCTAATCTGTAGGCAATCAATGAGGCTGCAATTATTAGGGAGAGTCTGGCAGAAAGAAGAGAACCTGCTGCGAAAGTTTCTTTCCAACTAAAGGCGAATTTGAAGATTAAAGTAGGTAGGAATTTGACAATCAATGCAACCGCTAATAAGACTGGTACAAGGAGCATTGCTTCTGGAGATTTGACCAATTCTTTTAGGTTGAAACCAACCCCCACGAGGACGAAGAAGATGGGAATGAAAAATGAGAAACCAAAGGCCTCCAAGTCTTTTTCGACTCTTCTATCTTGGTCAGTTGTCAATAATGAAACTATGATACCAGCGATAAATGCACCAAGAATCATTTCGGAATTCAATATTCCTGCCAGCACGATAAATCCAACCATTAAGGCAAGACTGGCTCGCAATTTAATTTGAGCAGTGGCATGAGATAATTCATCAATCAATTTGTTTATCCAAGGAATGCGGCCCAAAATAAGTCCAGTTCTGTGAAGGAAAGCAAAGGCAATGAAGAGAATAAAGACCAACATCATCTCGATGCTTAGGCTATTTTTCTCGTAATAGGTTGCATAGATAGATATCAAGAACATGGTGATGAAATCAGCTAGTAATGCAGTCAAGAGAATGGTCTGGCCAAAACTGGTATTGTTCAATTTCTTCTCCTTTAGTACAGGTAGCACTACTCCCAGAGAAGTAGTTGATAGAATTAAGGCCATCATCATCCAACCGCTCTTGATAAATCCTAATTTGAGTAGGGCAAGCGATAACAATGCAGAGAGGATTAAAGTGAAAACAAAAGAAAGAGGGCCTATGAAAACTGGATTATGAAATAACCCTTCATCTTCCTTTTTGGCAGAATCTTTGGCAATTTTTGAAATCATATTGAAATCGATTTCCATTCCGGCGATGAACATCAGGTAAGCAAGACCGAAATCCCTCAGAAAACGGATGACGTCTCCGTCTATTTCCACCCAGCCAAACCCACTAGGACCAAGCAACATTCCAGCTATGATTTCTCCGACAACGATTGGTATTGCCACTTTCTTACTTCTTGAGACGATTATCGGTACGATGAAGGCCGCCATCATCACCAATAGTAGGGGTTGGAAATCAAATCCAGCTGACATCGGCCACCTCTCCAGTTACTGGTTGACCTCAATAGGATGGTATAGTTTTGCACGGCCAGTATTGGCAGAGCCTTGAATCAGAGGCTTGCGATGACCTTCAACTCAACTGCTATCGGAGTTGGTAGAGCCCGCACAGCGAGCGTGGTTCTAGTTGCACCAACATCTTGGAAGTACTCACTGTAGACCTTATTGTAGCCCTTAAAATCTCTATCCATATCGACTAAGAATGAAGTAACATCCAAAACTTTGTCGATTCCTGAACCCGATGCTTCCAAGATAACCTTGATGTTCTCTATGCAGGCACGAGTTTGAGCCTCGATATCATAATCTAAAGGAGCCCCATTTTCATCTTTGATTGGACCACCAGGGATACTATTAGTCTGGGCTTGTCTTGGTCCGACTCCAGATAGGTAGAGCAAGTCTCCAATTCTTCTTGCATGCGGATAGGGGCCAACTGGCTTTGGTGCGGCATCGGTATTGACCAGATTTTCCCCCTCTGTTCCCCGCCAAAGTTCTGGGCCTGATTCTTCCTTTGCAAGAGTTTTCAAAACCAAGGAATCAAATTCAGCAAGTGATTGTTCTTCAATTACAATGGAATCTTCGGTTGCGGCGTCTAGCACATTCCTGTCACCGAGATAATTTTCGACATCATCCTCATCATATTCTTTGTCGCCAATACCTCCCTCGCTGGGGTCAAGGACTACGACAGCACCCCCAGCCCCATGTAGGGCTTCGTAAGCCAGTACCTGTCCATTGAAATTATTGTGTTGACCATTTATGGCAGATAACCACCACATCGGCTTGAATGAAACCACTTTTTGTACACGGATTTGCCCTTGGATTGTACGGGATAATTGTGCCAAGTCTTCTAACCTTCCTTCGCCAAGGAATTCCAACATTTTCTGATTCCACTCATCATCCTTCAAGGAATGAATCGTGTCCTCATCTGGTGAAACTGGATGAGTGAACATTCGGTTCGACATCGACATAATGACGACTGCGATTGCTTTCTTGCCACTTGCCTCTACTGCATCTGTGCAGGCCTTTGCCAGAACAGTAGTTTCAGCCCGGTTTGCATATACATTTGAAGAGCAAATGACGGCAGGAATTCGGTTGTCTGGGTTCAATAATTTCAGGGCAACGACTGAACCACCATCGATAGGAAAGCCATGATAGTTGACACACCGTGATTGCAAACCACGAGCCTTGTTGGCAGCATCCCAGTCTTTAGCAAATTGAGCATCGATATTGAGGGAATAGGGAATTGAGCCAAGGTCGTGGAAGTCATGGTCGACAAAGATCCATTCTGGATTAGGGTCTGATATAATTTGATGTCCAATAATAGAAGGCCAAAGAGTGGAGTATATGATTAGAAGGTCGGCATCACTTTCTTCGATTTGACGTCTTGCTTCGTCGAAACCTGCTCTTATATTTGCCCAACCTTGGTTTGCATCTGGACATAAGTATGGGTGAGGATGGGCTGGCACAACCAAGGATTTGATAATTCCAGACATCAAACTCCTCCCTTCTTTTCATGTTGCCATTCCATGATTACGTTACCCGTGCCAATTATGGTGCCATAACCATGCATCAGTGGGGAATATGTTGGCATTTCTAAGGCCGAAAACATCCAAGTCAGAGAGCCCCCATCACTTTCAGAAATCGCCTGTTCAACGAACTCAGGCATTTCTTCAACGACTTGTTGAGTTTTCCCTTCTCTCATCAAATCAAGGATTCGCATATCCCAAAGGTGCATTGCATGGCTTGTGATATGCTCCTTACTCATGTCCTCTGGGATAGCTGATTCTGTGGTAAAGTGGCGGTGTGAAAGTGAGTTACTTGCTATGAGCAAAACTCTCTTGCCACTAGCCTCGATAGCCTTGCGAGTACTTTCTCCCAATTGCATCATCATTTCTTGCATAACTTCAACCGAGTAATAATGGCGACTACGATTACTTGAGATTGAAACTATCGGCTTGTCCCAATCAGGGCGAGTTAAATGGCAGGAAACAATAGTCCCGTAATCGACCCGAAAGTCGGGATTCTCCATCATTTTCACAGCCATACCGTCTGCTTCTGCTTGGTCATGAATGGCCTTGGCTAATTCAATATCGACCTGCATATCATAATTGAATCTGAATAGATTTGGAAAAATTGGGTCCACCGATAAACTCTTGAAATTCTCGACTCCAAGGAAATGTGTACCAACATAAGTTTGCCAGTGTGGAGACAAGATGACGATAACATCGTAGTCAACTTCTTCAAGGCTTTCTCGCATTCTTTCATATCCCCAACGAAGTTGTTCCCAACCTCCTTCTGACTTCGGTTCATTTTGTGGGGGATTTTCTGCATAAATGAGATGAGGGGGGTGTGGAGCGATGATGCCTGCGACAATCTTTCCTCCGCCCATGAATAGCCGAGGCAACATCAGGTCTTTGACCTTGTTAATACGACATCTTCTTGAGGACTCCCACATCGCCCCGAACATGGATGGCCATGAGCAAAATGTGGTTCATTCAAAGGCAGCATTTGTACACGTCATTATCCCTGCGATAACTGGGGGAATATGTGGCTTAGTAGCCCAGTCGCTTGTTGATTCTGGCAAGTTAGCAAGCCCTTGGGATGAGGGGGACTATCTCTATTCACTTTGGAATATGCATGTCGCACTCCTCGTCGTTACTATACCCGGACTTGCTATGATGGCGGCTTGGATGGCCAAACAAGGCCGCAATAGCGAGATTCTTGAATTCATGGCTGGTGGGTTTTCAACGATTATCTTGGCATTTTTGATGTCAAGTATGGCTGGATGTGGTGCTTTTATTTTGATGCTGTTTTGGTTCATGGCCTCAGGTAGTTGGGGTAAGCATGAGTTGCCGGCATTCAGACTTGGAGTTTGGTGGGGACTTGGGCTAGTTGTGGGAGCATTTTCAGGTGCTTTTGCCCTTGACATACGCTCTTAATCGATAATGTGCATTAATTCAGTAACTAACTCAAGTAGGTTTGCTGATTCAAGCAATGATTGCTTTTCATTCGGGTCAGCGACTAATACCGAAGCGATTCGCCAAATTGAAGAGGCATCCCAATCACAGACAGTTGCTAATTGCGCATCTTTCCATTCTTCAATCATTTCTTCAGGCATATTATTTTGCTTAGCGAGATTTGAGAGAAAGGCCATCCACATATCTTCTAGTTCTGCTTTGAAATTGTCATCTAATGTTCCTTCAGGCTCCATCATCCATTCTACCTTGGCACGGATATAAAGGCGTGAATCATCATCGCCACCGACCATTTCCATCAAAGATTCAAGGTCAGGAAACACTCGGTGTTGTATCGCATCCATCGGGGGTGCAACCGGCTCGACAATCTCTATGATTCGAAACCTACGTTGTCCTTGAATCTCAATGATGTGATTGCTACCTGCTTCTTCATGGCCGCAAATCCTTGCTGTTGTACCAATTAGGTGAGGGCCAGTCCAACCATTGACCGGATGAAATGGGTCGACCAAACAGATTCCGAAGGGTAAGTCGTCGAGTAGACAATCATCTAACATCTGTTTGTAGCGTGGCTCAAAGATTCGTAATACCTGTGGCTCACCAGGCAATAATGTACATTCAAGGGGGAAAATCGGCAGTACCAAATAGTCGCCGGCTGAATCCATTAGGGGGTCAATCTTGCAGGATGTCTTTATTCCTGTTCATCAGATTGCCATCTATGAGACGGTAATGAATCGATTAGAGACTTATTCGCCATCTTCAGACGCACTAGGCGGTGGATGACGAAGCCAGTCATCCAAAGAGAAGGAATTGAGAGTAGATAGGCATTGAGCATCGAGTCATCTCCATAGTCATTGAGGACCCGAACTTCCATGACTTCAGCACCCGAACCGGTGGGGTTATGCAACAATATCAGATGCCAAACATCCGATTGACCTAGAGTGAGTTTGAGAGTTTGACCAGGGAAGACCCTAATTTCTTGACCACCTTCATCGCTTAAATTAGTCCAATTTACTGAGCCTTCAGCCATTGAGGGAAGGGCGGCTTGTAATTGAATTGCAACAACATAGAGGTCGGCATCCTTTGCCAAATTGGTGACTTCAACCTCCACTGTTTCACCATAATGTAGGCGTTGAATAATTTCGTAAGTTGTGTCTCCTTCACCAAGTCTGAATGAAACACGTTCATCCATATTTGCTTCTTGGTAGGATACAGCAGCAAAGATACTGAGGAGAAGCATTAGGCCGATGAATCCCTCAACCATGACATGCCGGACCACCTTCTCTTTTGTCACACCTTCAAACATCTTGCCGTGGTCATTTCTCAAACGCGGCTGTAAGTGATGGATAAAGAAGGCACCAATGGCGCCAATAGCCATACCCAATGGGATATCGATAATCCAGTGTATTCCAAGATATAGGATTGTAAAAGCAAACAAAATAGTATTTGCTACGATGAAAACATGATAGCGATAATGAGCCCATTCTTTCATCTTCACGCCTTTTTCTCTAACATGGAGGATATTCAAGAGAATTATTCCAAAGGGGATTGCAATGTGCAGAGATGGAACAGCATTATCGAGGGGGTCATGAGTTGCATAGAATTCTGCATACCAGCCATCTTGATAGAGAATGGCATCCATTCCGGGGATCCACGAACTAGTCACTTCAACATTAAAGAACAGGTAATATGGAACTGCAATCGCATAGATGAGGAGATAGTTCAGTGCAACCTTATCGGTCATATCACGCTCGCCGACATAGGCATAGTAGACTGTGGTTATGTAAATCAAGAATAAATAAATGAAAAGATAGTGGAAGTTTAGGAAATCTGTCAGGTATGAATTTCTGAAAAATTCCTGTACCCAGAGGGTTGCATTTCCTTCGATAGCATACACCCAGTCAGTCCAATGACCAGTTAGGCGTTTCATCGGTTCATTCAAATCATCAGTCAAGGACTTCCACTTGATGATGATGAAATATCCCATGATGTGTAGGTAGTATCTCTTTTCGTGAATGATTCGAGCAACATCCCTGAGAGGAGTTCGGCATTGCTTTTGGTTGAGGGTGAATAGCCAGCAAGTTAGGGGAGTGAGGACCAAAACTAGCCCCATCATTACCCAATATGGATTGAGGGCCATCAAAGCAAAGCGCGAGGCCACTCCTTGAAGAGTCTTGCCAGCCATTCATCGCTTGATGCAGATGTTTTGAGTCTCTGAATAAAATGACAGCGACCATCTGCCACCTTCACGCCCTACCCCAGATGCCTTGGTGCCGCCGAATGGAGTTCTCAAATCACGGTGAAGCCAAGTATTGACCCAGACCATGCCTGTATCGAGGGCTTCACTAACCCGTCGTCCTTTCTCAAGGTCTGTTGTCCATACCGATGCGGCAAGGCCATATTCAACTCCATTAGCGATAGCAACCGCTTGTTCTTCAGTATCAAAAGAATGTACCACTACGACAGGGCCGAATATTTCCTCAGTTGAGCAAGTTGAGTCGATGTCTAAGCCAGAAATCACCGTAGGTTCTAAGAATGCCCCATCCTCAAAATCAGGTCGCTTACCACCTGTGCAGATTACACCGCCTTCGTCCTTGGCGATTTGGATGAAGGATTCTACCTTGGAGCGGTGTTCCTTTGAGACCAAAGAGCCAAGTTCGGTATCTTCATCACTTGGGTCACCAAGTTTCATGGCTTCAATGTGCTCGCACAAGTCTGCCAAAAACTGTTCATAAATAGAAGATTCAACCAATATTCGGGAACCGCAAAGGCAGACTTGTCCTTGGTTTAGTAGACCAGCCCGAGCAACTCCTGAAATGGTTTTTTCCATATCCGCATCAGCAAAGACGATAGTGGAATTTTTGCCACCCAATTCAAGGCTTAATTTCTTGAACATCGGGGCTGCTGTCGAGGCTACGATTTTCCCTGTTGCAGTTCCTCCAGTAAAGGAGATAATACGAGTATCAGGATGTTCCGTTAGGGCTTGGCCTGCTTCATGACCAAAGCCATGAACAATATTGACAACCCCCGCGGGTAATCCAATCTGCACCAATGTCCGCGCCAATAAGTCTGCGGTTAAGGGAGTTAATTCACTGGGTTTAGCAACTACCGTATTTCCCATTGCAATAGCCGGAGCAATTTTCCAAGATAACAAATACAGCGGTAGATTCCAAGGCGTAATCAAACCTGCAACTCCAACTGGTTGCATGATAACATGATTGCTGGCATCCTCCATCTCAAAGTGTTCCACCTCTAACTCGCGCACCTGTTCGGCAAAAAACCGAAAATTTGCGACACTACGGGCAGCATCAACATCCCTTGCCAGTGAAATTGGCTTGCCAGTATCCATTGATTCAAGAGCCGCAATTTCCTCCGACTGAGCCTCAAGAGCATCGGCGATTTTATCCAACCAATCTGCCCGTTCTTCATATGATAGAACTGCCCAAGCAGGAAAGGCTCGCTTTGCCGCGATAACTGCGGCATCAACATCACTTGCAGTCGAACGTGGAATGACTGAAGTTTGCTTTGAAGTGGCAGGATTTAGATTCTCCAAACATTCTTCAGTAGCAATAAATTTTCCATTGATTAGATTCAGAATTTCAATCAATCCCTTCACCCCGAGTCGGAATCTCATAATGCCAGCGGTCTTGATCAGGGTCCCACTCATCCCAAGTTGGAATTGTCTTCAAAACTTCGA
>Ga0315334_10001697_pt1 | contig 13677 bp, 10 predicted proteins | sample M150034915metaG_FD_205555 | JGI IMG/M metagenome (GOLD analysis project Ga0315334, IMG submission 205555) | Ammonia-oxidizing marine archaeal communities from Monterey Bay, California, United States - M1 500m 34915 | ecosystem: Environmental > Aquatic > Marine > Intertidal zone | place: USA... | reverse complement strand
CTTTTTGTCATCGCTACAAAATTGTTAACTAAAATGGATTTTTAAAAAAATAGTAGCCCGGCCCGGACTCGAACCGAGGTCAAAGGCTCCAAGGGCCCCTATGCTTGCCACTACACTACCGGGCTTCCGCACATTTTTTTTGTTGTCCCCTTATAATATTACTTTAAGATGGATCTCATGGTTTTTACAAGAATAGGAAAGGGATCCTCCATCGAATCCAGCATCTTTTTAGCTCTCTTTTTTATTTCTAAATTGGGAGAATCTAGAAGCTTTCTAACTGATATAGCAATCTGCTTGGGATTTCTTTTTCTTAGAACAAGTTTTTTCCTGACTAGATATGCTTCTATAATATTTGGTATTGCATTGTATGATATAGTAGGAATACCTAGTAGTGCAGATTCAGCAGTCATTGTTCCCCCAGATCCCACGAATACACCAACAGTATTCAGAAGTATTTTCCCGTCAACAACCTTATCCAATATCTTAATTTTATTACCAAAAGTTTGAGCAAGATGTTTTACTTGGGAAGGATACCTTCCCATAACCACAATCTCCTCATTATGAAATTTTTTGATTATTTCCTTAATGATGGGTACTGCAGGTCTTTTTTTAGATGAATAAGAAGCCTCTTCCTCCTCAACTCTTACTAGGATAATTTTCTTTTTCCCTTTTTTAATTAGTTTTTTACTATTTTTTGAAATCTTACGCTTTGTAATAATTGCCGCATCAATTGCCCTATAATGAACAATATCTTTAATATCCACTCCAAATTTTGTAAACTCTTTTTTTGGAATAATCCAAGGTATCAATAATTTTTGTACAAGTGGAATGACAAGCCTCATAACAGCCGTTGCATGTGGCGAATCAGAAAAACAAACATGTTGTATACCCAGTCCATAGGAAACTCGTGCGGCTTCAGGCGAACAGAAACTAACTGTGATATCAGGCAAAAATCTCTTTATTCTTGTTGAAAGAAGCCTAGATCGATGTAAGCTAGAACTTAACTTATCATATCTTTTTGCCCCACCATGTTTTCCTACTATTATCAGTTTTTGCCCTCTTATTTTTGCTAAATGTGTTACTTGATTATAGTTACGTGAAGTACATAGAACATTATGGTTTTTTTTGAGGGATTTAATCATGGGTTCAAAAAACAATAACTGCTTTGGAGTTAGAATATCAAACCAAATTTTCAAGTATTTCTGTTTGAATTCCAAACACCATTAAGTATTTCTTAGTCTAAATACGTAAACCAATTACAATGGTAAAAGACAAAGTCGTTGTTTATGGACTAAGCACGGAAGGATATTCTCTTGCATGTTTGATTGCTACAAATGGTGCTAATGTGCATATAATTGACGAGTCTTCTTCTTCTGCTATATCACTAAAGGCTGAAACTGCAAAAACCTATCCAAATGTGGTATCGCTTCAAACAGGTGAACCTTTACTTTCTATGAAGCCTATAAAAGATGCAGTTTCAGAAGCGGATTATATTTTCTTTACACCGCGAATAAGAAAGACTGGTCAGGATTTGAAAACAGAAATAAATTCAAAGTTTAAAGATGCGGTTAAATCGTTGAAGAAACACGGCTCTGTAATTTATTGTGTTCCAACTGGATTTACAGGAAATAACGAAAATATAGCACTGCTAAGGCATGTTACTGGATTTTCGGCTGGAAAGGAATGTTCTTACTTTTATTTTCCACTTGGTAATATGAACAGCACTCCACAAATTATTGGTTCTATGGATAAGACCGATGATAAAAAACTTTTATCCTTACTGATAACTGGTAAGGAGATAAAAAAATTTGTAGAAATTTCTTCAGCAGAGTTCATACATGGAATTAATATCATCCAAAGATTTTCAAACTTGTGTACTGTTTTAGAGGTATGTAAATCTGTAAATAACAATACAAAATCTGTCAAAACATTTGCTGATTACGCTGACATATATCTTGACGACGTAACAACTGGTCTCTTTGATCTACGTTCATTAGGTTCTTCGTTTGAGGGCGCTCAAACTTTGATGTATCTTATTAATGGAAGCATCAGGGGAATTAATGGTTATATCAAGAGATTGATTGATGCGGTTAGAACTACTTTGAAAAAAAACGATCTAAAAGCAGCCAAAACAAAAATTATATTGGCATGGACTCTGGACGTAAATGAAATTAGGGCTGATAAGATCGAAATGCTAAAGAATCTTTCCTCTAAACTACGTGATTACATAGGCGATGTGGAAACAGCTGAAGAAGGAGTAAATTCATTCTATAGCGATAAAACAACAATAATTGTAGCTTGTTCTAGAGCTGACTACAAAAAAATACAGGAAATTAAAAAGGATCAAGATGTTTTTGTGATAAAGGCTAATCCCCTGTGCAAGGTAGAATAAAAGATAAAATTATCTAAAAAATCAGAAGTGACAATGTCTGAAGATGAAAAAAATCTTGATGATAATCATGATAATGTTGATTTACCATTAACAAAAGAAGATGCGTCACAATTGACTGAAATAGACGGTGAGCATGTATTAAACGTTCAAAAAGAATATGACAATCTAAATGAACTTTTAGAAAAAGAAAAACAAAAATCTTTGCGCTTACTAGCAGATTACCAAAATCTGGAAAAACAAACTATCGATAGAATCAATACACGTGGAGATAAGATAATTTTAGATTTCTTAACTGTGTATGAGGATTTTATTCGGACAAAAGATGCATATGAAAAGGAGGGAGGAAATGTAGACAATCTAAACGGAATAATAAAAAACATGAAATCTATCCTGGGAAATTATGATGTCAAACCAATAGAAACAGAAGGGAAAAAATTTGATCCCAAGTTTCATGAAGTAATACAAGAGATTGAAGATAATGATCATGAAGAAGGAATAATTGTGAAAGAGATCGCAAAAGGATATATTATTCGTGGAGAGGTAATGAAATACTCGAAGGTATGCGTTTCAAAAAAAATAATTAAAGAATAGATGATAAAATATGACAGAAAGAATAATTGGTATTGATCTGGGAACAAGTAATTCAGCTGCTGCAATTATTCAAGGTGGCAAGCCAACAATAATTCCTGCAGCTGAAGGTCAAACGGCACATGGTAAAGCATTTCCATCAGTTGTTGCGTTTCCAAAGGATGGCAGTGCTATGCTTGTTGGTACACCAGCTGTAAACCAAGCTGTCACAAATCCTGAAAATACTATTACTAAAGCAAAGAGACAGATGGGCACAGAGCATGTTTACAAAATTGAAGGTAAAGAATACAAGCCACAACAAATCTCTGCATTTATTTTACAAAAAATTAAGAAAGATGCTGAAGCATTTACTGGAGATAAGATTACAAAGGCGGTAATTACAGTTCCTGCATATTTTGATGATAATCAAAGACAAGCTACCAAAGATGCTGGAACAATAGCTGGTCTTGAAGTAGCACGAATTATCAACGAGCCTACAGCGGCTGCTCTTGCTTTTGGTCTTGACAAAGCAAAGCAGGACATGAAGATATTGGTTTTTGATTTTGGTGGCGGTACACTTGATGTGACAATAATGGAAATGGGTGGTGGTGTCTTTGAAGTAATGAGTACTTCTGGTGATACCAAATTGGGTGGTACTGATATGGATTTAGCAATAATGGATTATGTCAAAGAAGAATTCAGAAAGAAAGAGGGCGTTGACCTTTCAAGTGACAAGAAAGCTATGGAACGACTTAGAGCGGCTTGTGAAAAGGCAAAGATTGAACTTTCTGGCGTAATGGAAACTGACATAAACTTACCATATATTCATGAAAAAACTGCACTTGAAGTTAAACTAACGAGAGCTAAGCTAGACAGTTTGGTCACACCATTAGTTGAAAGATGTAAACCTTCAATTGACAAGGCACTAGAGGACGCAAAAATATCCACTTCAGACGTCACAAAAACTGTCCTTGTTGGCGGACCTACCAGAATGCCAATTGTGAAAAAATTTGTTGGAGACGCGATTGGAAAAGATGCGGAATCTGGAGTTGATCCAATGGAGGCTGTTGCTTTTGGCGCCGCTATTCAGGCTGGTATTATGGCTGGTGATGTGGAGAGTGATATTGTCTTGCTAGATGTAACCCCATTAACACTGGGAATTGAAACGCTGGGAGGCGTTCGTGAGCCAATTATTGAGAGAAACACCACAATTCCTACATCCAAAGACAAGACTTTCACAACTGCAGCTGATAGCCAAACTGCTGTTACGATAAATGTTGTTCAAGGGGAACGACCTATGGTCTCTGATAATGTTTCCTTGGGAAGTTTCAACCTAACTGACATTCCACCGGCTCCTAGAGGAGTTCCACAAATCAACGTTAAGTTTGACATTGATGCTAGTGGCATCATTAACGTAACTGCAAAGGATCTGGGAACTGGAAAGGATGCGAAAATTACAGTAGAATCCACTACAAAACTATCGGATGAAGATGTGGAGAAAATGAAGCAGGATGCTGAAAGTCACGCAGAAGAAGATAAGAAGAAAAGGGAATCAGTTGATATTAAAAACGAGGCGGAAAGCTTCATCTACACAACAGAAAAATTGGTTAACCAAGATCTTAAAGACAAAATATCACAGGAACAGGGAATTAAGGTTACAGATGCAATAAAGGAGCTGAAGGAAGTTCTAAGTCAGGACGTAGACCAAATTAAAACAAAGCTTGATGCATTAAAGGCAATAGTAAACGAAATAACTACTGAATTATACAAAAATGCGGCTCCTCCTCCAGGCGCAGATCAGAAAAAAGATGAATCTAAATCTGAGGAAAAACCAGAACCAGAATCAGAACCAGAATCAAAACCAAGTGAAGATCAACCAAAATAAAACGCCATAAACTAATTATTTGAAATGAACATCTTAGCTAATTTATACGGCGAACGAACTATTTGATCTTGATATGAGTGCTAAACGCGATTATTATGAAGTTGTCGGTGTTTCTAAGACAGCTTCACAAAATGAGATTAAATCTCAGTATAGAAAATTAGCATTAAAATTTCATCCTGACAGAAACAAGTCACCCGAAGCTGCTGATCATTTCAAGGAGATTTCAGAAGCGTATGCAGTATTATCAGATCCAAAAAAACGACAACTGTATGATCAGCATGGACACGCTGGCGTAGATGGACGGTATAGCACTGAAGATATTTTCCGTGGAGCTGGATCTAATTTTGACGATATATTTAGCGATTTGTTTGGAGGAAGAGGTAGACAAACATCTGGAGGCTTTGAGTCAGTTTTCGAAAATCTTTTTGGAGGCGGACAAGGATTTAGTGGTTTTGGAAGGCAAAGGGGTTCTGATTTGTTACATGAAACTTTTGTTTCTCTAGAGGATGTGCTTCATGGAAAAAAAATGGATCTTGATATACGAAAAAATGTGGACTGCCAGGATTGTAATGGTACTGGCTGTTCTCCTGGCACATCAAAAATAAAATGTTCAGAGTGTAATGGTCAGGGGCAAGTAAGGGCTAGTCGAAACATGGGATTTTCTACGTTTGTTACTGTTCAACCTTGTAGAAAATGTCAGGGACAAGGAGTAACAATTGAAAAACCCTGTAGAAAATGTAAATTAGGAAAGGTAAAAGGCACAAAACACATTTCATTTGAACTTCCGCCAGGCATAGACAATGGTGACTATGTACTCTCTGGTGAAGGTGATTCGGTACCAGATGGAGTTAATGGTGATCTAATAGTAAGGGTGCAAGTTAAGACCCATCCAGAATTCAAGCGAGACGGCAGAGAAATTTTTTATGATGCACAAATTTCAATGGTAGACTCAAGCTTAGGTAAAACGTTCCAAGTTCCCACACTTGATGGATATGAGAAAATTACCGTTGATCCTGGAAGTCAACCAAATTCAATTATGAAACTAAAGGGAAAGGGCTTACCGGGACGTGGGTTTAGGGGTAGGGGTGATCAGTATGTAAGATTAGTTGTGAACATTCCAAAAAAACTAAGCAAACGTCAAAAGGAACTGTTAAAGGAGTTTGAAGACTCTTAATTAAACTATAAATTATAATTCTCTGCGGATTTTTTTTTGCGAATTTTTATATGATGCCCAGCACGGCTATGGAATGAATGAATTGTTCGTATTATTTCTGTAATACTGCGTTCTGAATAATATTTTACGTTATACACACCAAGCGATTTCTTGCAGTTATCACAATAAATCTCTCTAAATTCCATCTTATTTTAATGAGTAAATGATTAGCTATTTTGTTTTTGCTATAAAACAAAAAAGAAACTTATTCGTGGTTTTTTTCTTTATCTTTGCGGGAGTCGCCCAGCCTGGTCAACGGCGTAAGGTTCAGATCCTTATCTCCCAGGAGTTCGTGGGTTCAAATCCCACCTCCCGCACTAATTATAGAATGGTGCAAAAACAGAATTTACTTCTTCTGCGGTCCTTTCCTTTCCTTAATTCTAGCCCTTCCAGTTTTTCTAGCAGCAATGCTTCCAACCTTTGCTCCAGGTGGTGCGTCACGTGAAACTGTTGAGCTTTTCCCAACATGTTGATGTCTGCCTCCACCATGAGGATGGACATATGCTCCTTGGGCTACACCCCTAACAATTGGGTACTTCTGTCCTTTGGATCTAAATCGTCTCCATGCTACTCCAGCACGCATTAGTGGTCGATCACCAACTCCACCACCTGCCAAGGTTCCTATCATCGCCCTGTTTTTTTTGTTTAGAGTAGTAAATTTACCAGAAGCAAGTTTTAGCGTAACACCATCATCACCATGTGAAAATATTGTTGCACTAGTTCCAGCAGATTTAATAAAAGAACCTCCGTCACCAACTTGCTTTTCTACATTACACACAGTTGTGCCATCAGGAATATTTTGAATGCTGTTTACATTACCATCTACAATTCCAGATTCATATCCAAATTGCATCTTAGAGCCAACCTTAGATCCAATAACTGCAGGAAGAAATGAGATCGAGCCGTTATCAAGTCGAATTTTTGCTAATGGGACATCGCGGCCTCTTTCATGAACAATATCAACAATCTCAGCAACATGACTCGCTTCAGGATCAATATTAGGATATTTTGCTGGCTTAATTTTTCCAGTTTTAGATGCCCTAAACTGCATCCCACCGCGTCCACGTCTCCTGACAAGAGGTCTTTTTCCCATTGTGAAAATTTTTGCCCATCCAACTGATTTTAATCTTGTGATTAAGTTATTTTTTTTTAGAGTAATTCAACGACAAGATATAAACAATACATTGAGTGAGACGAATTATGAGTGAAAATGAGCTTTCTCTTAAAGTATTGGAAGCCTATACACGTGACGTTGGGCGCGGCGTAGCAAGAATTGATTATGATTCTATGGATACATTAAATGCATCAACAGGAGATGTTGTAGAGATTAAGGGTAAACGTAGAACTGTTGCAAAATGTTTACCGCTTTATCCTTCAGACGAAGGAAAAGGAATTATTAGAATAGACGGATTAGGACGAAACAATTCTGGAATTGCAATCGGAGATAGTATTACAGTAAAAAAGATCAAGGCGGCAGCTGCAGAGAAAATTGTAGTAGCTCCGTTAGAAGCTATACCACCTATCGATGAACGATATCTTGCAGACGCATTAGAAAGTGTTCCCTTGATTAAGGGTGATAATGTAATGGTTCCATATTTTGGAGGTCGACTGACATTTCAGATAGTAGGAGTGTCTCCTAATGCCGATGCTGTTCTTGTAACTCAAAAAACAGTTTTCCATATAGCGGAAAAAGGTGAAACACTAAGAGGTGTTCCACAAGTTTCCTATGAAGATATTGGTGGTTTGACTGATGAGATTAAGAAAGTAAGGGAGATGATTGAACTACCTCTACGTCATCCGGAGATATTTGAAAAATTAGGAATAGAAGCACCAAAGGGCGTGTTACTTTATGGACCACCAGGTACTGGTAAGACTTTGTTAGCAAAGGCAGTTGCAAACGAAAGTAATGCACACTTCATTAGTATTTCTGGTCCTGAGATCATGAGCAAGTTCTACGGTGAAAGTGAAGCTAGGCTACGGGAAATATTCAAGGAGGCAAGAGAGAAAGCACCATCAATTGTTTTCATTGACGAGATTGATTCTATAGCACCCAAGCGAGAAGAAGTTACCGGCGAAGTTGAGCGAAGAGTCGTATCACAAATGCTTTCTCTTATGGACGGATTGGAAGCAAGGGGTAAGGTGATAGTAATTTCTGCTACCAACAGACCCAATGCAATTGATCCAGCATTAAGAAGACCGGGAAGATTTGACAGAGAAATTGAGATCAAGGTTCCTGACAAAAAGGGAAGAAGTGATATTCTAAACATTCACACAAGAAACATGCCATTGTCTGATGATGTAGATCTTAAAAAAATAGCTGGAGTTAGTCATGGATATGTAGGTGCCGACTTGGAATACTTGTGTAAGGAAGCTGCAATGAAGTGTTTGCGAAGACTATTGCCTGAAATTAATCTAGACGAAGAAAAGATTCCACCCGAAACACTTGACAAGCTAATTGTTAATGGAGATGATTACAAGAAGGCTTTGATCGAAGTTACACCATCTGGTATGAGGGAAGTATACATAGAAAACCCAGATGTAAAATGGTCTGATGTTGGTGGTCTAAGTGATACCAAACAAGAACTTCAAGAGGCAGTTGAATGGCCAATGAAATATCCAGCACTATATGACAAGCTAGGACATAAAATGCCACATGGTATTTTGCTTCATGGTCCAAGTGGTACAGGAAAGACAATGCTAGCAAAGGCAGTTGCTACTGAAAGTGAGGCAAATTTTGTTTCGGTACGAGGTCCTGAATTGTTATCAAAATGGGTAGGAGAATCTGAGAGAGGAATTAGAGAAATTTTCAGAAGAGCGAGACAATCATCGCCATGTGTAGTATTCTTTGATGAGATTGATTCAATAGCACCAATTAGAGGAGGTGGTATAGATACGCAAGTAACTGAAAGAGTTGTAAGCCAGTTGTTAACAGAACTTGATGGCATGCAGGACATGCATGGTGTCATAGTACTTGCCGCAACAAACAGGGCAGATATGATTGATCCAGCCTTGCTTCGACCTGGTAGATTTGATAAAATTATACAGATTCCTTTACCAGATAAGGAATCCAGAAAAAAGATTTTGGAGATCAATGCAGAAGACATTCCATACGAAAAAGATCCTAATAGTCCTGACTATGTGAATTTTGGTAAATTAGCAGAGGCTACTGATAACTTTAGTGGTGCGGACGTGGCAGCTATAGCTAACACTGCTGTTTCTTTTGTCATTCATGAACACCTAGACAAATTTGCAACGGTTGGTACTCATGTTAAGAGAGATCCAACAATAAAAGAAGAAAAAGAAGAAGAAGCAAGGCAGGATAAGGAAATTGCAAAAATTGAAAAATCTGCTGAAAATGCAAAAGTTACAATGAAACACTTTGAGGATGCTGTAAAGAAAGTAAGAGAGCAAAAAGACTTGAAGATTGGACAGAAAGTTGAACTTTCAGCTTTCAGGTAGTTTTAATAAAATAACAGCTTAAACCACCTCAATGTCAGAAGACCAAGGATATTCTGGAAAAGCTCTTGAATGTTTGAAAAAAAATAATGCAAAAGTTGGAGATTCAATCAAGATTACAGCTGATTTAACGTACTCTGGAATTTTAATGCCTAGATACGAGTCTAGTGATGACAAACACCTAGTAGTAAAATTAGGAAGCGGTTACAATGTTGGAATTGATGTTGATGAGATTCAAAAAATACAAATCGTTTCTAGTTCTGAAGTAAAGGCTAAGCAGGATCAAGAAAGAAAAGATGATCCAAAGCTTCCCAGAATTCTGCTTCTTTCTACTGGAGGAACAATTGCAAGCAAGGTTGACTATAGAACTGGTGCTGTTACACCTGCACTTAGTGCATCTGATCTTAATGAAGCGGTTCCGGAGCTTAGGAAAATTGCTAATATTGATGCGGAAGTTTTGTTCTCAGAATATTCAGAAAATTTACAACCAGAACATTGGACAAAAATTGCAGAAAAACTTGATTCGCTCGCAGACTCCGACTACAAGGGTATACTGATTGCACATGGGACAGATACTATGCATTACACATCTTCTTTTTTGTCTTTTGCACTTGCCGGGTTTCCTATTCCGGTTGCACTTGTTGGTTCACAGAGATCGTCTGACAGACCGTCATCCGATGCGGCGATAAATCTGATTGCGGCTTCAAAATTACTTGTTGAATCTAACACAAGAGGTATTTTTCTTGTTATGCACCATAATGATAATGATCAGACTGTTGCATGTCATCTGGGAACTAGGGTAAGAAAAAATCATACAAGCAAGCGTGGAGCCTTTGAGACAATGGGAGGTGATCCTGCGTTCATAATTGCTGAAGAAAAAATTAAGAAAAATATACAAGATGATTTTTTTAAAGACGAAAAATACAACCCAAGGATGAAGATTGACACCAAAGTCTCTCTTGTAAAATATCACCCTGGTTATGACCCAAAATTAATTGAAAACATGATACAAACGGGATGCAAGGCAATAATTTTTGAGGGAACGGGACTTGGACACGTTGGACGTACAATGTACGATGTTGTAAAAAATGCAAAGGAAAATGATCTGTTTTTGGGAATGACATCACAGTGTATTGATGGTAGGGTTAGAATGACAGTCTATGAAAGTGGTAGGGATTTGTTGGATTTAGGAATCACTCCTCTTGAGAATATGACGCCTGAGACTTCATTAGTAAAAGCAATGTGGGCCTTGGGAAATTCAAAAAATGCTGATGAGATGAAGTCACTAATGCTGGAAAACATTGCCTCAGAGTTTTAATTATGACGGAAATTGATTTTGAAAAAATTGGTTTAAAGATCGGATTAGAGATTCATCAACAGCTGAACACTAAGAAAAAATTATTCTGCAAATGCAGACCGATAGATAGTGATGAATACACTGAAAAATTCTCTAGAAGTCTAAACATAGCAAAAAGTGAGCTTGGTAAATTCGATCCAGTTTCAGAATTTGAGTATTACAAACAGAAGAAATTCAACTATTATGCGAATTCTCAAAGCAGCTGTCTAGTTGAAAAAGATGAAGAACCTCCTCATGATCTAGATCATGACGCAAAGGAGATTTCGTTACTGATTAGCAGTATGCTCGAGTCAAAAATTTTTTCTGAGCTGCATGTTATGAGAAAAAGCGTTACTGATGGATCCAACACATCTGGCTTTCAAAGAACCATGCTTGTTTCCCAGGGAGGAAATCTAAAAGTAAATGGAAAAAATATTGGAGTTCAGGCAGTTTGTCTTGAGGAAGATGCGGCAAAAATTCTCAAGGATGAAGGAAAAGAAAGAGATTACAGTCTAGATCGTCTAGGCGTACCCTTAGTTGAGATTGCTTTAGAACCTGTCAGCGCTAAACCCTCTGAAATCAAAGAAATTGCATTAACGCTCGGAAGATTACTAAGAGCTACGAGGATGGTAAAAAGAGGAATTGGCTCAATCAGGCAGGATGTAAATATTTCAGTTAATCCTGAAGATGGATTCCAAATATTTCAGAAGAATGTTGTTGAAGTAAAGGGTGTACAGCAGCTAGACCAACTTGAAAAAATAATTGAATATGAAGCCAAAAGACAGCACGGATTATTACTGATTGCTAAAAAACTCAATGAATTGAGAATGGATAAAGGCTTTGATTGGGATAAAGTCTTGACTAATGAATTTCACTCTGGTGATGTTACTGAACTTTTTCATGACTGTAAAGCAAAAATAATTCAAGATGCAGTAAAGGATCCAAGTAAAAGAATTCTGGCGGTAACAATACCACACATGTCTGGTATGTTTGGTTTTGAACCATATCCTGGAATTAGGTTAGGAAAAGAAATTAAACAGGCTATGAAACCTTTTGGCATTAAAGGAATTTACCATTCAGATGAGCTTCCTAATTCCGAAATTGACAACTCTTATGTTAATAAATTAAAAAATCGTTTTAAATTAACGGACGAAGATGGTTTTGTTATTATAGCTGGTCACCATCCAATTCCTGAAAATGTTGTTCCACCGCCATCAAGTAAAAGAATGGATAAGTTCCATGCGACAGATTGGGCAGCACTGAAAGTGATATGGAGAATCAAAGATGCAACAAAAGGTGTTCCAGCTGATACAAGAGCTGTTACGTTAAACGGCGAAACAACTTATCTTAGACCGCGTCCTGGCGCGGCAAGAATGTATCCGGAAACCGACATCCCTCTGATTAGCGTGCGACCAGAAGAAATAAAACTCGCAAGAGAAAATATACCAAAATCGTGGGATGAATCAATCACTGAAATTCAAAAAAAGTACGCTCTAAATCCTCAGCTTTCTGAACAGATCTTTGACTCGGAATATATGGAGCTGTTCGAAAAAATCTGCGAAAATAAAAAAAACTCGCCAAACTTTGTAGCCTCGATACTCTGTTCTAGCATAACAAACCTAGAGAGACAGGGACTTGACGCGACGCTATTGAAGCCAGAACACATCATAGAATCGTTTGAACTACTAGCATCTGGCAAAATACCCAAGGAATCACTAGAAATTATTTTCGAAAGCATCATGTCTGGCAAATCAGGAAATGTCTCAACTGCTATGCAAAGCACAGACGTTTCAAGCATGGACGAGGCTGAATTAAGTGGAATTTTAGACGAAATCATTCAAAAGAACATTGATCTTGTTAAGAAGTTAGGAGATCAAGCTATAACCACTCTGATGGGACTTGCGATGAAAGAAGTGAGGGGTAAGGCTTCCGGAAAAATGGTCAATGATCTCCTGCGCAAAAAAATCTCAGAATTATGAGCAAACAACGTGTACGACTTTTTGTAAGAGGCAAAGTACAGGGAGTTTTTTTTAGACAGGCGCTAAAGGTTATGGCTATAAAAAATAACGTAACTGGTTGGGTTCGAAACTTAGACGATGGGCGCGTAGAAGCGTTACTTGATGGTGATATTGATGGTATCAACATAGTTGTTGAATGGGCCCATGGAGGTCCTGCAAACTCGCGCGTGGACGACATTGAAATTAGGAATGAGGATTTCAAGGACGAATTTACGGCATTTGAGGTATTGTACTAAATCTAGATTTTTACAGTTAGTATAACAGCCAAAATAATTTACAATTCAATACCAGATTGGTACGTGAATCAAAAAACTATATAAAATCCCCTAATGATCCGTTGATCACATGAAAATGGTAATACTAAGTTCTCTTGTAGTTCTTTTTGCTATAGCATCAATGGTAGCAATTGCTCCAGATGCTTTCGCATCACACCACATGCAGACTGTTACAAACGCACCAGGATCATCAACTCCAGGCTGTGAGGAAACAGCTGATGGTTGTTTCATTCCTAGTCCTGTAACAATTCCTGTAGGCGGTACGGTTACTTGGGAGAACAATGATACTGCAGCTCACACATCAACTGCTGGTTCAGCAACAGAAGGACCAAGTGGCGTGTTTGACAGCAGCTTAATCATGGCAGGCTCATCATTTTCTCATACATTTGATTCTGCGGGAACATTCGATTACTTTTGCATGGTTCATCCATGGATGAGTGGATCTGTAATTGTTGTAGACGAAGCCGCAGCAGCCGAAGAAGAAGCAGCAGCAGCAGCAGCAGCGGCAGCAGAAGCAGCGGCAGCAGAAGCAGCA
>Ga0315334_10001696_pt1 | contig 13680 bp, 8 predicted proteins | sample M150034915metaG_FD_205555 | JGI IMG/M metagenome (GOLD analysis project Ga0315334, IMG submission 205555) | Ammonia-oxidizing marine archaeal communities from Monterey Bay, California, United States - M1 500m 34915 | ecosystem: Environmental > Aquatic > Marine > Intertidal zone | place: USA... | reverse complement strand
TGTGGCGTTAGCTAGAGAAGATAAAGAGAGAATAGTTCAAGAAGTTAAAGAAGTTTCGGCTTCTGCATCTTCACTTGTAATTTCAGATGCCAGAGGCCTTAAGGTTTCTGAGTTGACTGAGATTAGAAAGCAAGGAACGGAATCTGGAGTGCATATTCAGGTTATTAAAAACTCTCTTGCAAAATTGGCATTTAAAGGCACTGACTTTGGTTGTACCGATGAAGTGTTAATAGGTCCCTCACTTTTTGCTTTCTCATATGCTGAGCCAGGTGCAGCAGCGAAGATGTTAAAAACTTACGCAAAAAACTTTGAGGCTCTTGAGATCAAAGCTTTAGTTGTGGAAGGGCAGCTTCTAGATGGATCACAAATCGATGTTCTTGCATCACTACCATCACGAGAAGAAGCATTAACACTCATTGCCGCAGTATTACAAGCACCTATAGGCAAATTTGCAACACTTCTTAATGAAGTGCCAAGTAAGTTGGCCAGGGTTCTTTCTGCAGTTCAAGACAACAAACAGGCTAACGCCTAAATCTAGGAGAAAAAAATGGCAAAATCTAAAGACGATATTCTGAGCGCGATAGAAGCAATGTCAGTAATGGAATTAGTTGAATTAATTTCAGCAATTGAGGAGAAATTTGGTGTAACTGCTGCTGCTGCTGTGGCTGCTGCTCCTGCTACTACTACTGGCGGTGACGCTGGTGAGGCTGCTGAAGAAAAAGATGACTTTGATGTGGTTTTAACCGCAGCTGGTGATCAAAAAGTTCAAGTAATTAAAGCTGTCCGAGCTATTACAGGACTTGGATTGAAAGAGGCTAAAGATTTAGTGGATGGCGCTCCTAACACTTTGAAAGAAGCTGTTAAGAAAGCTGATGCTGAAGAAATGCTTAAGCAACTAACTGATGCAGGAGCAACAGCAGAGCTTAAGTAATCTTTCAATAAAACATTTTTAAAGGGCGACATATGTCATACAGCTATACAGAAAAAAGAAGAATTAGAAAAAACTTTGGAAGACTGCCAAAAGTCATGGAGCTTCCTAAACTAATTGAGACCCAACTTGAATCTTACACACAATTTCTTCAACAGCATGTTAAAGAAGGTGCAAGAGAAAACAAAGGTCTGGAAGAAGTTTTCAAAACTCTTTTTCCTATCACAAGTGTGTCTGGTAATGCTGCCCTTGAATATGTTTCATACGAATTAGGTAAACCTGGTTACACAGTTCAAGAGTGCTTAATTCAAGGCTTAAGTTACTCAGCCCCACTTCGTATTGTGGTTCGTTTAGTGATTTATGATCGAGATACTAATTTCCAAGAAGTTAAAGATGTTAAAGAAGGCGAAGTTTTTATGGGCGAGGTTCCATTGATGACAGAAAATGGCTCATTTGTGATTAATGGCACAGAAAGAGTTGTCGTTAATCAGCTTCATAGATCTCCAGGAGTATTTTTTGACCATGATAAAGGTAAAACTCACTCTTCAGGAAAGGTTCTTTATTCAGCTCGAATTATCCCTTATAGAGGATCCTGGTTAGATTTTGAATTTGATCCAAAAGATAATCTTTTTTGTCGAATAGACAGAAGAAGAAAGATTCCTGCAACCATCATTCTAAAAGCTATGGATATGGGTATTGAAGAAATTCTTCAGCATTTTTATGAAGTTGATACTGTTCAAATTAAAAAATCTGGAATTAGCATTGAATTAACGCCATCTAGATTGAGAGGTCAAACACTACCAGTTGATCTAAAAATTAAATCAAAACTTATAGTTGAGGCAAATAAAAGAATTACCGCAAGGCATGTTCGTCAACTTGAGCAAGCTAAAATGGCTTCACTTAAAGTTGAGGATGAATTTTTAATTGGAAAAGTTCTTGCAAAAGATATTTTCAATCAAGAGACTGGAGAAGTTTTAATTTTAGCTAATACCGAAATAGATCAATCAATTATTGAATCTTTAAGAGAGACAAATATAACCGAGCTGCATACTTTGTATATAAATGAACTTGATAAAGGCCCATATATATCTTCAACATTAAGAGCTGATCTTACTTCAAATAAGTTAGAGGCTTTGGTTGAGATTTACAGAATGATGAGACCTGGTGAGCCACCAACTAAAGACTCAGCTGAACAATTATTCCTAAATCTATTCTTTAATCATGAGCGCTATGATCTTTCAGAAGTTGGAAGAATGAAATTTAATAGAAGATTAAAAATTGATACAGCAAAAGAAACACCTGGCATTTTAGATCTTGATGACATCTTGGGTGTAATGAAGGGAATCGTTGATATAAGAGATGGGCACGACACAGTTGATGATATTGATCACCTGGGTAATAGACGTGTTCGGTCTGTAGGAGAGATGACTGCTAATCAATTTAGAGTTGGTTTAATCAGAGTAGAGAGAGCTGTAAGAGAGAGGCTTAGTATGGCTGAAGCTGATGAGCTAGGACCCCAAGATCTCATTAATGCAAAACCAGTTACAGCAGCCATTAAAGAATTTTTTGGCTCTAGCCAGTTATCTCAGTTCATGGATCAAAATAATCCATTGTCTGAAATAACTCACAAACGAAGAGTTTCAGCTCTTGGGCCAGGCGGTTTAACTAGAGAGCGTGCAGGATTTGAAGTCAGAGATGTGCACCCAACTCATTATGGAAGACTATGTCCAATTGAAACACCTGAAGGGCCAAATATTGGATTAATTAATTCATTTGCATGTTATGCAAGAACTAATTCCTATGGATTTATAGAAAGTCCTTATAGAAAGGTCATAAAAGGTAAAGTTACTAATGAGATTATATTCCTTTCTGCGATTGATGAGGGAGAGCATGTTATAGCTCAAGCAAATGCAGTTTTAGATAAATCAGGGAAATTTGCAGATGATCTTGTGCCAGTTAGACATGATGGTGATTCTGCTCTAATGAGCCCAGAAAGGATTGATTTAATGGATGTTGCCCCTCAACAGGTTGTATCAGTAGCGGCTTCTCTTATACCATTTCTTGAGCATGATGATGCAAACAGGGCTTTAATGGGTTCGAACATGATGCGTCAAGCTGTTCCGGTTCTTAAGCCTGAGAAGCCTCTCGTTGGTACTGGTTTTGAAAAAATTGTTGCAGGTGATTCCGGTGTTTGTGTTGTAGCTAAGAATAATGGTGTAGTTGAAAATGTTGATGCTGCAAGAATTGTTGTAAGAGTTACCGATTCTAGAAACTCAAATAACGCAGTAGATATATACAATCTTACAAAGTACACAAGATCAAATCAAAATACTTGTATTAACCAAAGACCTCTAGTTTCAGTTGGAGACAAAGTAAAAGTTGGAGATATCCTTGCTGATGGGCCATCAGTAGATAATGGCGAACTTGCATTAGGTCAAAATATTCGAATTGCTTTTATGCCATGGAATGGATACAACTTTGAAGATTCAATTTTGATGTCTGAAAAAGTTTCAAGAGAAGACAGATTTACTTCTATTCATATTCAAGAATTAACTTGCATCTCAAGAGATACGAAACTTGGTTCAGAAGAGATTACTGCAGATATCCCAAATGTAGGAGAGGGTTCTCTTGGAAAGCTAGATGAATGTGGCATGGTGTATGTAGGAGCTGAGGTAAAGGCTGGAGATATTTTAGTTGGTAAAATTACTCCTAAAGGTGAGACTCAGTTATCTCCTGAAGAAAAGCTTTTGCGCGCAATCTTTGGTGAAAAAGCTTCTGATGTTAAAGACACATCATTAAGAGTTCCATCAAGTATTAACGGTACCGTCATTGGGGTTGAAGTCTTTACTAGAGATGGAATGGAGAAAGATGAAAGAACCCAATCCATTGAATCTGATCACCTAGCAGTCGCCAAAAAAGATTCGGATGATCAAATTAAAATTATTAATGATGCAACGAGAATTCGTTTAGTTGACATCATAAAACGTTCTAAGATCTCTAAGGGCCCAGGTCTCAAGAGAGGCTCTACTGTAACAGCAGATGATTTGACAGATCTTAATTTAGATGACTTATTATCGGTCAGAACTAGAGATGACTCCTCAAATAATAAAATTGAAGATACTGAAAAAGCGTTAAAAAAATATCTTAAAGATATCCAAGAAAGCTTTGATCAGAAAAAGCAAAAAATTACCAGGGGTCATGATTTAGCTCCCGGTGTAATTAAGATTGTAAAAGTTTATCTTGCAGTTAAAAGAAGAATTCAGCCTGGAGATAAAATGGCTGGAAGGCATGGTAATAAAGGTGTTATTTCAGAAATCATGCCTATAGAGGATATGCCATATGACAATGAAGGCAATCCTATCGATATTGTTTTGAATCCTCTAGGAGTTCCTTCTCGAATGAATGTGGGCCAGATTCTTGAGACTCATATGGGATCAGCGGCAAAAGGTATTGGTGAAAAAATCAATAAAATGATCAAAGCCAAAGCTAAAGCTAATGAACTTAAAAAGTATCTTGACGTTTTATACAATAAAAATGCTGCAATAAAAGAAGATCTCGATTCTTTTAACAATACTGAAATCCAATCTTTAGCCAGCAATCTTACCGATGGTTTACCAATTGCCACACCTGTTTTTGATGGCGCCAAAGAAACTGAAATTAAAGAATTGCTCAAGCTTGCCGAGCTTCCTGAATCAGGTCAATTGACATTATTTGATGGAAGAACTGGTAGACAATTTGAGAGACCAGTCACAGTTGGCTACATGTACATGATTAAACTCAATCATTTAGTTGACGATAAGATGCATGCTCGTTCAACAGGTTCATATAGTCTTGTCACACAACAACCTCTTGGTGGAAAAGCGCAGTTTGGCGGTCAAAGATTTGGTGAGATGGAGGTCTGGGCTCTTGAAGCATATGGTGCTTCATATACTCTTCAAGAGATGCTCACAGTCAAATCTGATGATGTCCCAGGACGAACCAAAATGTATAAAAATATTGTCGATGGAAACTATGAAATGGATGCAAATATTCCTGAGTCGTTTAACGTGCTTACCAAAGAGATTCGATCGCTTGGGATTAACCTAGAACTTGATTCTGAAAATTAGGAGAAATAATTGAAAGATTTACTAAATTCATTAAAAGCTAAGCAAGAAGATTTCTCTTCTATTACTGCTGGGTTAGCTTCTCCTCAAATGGTCAGATCTTGGTCATTTGGTGAAGTAAAGAAACCTGAAACTATCAACTATCGTACTTTCAAACCTGAAAGAGATGGCCTTTTCTGCGCTAAAATTTTTGGACCGGTAAAAGATTACGAGTGCGTTTGTGGAAAATATAAGCGTATGAAACATCGTGGTGTTGTATGTGAAAAGTGCGGGGTAGAAGTTACCTTAGCAAAAGTTCGAAGAGACAGAATGGGACATATTGAACTTGCTGCTCCTGTTGCGCATATATGGTTTTTAAAATCACTCCCTTCAAGAATTGGATTGTTGCTAGATATAACTCTCAGAGAAATTGAAAGAGTTTTATATTTTGAGAGCTATATTGTTACTGATCCTGGTTTGACTGCGTTAGAGAAATGCCAAATTCTAACTGAAGAGGAGTATGTTGAAGCATTTGATGAATATGGAGATGAGTTTACAGCCTCTATGGGTGCTGAAGCAGTACAAATGTTATTGCAAGAGATTGATCTTGAGGAAGAGATCAGGATTATTCGAGAAGAAGTTCCGCAAACAAATTCCGAAACCAAACTTAAAAAGTTATCAAAAAGGCTAAAACTTCTTGAAGCATTCAATGAATCTGGTAATAAACCAGAATGGATGATCATGAATGTGTTGCCAGTTTTGCCTCCTGATTTAAGGCCCTTAGTTCCTCTAGAAGGAGGACGTTTTGCTACTTCAGATCTTAATGATTTATATAGAAGAGTCATTAATAGAAATAATAGATTGAAACGTTTATTAGAGTTAAGTGCTCCAGATATCATTGTAAGAAATGAAAAGAGAATGCTTCAAGAGAGTGTAGATGCTCTGCTTGATAATGGAAGAAGAGGGCGAGTAATCACTGGGACTAACAAACGTCCGCTGAAATCTTTAGCAGATATGATCAAAGGTAAAGGTGGAAGATTCAGACAAAACTTATTAGGTAAGCGTGTTGATTATTCAGGAAGATCTGTAATCGTTGCAGGCCCTAACTTAAAACTTCATCAGTGCGGCCTTCCTAAAAAAATGGCTTTAGAGCTCTTTAAGCCATATGTTTATGGGAAACTTGAGCAAAAAGAGTTAGCTACAACGATTAAAGCTGCTAAAAAATTAGTCGAAAGAGAGACTCCTGAAGTATGGGAAATTTTAGAAGAAGTAATTAGAGAACATCCAATTCTTTTAAATAGGGCGCCCACTCTCCATAGACTTGGAATTCAAGCATTTGAACCTCTTCTTGTTGAAGGAAAAGCTATACAACTCCACCCGCTAGTCTGTGTGGCCTTTAACGCTGACTTTGACGGAGATCAGATGGCTGTTCACGTCCCACTCTCTATTGAAGCTCAGTTAGAAGCTCGTGCATTAATGATGTCAACAAATAATATTTTATCTCCTGCAAATGGTGAGCCAATCATCAACCCTACTCAAGACATTGTTCTAGGGCTTTATTACATGACCCGGGATAAAATAAATGTTAAGGGCGATGGAAGAATATTTAGTAATCCTGATGAAGTTTTGAGAGCTTATGAGTCTGAAACTTTAGATATACATGCAAATATTAAAGTTAGAATTACAAATGCAGATAAAGGAACTTACCTTGAAGATACTACTGTAGGTAGAGTTTTAGTTTGGAGAATTGCACCTATTGAAGTTGGTTTTGATAATGTAAATAAAACCTTAGACAAGAAATCAGTTTCAAATCTGATAGATATCTCTTATAGAAAAGCCGGACTAAAGGCCACAGTTATATTTGCTGATAAGCTTATGTACCTTGGATTTGAGCATTCAACACGATCTGGTTCCTCAATTGGGGTAGATGATTTTGTTATTCCTGAGGAGAAACCATCAATTATTGACGCAGCTGAAAAAGAAGTTAAGTCTATAGAATCACAATATGAGTCTGGACTAGTTACTCAGGGCGAGCGTTATAATAAAGTGATCGATATATGGTCTCGTGCAAATGAGAAAGTTGCCAAAGCAATGATGACAAAAATTAGCACTGATCAAGTTGAAGATGCTGAAGGAAAAGAGGTTGATCAAGCGTCATTCAATTCTGTGTTTATTTATGCAGATTCTGGCGCTAGAGGATCCCCTGCTCAGATTAGACAACTTTCTGGAATGCGTGGATTAATGTCTAAGCCAGATGGCTCTATTATTGAAACACCAATTACAGCAAACTTTAGAGAGGGCTTATCCGTTCTTCAGTACTTTATTTCTACTCATGGAGCTAGAAAAGGTTTAGCAGATACTGCTCTTAAAACTGCTAACTCAGGATACTTAACTAGAAGACTTTGTGATGTTGCTATGGATTCTGTAGTTGTTGAAGAAGAATGCGGCACCGAAGAATCCATTGTTGTTTCATCTATTGTTGAGGGTGGAGATATTATTCAGCCATTAACAGACAGAATTTTAGGTAGAGTAATTGCTGAATCAATTTCTAACTCGGACGGAGAAGAAGTATTTTCAAGCGGCCATCTTATTGATGAAGATTCAGTCAAGAAAATTGATGAATTAAACATTTCATCATTAAGGGTGCGATCACCTATGACTTGTGAGGCAAGCTATGGGGTTTGCTCTAAGTGTTATGGAAGAGATTTAGCTAGAGGCCATTTAGTGCACAGAGGTGAGGCTGTTGGTGTAGTAGCAGCCCAATCTATTGGTGAACCAGGAACTCAATTGACTATGCGTACCTTCCATATTGGTGGTGCAGCATCTAGTTCATCAGAAGATAATGCGATTGTTGTTAATAACGCTGGAATAATTAACTTTTCTTCAGATATAAAAACAGTTACTAGTAAAAATAAGCAAGAAGTTGTTGTTTCACGAAATAGCCAAGTTACTCTTACAGACGACAAAGGTAAATTGATTGAACAGCATAAATTAATTTATGGATCTACATTATTTGTTAAAGATCAAACGAATGTTGAGCCAGGAGTTAAAATAGCAGGCTGGGATCCATATACGCGTCCCATTATAAGTGAGGTTGAAGGTATTGTTCAGTTCACTGATATTGATGATGGCGTAACTGTTCGATCTAAAACAGATGAGTTAACAGGCTTAAGCAGTATTGAAGTTATTGATGTTGCAGAAAGGCCTTCTGCAGGAAAGGATAAAGTACCCTCAATTGCGTTAGTTAACGCAAAAGGCAAACCTGTTCCTTTGGGAGAGCATAAAACACCGGCTAATTACTCCTTGCCTGCCAAAGCTCTAGTTAACCTAAAAGATGGAAAGAAACTATATGCAGGAGAAGTCCTAGCAAGGATACCCTTAGAAGGATCAAAAACTAAAGATATTACTGGTGGTTTGCCTCGAGTTGCCGATCTTTTTGAAGCAAGAAAACCCAAAGATGCTGCAGTGCTTGCTGAGCAGAGCGGAACAATCGCTTTTGGCAAAGAAACTAAAGGCAAAGTGAGGTTGGTTATAACTCCTGATGGAGCAACCAAGAAAACTCAAAACGTTGAGATGCTGATCCCTAAGCACAGAATTCTGACAGTCTTTGAAGGTGAGAGAATAGAAAAAGGCGATATCATTTCTGATGGTCCATTGAGTCCTCACGATATTTTGAGATTACGAGGGATTCCTCAACTGACAAACTTTATTGTTAATGAAATCCAAGATGTATATAGACTCCAAGGTGTTCTTATTAACGATAAGCACATTGAAACTATTTTGCGTCAAATGCTCAGAAAAGCATTGATTGTTGATGGTGAAGATACTAAGTTCATTCAAGGCGATCAGGTTGAGTATTCTGAGCTGGTCGAAGAAAATGCTAAAGCTATCGCAGCAAATAAAGAACCTGCTCGCTTTCAAAGAGTATTGCTTGGCATAACAAAAGCCTCTTTAACGACCAATTCATTTATTTCTGCTGCTTCTTTCCAAGAAACTACCCGGGTTTTAACAGAAGCATCTGTAACAGGTAAAATTGATTACTTAAGAGGATTAAAGGAAAACGTTGTTGTGGGAAGGTTGATACCAGCTGGAACAGGTATGGAATTCCATGATCAAATGGCAGCTAAGAAATCAAGTGATTTAAAGGAATCAATGTTATCTGAAGATGAGATCGAAGCAGCATTAAGACAAGAATTACAAGAAACAGAGGAATAATGTTGACCATAGTGAATCATGTCTATAAAATCGCGTCGAACTATTAAATTATGGCTACAGTAAATCAATTAATAAGAAAACCTCGCAAACCTAAGGTCAGGAAAACTGATGTTCCAGCATTGGAGAAATCTCCACAACGCAGAGGAGTGTGTACACGCGTATATACGACAACCCCAAAGAAGCCTAACTCTGCCCTAAGAAAAGTTTGCAGAGTGAGATTGACTAGCGGTTATGAGGTAACTTCATATATTGGTGGCGAAGGACATAATCTTCAAGAGCACTCAGTGGTTTTAATTCGCGGAGGAAGAGTAAAAGATCTCCCGGGAGTCAGATATCATACTGTTAGAGGCTCTTTAGATACTTCAGGTGTTGCAAATAGAAAACAACGTAGATCCAAGTATGGGGCAAAAAAAGGTAAATAAGCATGCCAAGAAGAAGAAGCCCCGAAAAACGAAAAATCCTACCTGATCCTAAATACAAAGATATTATTGTTGCAAAGTTCATGAATCACATCATGAAAGATGGAAAAAAATCTGTAGCTGAAAAAATCGTATATGGTGCTTTTAACAAAATTGATCAAACAGCTAAAACTGATCCAGTTGAATTATTCAAGAAAGCGCTTGATAAGATTGGCCCAATGGTTGAAGTGAAATCAAGAAGAGTTGGTGGAGCGACGTATCAAGTGCCTATAGAGGTTAGGCCTTCTAGAAGACAAGCGCTTGCAATGCGCTGGTTAGTTGAAGCTGCAAGAAAAAGAAGTGAGAAGTCTATGGATCATAGGTTAGCTGGTGAGTTAACTGATGCAGCAGAAGGTAAAGGTTCTGCAGTAAAGAAGAAAGAAGATGTTCATCGCATGGCTGAAGCCAATAAAGCTTTCTCGCATTTCCGTTTTTAATTAGTAACATCTCATAGGTTTTAATATGGCTAGACAGACTGAACTTAGTAAGTACAGAAACATTGGGATTTGTGCGCACGTTGATGCAGGCAAAACAACTACCACTGAAAGAGTGCTTTTTTATACTGGCTTATCCCACAAAATTGGTGAAGTGCATGATGGTGCAGCAACCATGGATTGGATGGAGCAAGAACAGGAAAGAGGCATCACCATTACATCTGCTGCAACTACTTGTTTTTGGGCAGGCATGGAGCAGCAATTCCCTCAGCATCGAATTAATATTATCGATACACCTGGTCACGTGGATTTTACTATTGAAGTTGAAAGATCTTTAAGGGTTTTAGATGGAGCAGTTGTAGTATTTTGCGGTACCTCAGGAGTTGAGCCGCAATCTGAGACAGTATGGCGACAAGCAGATCGCTATGAAGTTCCTAGAATCGTTTTTGTGAACAAAATGGATAGAGTTGGAGCAGATTTTTCTAGGGTGACAAATCAAATTAAAACACGATTGAAAGCAAATGTTGTTCCAATGCAATATAACATTGGTACAGAAGATGATTTCAAAGGTGTTGTTGATTTGGTAAGGATGAGGGCTATATTTTGGAATGAAGATGATCAAGGCCTAACCTTCGAACAACAAGAAATTCCTGATCACATAAAAGATACATGTCAATCATTAAGAGAATCTATGGTTGAAAGTGCAGCCGAGGCCAATGAAGAGCTTATGAATGCATATTTAGAAAGTGGCGAGCTAACCTCTGAGCAGATTAAAGAAGGCATCAGAATAAGAACCCTTGCAAATGAAATAGTTCCAGCATTTTGTGGGTCAGCTTTTAAAAATAAGGGTGTTCAAGCTGTCTTAGATGCTGCAATTGAATATTTACCTGCGCCCAACGAAGTTAAAGCGATCAAAGGTTCATTGCCAGACGATAAAGAGATTGAGATTAGTAGATCATCTTCAGATGAAGAGCCGTTTTCAGCTTTGGCATTCAAGATCGCTACTGACCCATTTGTCGGAACTCTAACATTTATTAGAGTTTATTCAGGTGTTCTTTCTGTTGGCGATGGCGTTATGAACTCAACCAGATCTAAGAAGGAAAGAGTTGGCCGAATGGTTCAAATGCATTCAAATGACCGAAATGAAATTAAAGAAATTCGTGCTGGTGATATTGCAGCATGTATTGGATTAAAAGATGTAACTACTGGAGATACTCTATGTGATCTAGGTGATCAAGTTGTATTAGAGCGAATGGATTTTCCTGAGCCAGTTATTTCAGTTGCAGTAGAACCTAAAACTAAATCAGATCAAGAAAAAATGGGCATTGCATTAGGCAAACTTGCACAAGAGGACCCGTCATTTAGAGTGCACACTGATGAAGAATCTGCTCAGACAATTATTTCTGGGATGGGTGAACTTCATTTAGATGTCCTTGTTGACAGAATGAAGAGAGAATTTGAAGTCGAAGCAAACATAGGTAAACCTCAAGTTTCATACCGTGAAACTATTAGAGAATCAGTAGAGATCGAAGGAAAGTTTGTAAGACAAAGTGGTGGCAGGGGTCAATATGGGCATGTATGGCTTAAATTAGAGCCTCTTGGTCTTGATGATGAATATGAGTTTGTAGATAAGATTGTTGGTGGCGTTGTTCCTAAAGAATACATACCTGCGGTTGATAAAGGCATTCAAGAGCAAATGAAAAATGGTGTGATAGCTGGGTATCCACTTTTAGCTCTTAGAGCAACTTTATATGATGGATCTTTTCATGATGTTGATTCTAGTGAAATGGCATTTAAAATTGCTGGATCTATGGCGCTTAAGGAAGGTTGTTTAAAGGCTCGACCAGTGCTCTTAGAGCCAATGATGGCTGTAGAAGTGGTTACCCCAGAAGAGCATATGGGTGATGTTGTTGGTGATTTAAACAGAAGAAGAGGGATTATTTTAGGAATGGATGAAATCCCAACAGGTAAAACGGTCAGGTCAGAAGTACCTCTGTCTGAGATGTTTGGATATGCCACTGATCTAAGGTCTGCAACTCAAGGTAGAGCAAGTTTTTCTATGGAATTTTTAAAATATGCAGAAGTTCCAAATAATATTGCTGAGAAGTTAAAAACAACATAAAACAATAGACTGATAAATACCTAAAATTTGTTGACATTAGGGGCTTTAGAGTCATAGAATACGCAACATTTTACATAAAGCTAAAATATAGGAGTTAGATAAATTGGACAATCAATCAATAAGAATTCGCTTAAAAGCTTTTGACTATCGCTTGATTGATGCTTCAACTAAATTAATAGTTGAAACTGCAAAAAAAACTGGCGCAATTGTTAAGGGACCAATTCCCTTGCCAGTAAAGAAGGAAAGAACAACAATTTTAACGTCTCCTCATAAAGATAAAGATGCGAGAGATCAGTATGAAATAAGAACATACAAAAGACTTATGGATATAGTTGAACCTACAGATAAAACTGTTGATGCTTTAATGAAGCTTGACCTTTCATCTGGGGTTGATGTGCAAATTAGCCTAGGCTAATTTGTTACTTTTTTAACGCTTAGCGGCCATAGAGGGTTTTAAGCCCCGTATAAAAGGAGAGTAAATTGAGCATTGGCTTAGTTGGAAAAAAATCAGGAATGTCGAGACTTTTTCAAGAAGACGGCACTTCAGTTCCTGTTACGGTTATCTCAGTTGCAGCAAATTTCGTTGCTGATATTAAGACCTATGAAAAGCATGGATACAGTGCAGTTGTAGTATCTAAAAATACATCTAAAAATTTAACAAAATCTTCTATAGAATTCTTTAAAAAACAAAATCTCTCTAATGGGGAGTTATTTGAATTTAGAACTAAAGAAACTGATGAGCTAAAAATTGGCCATCATTTAACTGCAGATATTTTTGAAGTTGGAAAAATGGTTGATGTTACTGGAACCTCTAAAGGTAAGGGGTATGCCGGTGTTATTAAAAGACATAACTTTGCCATGCAGGATGCAACTCATGGCAATTCTTTAGCTCATAGAGCACACGGATCAATTGGTCAATGCCAAACTCCTGGAAGAGTTTGGAGGGGTAAAAAAATGTCTGGTCATATGGGCAATGAAACAAAAACTATCCAAAGTTTAGAGCTAATGGGTGCAGATGTTCAGAACAATCTTCTATATGTAAAAGGTGCTGTTCCTGGTTTTAATGGCTCCACACTAAAAATTACACCTGCAGTGAAACAAAGATGAAATTAGACGTATTAAATATTGGAAACAAAAAAACAGATGTCAAAATTTCTGATAGTGCTTTTGGTAAAGAGTTTAACGAAACACTTGTTCATCAAGCTGTAGTTACATATTTGGCTGGATCTAGACAAGGTTCTCAAAAACAAAAAACTAGGTCAGAAGCAAGAGGTGGTGGCAAAAAGCCCTATAGACAAAAAGGGACTGGTCGAGCAAGAGCTGGAACCATTAGAAGTCCTATATGGAGAGGTGGTGGAGTAGCCTTTGCAGCAACACCTAGAGATTATTCTAAGAAAATTAATAGAAAAATGTATAGAGCTGCAATTAGCTCTATATTTTC
>Ga0315334_10001693_pt1 | contig 13687 bp, 10 predicted proteins | sample M150034915metaG_FD_205555 | JGI IMG/M metagenome (GOLD analysis project Ga0315334, IMG submission 205555) | Ammonia-oxidizing marine archaeal communities from Monterey Bay, California, United States - M1 500m 34915 | ecosystem: Environmental > Aquatic > Marine > Intertidal zone | place: USA... | reverse complement strand
GGCTTAGTTGTCCCCGAGACCTGCGTCTTCGAATGCCCCAAAGGCATCGGCGGAAAGCACTTCAGCCCACTTGTAGCTGTAGTAGCCAGCGGAGTATCCACCCGCAAAGATGTGGGAGAAAGCGCACTCGAAGCGATCGGATTCGAGCGGGGGCAAGACCGACATTTGGCCCACGATGCGGGCCTTCACATCCGCCACCTTCTCGCCCTTGCCGGGTTCATAGCGGTGGTGGAGTTCCATGTCGAGACCGCCGAGGTAGAGCTGACGCATGACGCCTGTGGCGGCGCGGAAGTTCTTGGCCGCAACCAGGCGGTCGAAGAGTTCGGAGGGTAGGGGCTCGTCGGTCTTCCAGTGGCGGGCAAAATTCTTGACCGTGGCCTCGTGGTAGGTCCAGTTCTCCATGAACTGGCTGGGCAGTTCCACGGCGTCCCATTCCACCGCGTTGATGCCAGCGGCTTCGGGCAGATCGACAGTGGTCAGCATGTGTTGCAGGCCGTGACCGAATTCGTGGAACAGGGTCTCCACTTCCCGGTGGGTCATCAAAGATGGGGTGTCTCCAGTCGGCGGGCTTTGGTTGCAGACCAGTACGGCGGTGGGCAGCCGGCGAGTTCCATCCTCTAGAGTTTCGCGGTCAATGATGTTGTTCATCCAAGCTCCGCCGCGCTTGTTCTCGGGACGAGAATAGGGGTCGAGGTAGAAGCTGGCGATGCTCTTCCCAGAGCTGTCCTTGATGCGGAAGAAGCGCACATCTTCGTGCCAGACCTCTTCTTCACCGTCGGCTGCCTCGACGGTCACATCAAACAGGCGGTTGGTGACGGCAAAGAGTCCATCTAGGACCTTGGGGAATGGGAAATAGGGGCGCAGTTCCTCGTCGGAAAGATCGTACTGCTCTTCGCGCATGCGCTCCGACCAGAAGGGCATGTCCCAATGGGCCAAGTCCAGGTTCTCGTTCCCGGTGTTCTTACGCGCGTAGGCAATCAGCTCGGCGAGTTCCTCCTTGGCCTTGGGGAAGGCCGCAGTTCGCAAATCGTCGGCGAGCTTGTCCACCGCTTCGACCTTCTCAGCCATCTTGGTGCTGACCGAAATCTCTGCGTGGGAGTTGAAGCCGAGCAGTCCAGCTTTCTCCTTGCGCAGGGCCAGGATCTGTTCAATACGGTCTTGGTTGTCGAATTCGCCCTCGGAGGCGACCGTGATCATGGCCCGGAAGGCGATTTCGCGCTGGTCTCGGTTTTGGCCGTGCTGCAGGAAGGGGATTAAGATCGGCGCATCAAGGGTGATGCGCCAGGGGCCGTCTTCGGCGGTTGCGCCCTCATGGTCCTTGGCTGCGGCAGCAGCAGCGGCGATTTGCAGCAGAGTCGTGGGCAGGCCTTTGGTGTCGGCCTTGTCGGTCACTATCAGCTCAAACGCCTTGCGGCTGTCGAGCACCGCGTTGGAGTATCCCGTGGACAGCTCGGCCAACTCCTTTTCCATGGCGTTGTAGCGTTCTTTTTCCGTGCCCTCAAGGGAGATGCCGGAGAGCTTCATGCCAATCAGTTCCTTGTCCAGGATTCGCTGTTGGGCGGCACTCAGTTGATTCCAGCCGTCACCGTTCTTGAGGGCTTCCAATGCCTTGTAGACCGGTTTGCTTTGACCGAGTTTTGTGTAAAACTCGATCACCTTGGGCAGCATCTCCTCGTGCACTTCGCGCAGTGCATCGGAGTTGAGCACGCCCATCAGGTGCGAGGTTATTTGCCAGGCATAGCCCAGGGGTTCAAGGATTCGGCGCTGGCGCGCGAAAATCCCCTCCCAGGTGGCCTCGATGGAATTCTCGAAGGCGTCGAATTCCGTGCTGGCTGTTTCAAGCAGGCTGGGGATCGCTTCGCGCACCGACTCCGGTGTGATGGCAGTGAACCGGGGGTGGTGGCCGTGGGTGAATAGGGGGTTGCTCGCTTCGGTGGTAGTCATGATCTTAGGGGGCGGGAGCTTGGATCTGTCCTCCCGGCAGCCAATAGGATAACCGATCCCCCAAGTCTTGATGGGAACACTGTCGGGAGTTGTCTATGGTGGGGCCTATGCCTTCGTTTTGCTGCCAGGAGTGCGGGGAGTCCTTTGACTTGCCCCAGTCGTCCCTCGACAAGTATCCCGGTTGGGAACCGAAATACTGTCGCAAGCACTCCAAGTCCAAGGTGGCCAAGAGTTCCGGTTCCTCGAGCCCTAGGGGCAGGCGCACGAGACGCTCCGCAGTGGCTGAGGAGAATCTAACCGTGGCCCAAGTGCTGGAAAAATACAGCGAGGGCCCGGCTGACGGAGTCTTTACCGACGGCAGCTCGGTCCCCAATCCAGGCCCTGGGGGCTGGGGTGCGGTTTGGGTCGAGAATGGCCAAGTGCGCGAATCACGCCATGGGTACGACCCGGACACCACCAACAATCGTATGGAGCTGACAGGCCTGATCGAGGCCTACAAGTTGCTGCCCGAGGACGCCGAGGTCACGCTCTACACCGACAGCCGTTTGTGCGTGGACACCATCACCCAGTGGGCTCCCAATTGGGAACGTAAGGGTTGGAAGAAGAAGGGCGGCGAGATCAAGAACCTAGAGCTGGTGAAGGAACTCTTGGCGCTTTCGCGATCACACCCCGCATGTTCTATGGAGTGGATTGCGGCCCACTCTGGCAATCGTTGGAATGAGTACGCAGACAGCTTGGCCGTGGCCTGGCGGCGCGAGACCGTCTAGGAGGTGATTTTGTGACATTGATTAGTTTAATCGACATTTGCAAATCTTTTGATGCGGACCGTCCGTTGTTGCGCGGCGTGACCCTTGCCGTGGGCGAGGGTGACCGCATAGGTTTGATCGGAGCAAACGGGTGTGGCAAGTCGACCCTCTTGCGCTTGCTGACGGGTGAAGTCGAACCCGAGAGCGGAAAGATTATTCGTTCGCCCCAATTGCGCGTGGGCTACTTGGAACAGGAGCCACACTTCGAACCCGATTTGACCATCCGCGAGGCGGTACGCAAGGGATTTGTGGGCCGCGATGAATTGCTGGAAGAGCTCGACGCCTTGCATGAGTCACTGGCTCATCCGGACCTTAATGATGAACTCCTAGAGCGTCTCCTGCGCCGTCAGGAGCAACTGCAAGCAAGGCTAGACGAGTTGGGCGGGGCGGATGTGGAGCATCTCGTCGAGGCCACCATTCACGGGGTTGGTTTGCTGGATCCGGACGCACAGTGTGACGTGTTGTCGGGTGGCGAAGTTCGGCGAGTTGCTTTGGCGCAGCTCTTGGTCAGTCAGCCGGACATCTTTTTGCTCGACGAACCCACCAACCACCTGGACACCTTTGTGATTGCCTGGCTCGAAGAGCGGCTGCGCCAGATCAAAGCACCCCTCGTGCTGGTGACCCACGATCGCTACCTGCTCGATCGGATCGTGGACCGCATCGTCGAAATCGACCAAGGCAGCCTGTACCACTATAAGGGTGGCTATTCATCCTATGTGGAGCAGCGTGCCGCTCGGCTCGAGGTCGAGGCCCAGGACGAACGCTCACGTTTGCTTTTGCTACGCCGTGAAACCGCTTGGATGCGACGGGGTCCCAAGGCGCGCAGTACAAAGGCCAAGGCGCGCATCCAACGCTACGAGGATCTGGTCAACGACGAACCCGAAGAGCGCAGCCAGGATCTAGCCATGCGCTTTATCATGGGGAGGCGCCTCGGAAATCGCGTGTTGAAGTTAAAGGGCGTGCAGCATTCCTATGGTGCGCGAGTGGTGGTGCCCAAGATTAATCTCGAGATCACCCCGAACATGAGGCTTGGCATTGTGGGCCCGAACGGCGCGGGCAAAACGACCCTGTTGCGCATCCTACTGGGGCAATTGGAACCCGATGAGGGCGTCATCGAGCGCGGTGAAACCGTGAAGGTTTCGACCATCGATCAGCGGCGCTCGGACCTGGACCCCACCAAGACCGTGGTGCAAGAAGTGGCGGGGGAAGGTGCCCATGTGATGATCGGCACCGAGCGTGTGACCGTTGCATCGTTCTTGGATCAGTTCCTCTTTCCCGGCGCCAAAAAACAAGTCTTGATTGAGAAGCTATCGGGGGGCGAGCGCGGCCGGGTGGTCTTGGCCAAGCTGTTGCTCGACGGGGGTAACGTGTTGGTGCTGGATGAGCCGACCAACGACCTGGACCTGGCCACCCTGCGAGCTCTGGAGGAAGCCCTGATTGCTTTCCACGGTGCTTTGATTGTGGTCAGTCACGATCGTTGGTTCCTCGATCGGGTGGCCACTCAGATTTTGCATCTGGGAGGCGACGATGGACCGCAAATACACCACGGTTCCATGAGCGAACTGCTGGAGGAAACCGCCGCAAGAGCCTCAGCGGCACAGGAGCACAAACGCCAGGCCAAGCGCAGCGGTTCCCGGCCCAAGGCCGCCCAGCCCAAGGCCCAACTCAAGCGCCTCAGCAACTGGGAACGCAAGGAACTCGAAGAGCTCACTGCCCGCATCAGCGCCTTTGAAGGTGACATCGCGCGCCTTGACGAAGCCCTCGCCGACCCCGAGCTCTACCGCACTGGTAATGACAAGGCCAACGTCTTGACCGCTGAACGGGGAACGTTCGACAAGGACCTCCAGGCGGCCTTGAGCCGTTGGGAAGAGTTGGCGGAAAGAGAGTAGGGGCGGTCCCTAAAAATGCGCCCACCCCCGCGGGAAGCGGGGGTGGGCGCATTTACTTGCTGAAGCTTGGACAGCCTAGTGGCTGTGGTCGCCGGCTGCCTGTGTGTCGCTAGCACCGGGTGCTTCCGAGACGAGGGCGTCTGTGGTAAGCAGCAGGCCGGCCACGGAGGCGGCGTTTTGCAGGGCGGAGCGCACGACCTTCGTGGGGTCGATCACACCGGCCTTGGCCAAGTCTTCGTAGGTGTCGGTTGCGGCGTTGTAGCCGTAGTTGGCACCTTTGCCGTTGCAGACATTTTGCACCACCACGGCGCCGTCACGGCCCGCGTTGGCTGCGATCTGACGCAGGGGAGCTTCGAGGGCGCGGCGCACAATCATGGCACCAACACGCTCGTCGCCTTCCAGCTTGAGAGCTTCAAGACCCTTGATGCAAGAGAGCAGGGCGGTTCCGCCACCGGAAACGGTGCCTTCTTCCACCGCTGCACGGGTTGCGTGCAGGGCGTCTTCGACCCGGGCCTTCTTCTCTTTCATCTCTGCTTCGGTCGCCGCGCCCACGTTGATTTGGGCCACGCCGCCGGACAGCTTGGCGAGACGCTCTTCGAGCTTCTCGCGGTCGTAGTCCGACTTGGTGTTGGCGATCTCGCCGCGGATCTGCTCGATGCGCGCTTTGACGTCGGCTTTCTTGCCGCCGCCTTCAACGATCAAAGTAGCGTCCTTGGAGACGGTAATCTTCTTGGCGGTGCCAAGGTCCTTGAGGGTCAGATTCTCGACCTGGACACCCATGTCTTCCATCACTGCGGTGCCACCGGTCAAAGCCGCGATGTCTTGCATCATGGCCTTGCGACGATCGCCAAAGCCCGGGGCTTTGATGGCGCAGATCGGGAAGGAGCCGCGCAAGCGGTTGACCACGAGGGTCGTCAGGGCTTCGCCTTCGATGTCCTCGGCGATGATCACCAGGGGACGACCGCCTTGGATTGCTTGCTCCAGAATCGGAACGAGAGGCTGGATCGAGGTGATCTTCTTCTCGTGGATCAAGATGTAGGCATTCTCGAAGGAAGCCTCCATGTTGGCCGGATCAGTGATGAAGTGCGGTGAGAGCCAACCCTTGTCGAACTCCATGCCTTCCACGAAGGTGATCTCGGTTTCGAGTGTGCTACCGTCTTCAACGGTGATCACACCGTCCTTGCCGACCGCTTCCATGGCTTCGGCAATTTTCATGCCGATCTCCATGTCGTTGTTGGCTGCGATGGCGGCTACAGAGGCGATTTCCTTGTGACCCTTTACCGGGGTGGAAAGCTGCTGGAGCTTCTTGACGCAAGCTTTGACGGCAGTTTCCAAGCCGCGCTTAAGAGTCACCGGGCTTGCGCCGGCAGTGACGTTCTTAAGGCCTTCAAGGAAGATGGCTTCCGCCAGCACCGTGGCGCTGGTGGTGCCGTCACCGGCAACATCGTTGGTTTTCTGGGCAACTTGCTTGACCAGTTGTGCACCCATGTTCTCGTAGGCGTCGTCCAGTTCCACTTCCTTGGCGACGGTCACGCCGTCTTTGGTGACGGTGGGGCTGCCGAAGGATTTTTCAATGATCACGTTGCGCCCACGGGGGCCCAGGGTGACTTTGACGGCTCGCGCGAGCTTCATCACACCTTCTTTGATGTGGTCGCGCGCGCTGGCGTCATAGGATATTTGTTTAGCGGCCATGATTAGTTCTCTTGTGTTAGTTGGTTTATTGACAAACGAGAACGATCAGCCGATCACGCCGAGGATGTCATCCTCGCGCATGATTAGGTAATCTTCGCCGTTGAATTTGACTTCGGTGCCACCATAAGCGGTGAACAGGACGCGATCGCCGACTGAGACACTGAAGGTGCTCATGTCGCCGTTATCGAGAGTGCGGCCGGAGCCGACCGAGACGATGAGGCCTTCCTTGGGCTTTTCCTTGGCGGACTCGGGTAGCAGGATGCCGCCGGCGGTCATGTCTTCGGCCTCGACACGCTGGACGAGGACACGGTCACCGAGGGGACGGATGGCGGTTTTTTTCTTGGACTTGGTAGTGGCCATGGGGGGGGTCTGGGAATGAAGTTTTGAAGTAGTAGTAAGTTGGTTGGAACCGTCGGCTGCGTTGCACAAGTTGCGGTGCAGCCGACGGTGGATGGTTGGGTGGCTCAGCCGGCGATGCCCCAGTTCTTTTCAAGGGTCCTGGTCACGCAGGCGCGCAACTCATCGGGCTTAACGGGCTTGCGGAGGAAGCCCGCGGCGCCCTCGTCGAGGAGCCACTGGGCCGTGCTGTCTGTTGCTTCGCCGGACCAAAAGAGGCAAGGCGTGGTGATCGTCCTTTCGCGCACGTACTGAAAAATGTCCAGGCCGGTTTGGCGCGGCATGTGCAGGTCGAGGAGGGCCAAGTGCACGTCGCCAGCCTTCAGGATGTCCAAGGCCTCTAAACCGTCCACCGCGGTCAGAACCTCGCGCCCGGACATGCTGAGCAACTCCACGGCGCCGGCGAGAATCTCGGCGTCGTCGTCAGCGATCAGGATGCGGTGGGGCTGCATAAGAGGGGGTTGGGTGGCAGGGAGGGGGGACACCTAGGGCGTCAGTCGAACTGCAGGAAATGCAAAGTCCGTGCCGATTCGACGATCCCAAGGATTGTTGGGTTCGAATGTCCCAAGTCCTTATGATGCAAGGGCTTGGAGCACTTGGATTCCAGCCGCGGGCTGGGCCCGCAAACCCCAGGCGCTGCCGTTCTGGCAGATCGCCCCAGCCGCGACTAGGAGACCTGTCGGAATGGCAGAACACACACTTTCAGAGGCCCGTAGGGGCCAAAATGGGGCCCACGAGGCCCTGATCCCGGTTTTCGATACCCACTGCGACTCACTGCAGAGGGATCTGGACCTGGGCCACGATTTGGGCACCTCGACCCGTGGTCACTTGGACTTAGTGCGTGGGCGCGAGGGGGGCTTGGCAGCAGTCGTGCTGGTGTGCTGGTGTGATCCGTTGCACCTGGAGCCTGGGCAGCTTGGCGCCCGCGAACGCACCAAGCACCTCTTGGCCCGCGGCCATCAGTTGTTGGGGCGCCATCCCGATCAAGTGCGCTGGGTCGGCAATCATCAACACCTTACAAAGGCTCGTGAAGCGGGGCAGATCGGCGCATTGTTTGGCATCGAAGGGGGCCATTCCATTGAGGGCAGTTTAGAAAACCTCGAGTGGTTCTTTGAACGCGGGGTGCGGGTGATGACTTTGGTCTGGAACAATCACTTGGACTGGATCCGTTCGTGTCGGGACGGGGCCGGCCCGAATATCCCCGCGGGGCTTTCCTCCTTTGGCCGTGAGGTTGTTCAGACCATGAATCGCCTGGGCATGTTGGTGGACTTGTCCCACGCAGGCGAGCAGAGTTTCTACGACGCGCTTGAAGTCAGCAGCGCGCCGGTCCTTGTGAGCCACTCGGGTTGCTATGCCCTTCATGACCATCCACGCAACCTGCGTGATGCTCAGATGAAGGCGCTTGCGCAAAACAGAGGTGTTCTGGGCATTGTCTTCTGCACGCCATTCCTCGACGCACAAGCGCGCGCCACTGAGTCACGCTTGCGGGAGACGAATGAGTATCAATCGATTAGCGGCTTCAATCCCACCGACACTTTTTTGCAACAGGCGGAATGGCTGCAATCCCAGGTAAAGCCCTTGCCCCTGGACCGTGTTCTGGATCACATTTGTCACGGGGTGGACGTGGCGGGCATCGATCATGTGGGTATTGGCTCGGACTTTGACGGTATTGAATGCACACCTGATCAGCTATCCAGTGCCGCTTGCTATCAAGCACTGGCAGTGGGGCTTGCAGCCCGCGGATTAAGTCGAGCGGACATCACCAAGATCTTGTTTAGCAATTCCCAGCGAGTGCTGGCGGAGGCTACAGGACCTGGAACAGGGGCAGCGGAGGCGAGTTTGCAAGCCCTTGAGTGCCCCAAGGTTTCGTGAAGTGCTCCCCTCGAGGGTCTTAATCCCAATGTTTTCCCGCGGCTATGCCACCGGGGAAGACGACGAAGATTTGGATTGAGGGATGCCGTGCGTCCCGCATCGCCCCTGCCCTTCCCAGTCAGAATAGGGTCCTTCGGCGGCTTGAGATCGACTTCCTAAGCGTTAGGCTGGGACGTGCATGCTGAAAAACCCCGACCCTAGCCTGATCAACGACGACCTCGCTCCTACTTCCGCAGAAGCGCGCACCTGGAAGGTCCACCACATGGCGTCCCTGTGGATTGGCATGGTTGTGTGTGTGCCGACTTATATGTTGGCAGGGGGCTTGATCGACCTGGGCATGAATTGGTGGCAAGCAGTTTGCACGGTGCTGCTGGGGAATGTGATTGTGCTAGTGCCCATGCTCTTGAACGGTCATGCGGGTACCAAGTACGGGGTGCCTTTTCCCGTGCTGTCCCGAGCGAGTTTTGGAATTGTGGGTGCCCATGCGCCGTCGGTGTTGCGGGGACTGGTCGCCTGTGGCTGGTTTGGCATCCAAACCTGGATTGGGGGCAGTGCGATCTATCAATTGGTCAATGCCTTGGGCGGGAGCATGCTGGTGGGTGAAGACATCGGCTGGCTTGGAATCAACGGGGGCGAGCTGATTTGTTTCTTCGCCTTTTGGGGTTTGCAGGTGGCGGTTCTCTTGCGCGGAATTGATTCGATCCGACTGTTGGAGACCTGGGCTGCCCCGTTTTTGATTTTGCTGGGGTTGGCGCTCCTGGCTTGGGCCTACATCAAAGCGGACGGTTTTGGTGAGATGCTCTCCGCTAAGTCAGCTTTTGATGAGGGTGGCGAAAAGGAAGGTCAGTTCTTGAGCGCCTTTTGGCCCGGCCTCACGGGCATGGTTGGTTTTTGGGCGACTCTGTCTTTGAACATTCCTGACTTCACCCGCTACGCCAAAAGTCAGAAGGACCAGATGCTTGGTCAGGCGATTGGCTTGCCCCTGTTCATGACCCTCTTTGCTTTCATCGGTGTTGCTGTGACCTCGGCCACCGTGGTGATCTTTGGCGAAGCAATCCCCGACCCCACGGCCTTAGCCGGACGCATGGGCGGCGGATTCGCCGTGGTCATCTCGCTGTTTGCCTTGACCATCGCGACCCTCTCAACCAACATCGCCGCCAACGTAGTCGCACCCGCCAATGCGATCATGAACTTGGCCCCACGACGTGCGGGTTTCCGAATGGGGGCGATGATCACCGCCGGTATCGGCGTGGTGATCATGCCCTGGCACTTGATCGAGAGCACCGGGGGTTACATTTTCACCTGGCTGCTTGGTTATTCCGCATTGCTGGGCCCCATCGGAGGAATCGTGATCGCGGACTATTTTCTGGTGCGCCGCACCAACCTCGATTTGGAGGGGCTGTATCAAACTGACGGCCCCTATTCCTATGAGAGGGGTGTCAACATGATCGCGATCCTGGCCCTGGTGCTGGGTGTGGCTCCCAACGTCCCCGGCTTTCTCGCTGCGGCGAGAGGGTTGGAAGGTGAGTCTTTTTGGACTGACCTCTATCAGTACGCCTGGTTTGTTGGTTTCGCGATCTCTGTTGCGGTCTACTGGATTGGGATGGAGCTTAGCGGGCGCGTCCCTTCTCGTGCTGCCGAGCAGTAGCAATTTAGTCCGTAATCAGACCTTCCGTCTCGGACTTGATATCTCCTTTCCACATGCTGTCGCGGCCGGTTTGACCAGCCTTTTCACGCTTGGCCTGGCGCTGGCGGTCCACCAAGTCGTGGTGCGTTGAAAAGTAGGGCAGGGAGACGCCGATGAGCTCTTGGAGTGAGGCCATGTTCTTAGAATCGAGGAAGTCCGAGAGGTCCTCGCGGAGTTTCTCGATCATCTCATAGCCTTGCAACATGGCTGCGGTGCAGATCTGCACGGTGGACGCGCCAAGCGCCATGAATTGCACTGCGTCGAGGGCGTTTTCGATGCCGCCCATGCCGCTGATGGATTGTTCGGGGCAGGCGCGGGCGCACTCCATGACTTGGCGCAGAGCGATGGGTCGTACGGCTTGGCCCGAGTAACCACCGGGGACCGTGTAGCCCTCTACCGTGGGCATGGGGCGCATGGTGTCGAGGTTGACGCCCATTACGCTGAGGATGGTGTTGATGGCGGTGATGCCTTCGGCTCCTGCGCTGGCGGCAGCTTTGGCGGGCAGGGTGATGTCGGTGATGTTGGGCGTCATCTTGGCCCAGACGGGCACTTTGGAAACAGACTTCACCCAGCCGGTAACCTGGGCCACGATCTCAGGGTCTTGCCCCATGGCGGCGCCCATCTTTCGCTCGGGTAAGCCGTGCGGACAGGAGAGATTAAGCTCTAGAGCATCGATACCCGTGGCTTGGACACGCTCGGTGATTTCGATCCACTTGTCCTCTTCCAACTCCTCCATGATCGACGCGATCAGCACCCGGTCGGGATAGGCTTCTTTGGCGGCGGTGAGTTCATCAAGCCAGAGGTCAAAGGGCCGATCGGAGATCAGCTCGATGTTCTGGAACCCAAGCACTTTTTTGCGATCGTCGGGGTCGCTCCACTTTGCGTAGCGCGGCACGGTGTTGTGCACTTGGGTGTGATCGAGGCTGATGGTCTTGCAGACAATACCGCCCCAGCCCAATTCGAACGAGCGCTGGATAACTTTGCCGTTCGTACCCGGGGGGCCAGAGGCCAGGATGAAGGGGTTGGCAAAACGGATGCCATCGACGGTGATGCTGATGTCGGCCATGGTGGTCTAGGCGGAAATTTGGGCGCAGGCCTTGGCCAGGATAAGGAGGGCTTCGTCGATCTCGTTGGCGGTCACTGTCAGTGCCGGGGAGATACGCAGCACGTTTCCGTACAGGCCGCCCTTGCCCACGAGCAAGCCTGCTTCTTTGGCGGCTTCGAAAACCACGCCGGTGCAGGCCGGATTGGGAGTGCGGTCACCAGCGGGCTCGTCGGCGACAAATTCGATCGCTTGCATCAGGCCCATACCGCGTACATCGCCGAGGTGCTTGGGGTGTTTTCTTTGCAGCTCTCTGAGGCCATTTTGAAGGCGAAGGCCTTGGACCTCTGCATTGGCTGCGAGGTTGTTGTCCTCGATCACTTGCAAGGTCGCATTGGCCGCGGCGCTGGATATGGGGTTGCCCCCAAAGGTCGAAAGCGACAGGGCTTGGAATGCATCGGCGATCTCGGGGGTGGCGATGGTCACGCCAAGGGGCATGCCGTTGGCCACGCCCTTGGCCATGGTCATCACGTCGGGCTTCACGCCCCAATGTTCAATGCCGAACATTTTCCCTCCCGTGCGTCCGAAACCGGTTTGCACTTCGTCGCAGATAAAGACTCCACCGTATTTGCGGACGATGTCCACGGCGATGGCGAAGTACTCGGGGGGAGGCACCACAAAACCGCCTACGCCCAAAATGGGCTCGGCCAAAAAACCCGCGATATTGCCCGTGGTAGTGGTTTGGATCAGTTCTTCGATGTCTGTGGCACAGGCCACCTCGCAGGATGGATAGGTCAGCTTGAGGGGGCAGCGATAGCAATAGGGCGCGTGGGCGTGCTTGATGCCAGCCACTTGGGTAGGGATCGCACGCCACTGGGAGTGCCCCGTGAGGGACTGGGCTAAGAGCGAACGACCGGAGTACCCATGTCGCAAGGCGATCAGCTCGGTGGATCCCGTATACACCTGGGCCAAGGCCACTGCCGTTTCGTCGGCCTCGGTGCCGCTGGCGGTGAACATGCTCTTTTGCAAGCGACCGGGGGTGATGCGCGCCATGCGTTCGGCGAGCTCCACAATCGGCAAGGTCGGGTAAAGGGTGGACACATGGCCGATGCGATCGAGCTGCGCCTTGACGGCTGAGTTCACATCCTCGTTGCATTGACCAAGGGACACGGTCAAAATGCCCCCAAAGAAATCGAGATAAGTGCGGCCTTCGCGGTCGGTGACCCGCAGGCCGTCCCCATCGGTCAGAACCAAGGGGTCGGCGTAGTAGTTGGCAACTGCGCCGAGCAGGAACTCTTTGTGCTTGAGCAGAGTCTCTTCGGTGGTGGGATCGGTGCTGCTCATCTAGAGGCTCCTCTTTAGGTAACGCCCCGCACCGCGGGTCACGCGCAGGTCGCCATCTTGGAATTGGACTCGGCCGTTGACCACCACCGTGGACGGCGCGCCCTTGGTGGCAAAGCCCTCAAATATGTTCCGGTCCACCTTGTGGTGGTGGGTTTTGACTGAAATCTCGCCCGTGGCTTCGGGATCCCAAATCACCAGGTCCGCATCGGCGCCCACGGTGATCGAACCCTTGCGAGGGTAGAGCCCAAAGATCTTGGCCGCGCGCGTGCTGGTCACGTCCACAAACTGGTTCAGGTCCAGTCTGCCTTCCAATACTCCGTAGGTGTACATCAGCGCCAAGCGGTGCTCGATGCCCGCTGCGCCATTGGGGATCTTGCGAAAGTCGTCCTTGCCCATTTCCTTTTGGCCTTTTTGGTTGAAGGGGCAATGGTCGGTGGCCACGACTTCGAGAGTGCCAGAGCGCAGGGCTGCCCAAAGGGGTTCTTGGTGCCCCTTGGGGCGGATAGGCGGCGACATGACCGCCGCAGCCCCTTCGAAACCTGGCTTGTCGTAAACCGAATCGTCCAGCAATAGATATTGAGGGCAGGTCTCGCCCATCACATTCTGCCCACGGCTGCGGGCTTCGGCGATGGCTTCCACCGATTGGGCAGTGGTCACATGGACAATGTAGAGGGGCTCTTTGGTCATACGCGCGAGCATGATTGCACGGGAGGTGGCTTCGGCTTCCACGGGCGCAGGGCGCGAGCGTGCGTGGTACTTGGGACCGGTGTGCCCCTCGTTGAATAGCTTGTCCTGCAAGTGCACCACCATGTCGCCGTGCTCCGCGTGGACCGTGGTCAAGGCGCCTAACTCCTTGGCCGTACGCATGACCTTGATCAACTCAAAGTCGTCCACACCAATGGCGCCGCGGTAGGCCATGAAAGTCTTGAAGGAGGGGATGCCCTCTTCTTCCACGCAACGACGCATCCACTCGGCGCTCTGGTCGCCCCACCAGGTCACCGCCATGTGAAAGGCA
>Ga0315334_10001691_pt1 | contig 13694 bp, 20 predicted proteins | sample M150034915metaG_FD_205555 | JGI IMG/M metagenome (GOLD analysis project Ga0315334, IMG submission 205555) | Ammonia-oxidizing marine archaeal communities from Monterey Bay, California, United States - M1 500m 34915 | ecosystem: Environmental > Aquatic > Marine > Intertidal zone | place: USA... | reverse complement strand
AAAGCGAACCGCCACCACTCCAACCCCCTAAAATAACTTTTTTGTACCCTAATTTTTCTTTAGCTTCCTTCACACAGGCACCAAGATCTAATACAACCTTCTCCATGATTAAACCGCTGTCGACCCCTCTGTATCTACTGTTGCAATAAATAACCGGAATACCGTTTTTTGCTAGAGCAGTGGGCATAGGTAAATACGCACCACCTGCCCCTGCGGGATGCATAAATAAAACTACTGAGTCAGTTTTTGGTTCTGAGGGTATTAAATGGTGTGCTTCTAGAAAAACAATATCCTCTGCGCCCGCATAAGTGTCTTTGTAAGCAGATTTTTCTTCATAGATAACGGCAATGGGTTTTCTTTCGTAACTACCAAAATCCGTCATACCAATCCCGAGATCTTTAACCTCTTTATCAATTCCCTTGTTTCTAATGTGCGTTCATCAAGCTTCTCTGATCCAACTTTCGATTCCTTCTTCAAACGAGTTTTTTCAGTCCATTGTTTTAGATTTTTATGGGCTTCATTTTTATCTTTTTGCATAATCTGATCATAGTCTTTGTCCTTACAAGTAATTTCTAAAGCCAAACCATTTGGATCATAAAAATAGATTGAGTGGACAAAATTGTGGTCAATTGGATCCGACGCCCATCCTATTTCCTTATTCAAATGCTTTTTCCAGGTTTCTAACTCTTCTAAAGTGTCTACTTCAAAGGCGATGTGCTGATCGAAACCGCTTGTGTAATTAAATTTTTCTTCATCTGCTTTATCAGGAATATCAAAAAAAGCCACGTGATCACCGTTTCCCATCTCAAAGAAGAGATGCATGTACTCTAAAGGTTCTCCTGAGCCAGGAGAAGATTCAAAATCAAGGGCTGCTACAAGCTTAAATCCCATTACATCCTCATAAAACCACCTAGTTTGTTCAGCATCACGACAAAGAAAAGCCTGATGATGTATATTCTTTGGTCTTTCTAATTTTTCCATATTACTTACTCCAGTCTCTTAGAAATAATTCATTTGCATCTGTAAATTTAAACAGAGGGTATCTTCTAGTTTTATTAATTAACAGCTTCGGTAATATCCTTTTTGTGCATTATATTTACAATCTCCAAGCCTGGTAGATTTATGAGCTTCTTTTGTATATTTATACCCTTCCCCATCACGGAAAAGTTTATATGCTTTTTTAGCATTGTTTTGACAGATTTGAAGGTCATCAGAACTAAAAGCCATTTCAGCATACTTGCATCCCTTGTGAGCTTCCTTTGGATGCTCAAGCAGAAGATGTTGAGTAAACGATACACTTGCATATAGGAGGGTGAAGAAAAAAATAAAAAAAAGCATAATGTTTTTCATAAATAATATCCTCTAACCATCTCCCAAAATCTAGATAATTATATATAGATTAAAGGGGTATGTCCAAGGTGCTTTCTGGCTAAAAAGCTTAGACGGTTTTTCGCAGAGTGCGTCTCGTCTAGTGTCTGGATTCGGTTTGTTATATATTTACTCAATCCTAAGTAAACCACATAGTTTATTTCCACTAGGATCTCGTAAATATGCTAGAAACATCTTAACTCCATCATATTCACGAATACCAGGAGGGTCTTCAATTGAAGTGCCTCCATTTTCAACACCGGCTTGATGCCATGCATTCCCTTGGTCTATATCTTTAACATTAAATCCTATGGTAGAGCCATTAGCAGAAGTTGCTGGATTGCCATCAATAGGCTCGTTAATACAGAACATTGAATTATTATGAAAATAAAAATATCTTTTCTGTCCTGTCACAGGATTTGGGCTGAGAACACCTGGCTGCGCTCCTAAAACACCTAGTAATTTATCATAAAAAACTTTCGACTCCTCAATATCATTGGCTCCTACCATTACATGACTAAACATTTTATCCTCCTAATTTGAAATTACCTTCCAGCTATGAACAAGACACTTCCAAGAGCCATCATCTTGACGGCGAAGAATATCGAAATAATTACTATCAGTAACATTTTCCTGAAGAGCGCCTCCCGAAGAGATATTCTGAACACCTTCTTTAAATGTCAGGTAAACTATGGTCCTTTTTCTGACAATAGCCAAATCTCCTACAATCTCAATATCACTACCTTTTTCTTCAAGTTTATAAGTGGCCGACTCAAAAACTGGTCCTAGGAATTTTCTATAATTTTCTTTTCCGTTTAAGATTGGTCCGCCTGGTGGTAATAAAGTAATATTTTCGTCTAAAGAGGCAACATAACCATCAATGTTACTCGCCTCTACAGCGCTATTCCAGCTTTTATACAATTTTTCAATTTTAATTAAATCAGTATCTTTTTCGTGATGGTTAGCATTAACATTACTAAAGACTCCCCCTAGAAGAAAAAGGAATATAATTAGATATTTAAATTTTTTAAATAATATTAACATTTAATGAGTCCATGGATCCTTTCTATCATTTGAGAAATTATCAGAATACGATTTAACATTAACTTTTCGTTTCTTAGGGTCTTTTACAATAAAATCAATGTTATTTTCTTTTGCAAAGGACATTGCAGATTCTTTGGATGAGAATTTTATTTTAACCTGATTTTGAGTATTGGGAGATGATGTCCAAGACATTTTATCTTCTATAATAGGCCTAACCTCTTCACCTCGGTACTCCAGCAACCAATCAGAGTTTTTTCCTGACTGTGTAGCAGTCTTAGAGGGCTGGTAAATAAGCGCTTTCATTTAGTTTGGCAACCAACTTCCGTGAGCACCAAATGGTACCCTTTGCGGTAGAATTATTTGAGCTAATGGCTCATCATCAAAATTATGTGTATCTATAACCACCAATTTTGATTGATTCTTATCCAAATCATGGACAATTGCCATTACATACCCTTCAGATTCACCGGAAGTTGAATTTTTAGGTGCAAACACTGGTTCGCCAGCTTGGGTATTTTTTCCTAGAAAATGATCATACCTAAGATTGCTCTCCAGATCATATTTAAAAAGATGATTTCCAAAAGTTAACGTTTCGGCTTTATTATTTAATTCCATAGCATACCCATATTTGGCTTTTAATCCTGTCTTCCTATCATCAACCCTTGCAAAATCACAGGAACGATTATCAATCTGCTCTTCTGCGCAAGTTAATGTTTCAAGGTCTATAGTCCATTTCCATAGTTTGCCTGTGGTTTCGTCACCACCATAAATTTCATCTATTCCACCGACCATTGCTTTATTCTGCCTACAAACATGAATAATAATTTTGTTATCTTCTTCATAAGCATTCATAGGATGAAAAACAAAACAAGGATTAATATTGACCCATTTGATATCCTTATTAGAGCCATTTCTTGGCATAACACCTAGTCTTGCTCCACATTCAGGTTTAAATCCGAAGGGATCAGAACCACCCATAGCCTGCTCCATATCAAACACTAGAGGTAGATCCATAAAAATTACGAAATTTCTAGTAATATTCCAATCGTGCATCATTACGGGTCTAGGAATATCAATAGCTTCTGACTGCACCAATTCTCCAGAAGAAGAAACTCTATGATAAGTTAAGAAGGGTTTTGCCATCATTTTATATCCAAAAAATAACAATTCATTAGTTTCCGGGCATATTCTTGGATGAGCAGTCATTGGACCATCTAGTTTTCCATCATAGTCATGATAACCAACTGTTTCCAAATCATCATCTATTATCCATGGAAGGTGAGCCTCTTCCAATGCAAGAATTTTTCCAGAATGGCGTATTACGTGGGTGTTTGCTGGTGAAGCTTTTAAATCAAATGAAGATGCCATCATATCCATATCTTTTTCATAATATGGTGTTTTAATATAACGATTTTTATATGAAGCAAGGCCATTAGAGATATTGATGCCATGAACCATTCCGTTTCCAAAAAACCAATGATCACTCCATCCGGACTGAGGATTCATACCATTCCTGATATACATCCCATCTAAATCTTTAGGTATTTCACCTACTACCTCTAGATTATCTATAGTAATTTCCTCTTTAACCGGAGCCCAATTGCCTATTAAGTGCCAAGGTTTTTCTGCAGAACCATTTTCATTTGGTTTTTTTGTGGGTGTTAAAAACTTCATTACTTTACTTAGTAACGGAGCAGGTAATTTAAATAACAATTTCGCAGCAGTTGTTTGTAAACTCATTTGACCCCCAGTCTATTTTTCCTTATTGATAATATGTTAAACAATTATAAGGAAAAATTATGAAAAAAATATTATTTTTTCTATTTATCTCTTTTTTTTATGTATCGTCAATAGATGCTGCAATCACGACAAAACCAGTTTTAAATTTGGAAACGGCAAAATTAATGGCACAAACTTGTCTTGATCTAGCTGTAAAGGAAAAATGGAAAATAAATATTGCTATCTATGAGTCTCCTGGCTCTTTAAAATACTATGCTTCAATGGATGGAGCTTATCCAGCATCCGAATTAATATCTCATATAAAAGGGAAAACCAGTGCAGGTCTCCCCTTTACTACAAGAGCATTAAGTGAGATGGCGTTTAATAATAATAATAATGTTAGTGAGGGTATTGCAACAATTCCAGATATTGCTTTAATCCCAGGTGGGGTTCCTATTTTATTAAATGACGGAACTCATCTAGGAGGTATCGGCGTCTCAGGTAGTAGTGGAAAAAATGACGAAACCTGTGCTCAAACTGCTGTCGATAAAGGTTTACAAATTATTCATGAATAAGAAAATACTAATTTTACTGTTTTTTGGTATTTGCCTTATAACATCTGTTAAGGCTGAAAATCTTATTATTAATATTTTTTCAAAAGAAGAAACGGGATCCATTATAATCGCAGTTTATTCAACTAAAGAGAAAGAATTTTTTGGGAAAACAAAAGTTAATATGAAGGGAAATCCCGAACATGTTTATGTAGGAGCAAAAGGAAAGCTTCGTAATTTCAAAACTTTTATTTCTTTTGATATTCCATTCGGTGATTATGTTGTTGTATCATTTTTAGATAAAGATAACAATGACGTTTTAACTGGAAATTTCTTAGGAATGCCCAAAGAACCTTTTGGTTTTTCAAATAACGTACGTGGTAAAATGGGCCCACCTAAATGGAAAGATGCTCTATTCAACTTTAGTAAAACTAATCAAGAAATCACTATTAATTTAAAAAGGTAAAAAATGAATGAAGAAAACAAGATTTTATGTTTTTTTAATTTCAGGAGTCCGTATGCATATCTGGGAGTTAAGAAAGCGCTGGATTATAACCTAAATTTAGAATTTGTTCCTTTTTGTTATGCACCAAAAGAAATTCTTGAGGCTATTATGGTGGCTAACCCCTTCAAATCAACCTATCTCATGGAAGATTGTAAAAGAATCTTTAAAGAAGAGGATATTATACTTTCGGAAACTATTGCTGCCGATTGTAATTGGCCAAAAGTTCATGCAGCTTGGCTTTCAGCTGAAAAAGATGGAAAAGGGTTAAATTTCATGAATAAGGCTTTTGAGTTTAGGTGGCAAAAAGGTCTAGATCTTGGCAATAAAAATGTAATAAAGTCTCTATGTGAAGAAATAAATTATGATGGCGAAAAGGCTATTCTCGCAATGGATAATGAAGAATATGATAAAGAGTTAAAATCTTTAACGAAACTTAGCAGGAAATACCAAGTATTTGGCGTTCCGATGTTTATTTATAATAATGAAAGATTCTGGGGACAGGATCGGGTTAAAGTTTTAACCGAAAAAATAAATTTATAATGGTGTTAACACAATCAAATATGCTCCCATTAGGCGCAGAATTACCTAATATTAGCTTAAATAATGGTAAAGGAAGCCGATATATTCAACCACAAGAGGGTAAGGCGGGGTATGTGGTAGCCTTTATATGTAACCATTGTCCTTATGTAATAAACATTAAAGAAGTTATGTCGGATATTCTAAATAAGGCCGTGATTCTGAACTTTGAAGTGGTCGCCATTAATTCTAACGATTGGCGCTCTTACCCCGATGATAGTCCGGAAAATATGATTATAGATGTAGAAAAGTACAATTATAACTTTCCTTATTTAATAGATGAAACACAAGATACGGCAAGGGCCTTCTTAGCTGTATGTACACCTGAATTTTACGTGTTTAATTCAGAAAAAAAACTCGCATATAGAGGTCGTTTTGATGAAAGCACACCTGGTAATGGTAAAGAAGTTAACGGAAAAGATTTAATTGAAGCCATAAAATCTGCAAATAATAATTACAAGTCAGCCGGGGATCAAATTCCAAGTATGGGATGTAATATTAAGTGGAAAACATAAAATACTATAAAGAACTTTAATTAAATTAAATATCTTATTGTTTTAAAACATTTATTATTAATTTTATTAAAATATTTCCTTAATATCTGAAACCATTAAGGGGGATTTTTCAAAATTTATAAATTTAGCCTCATCCTCTAAAAGGATTTTTCCGGCTTCTTGAGCCACTTTATCTCCGGTAAGTCCTTTAAATATTTTCCATGATTCCCAACAAAGTTCTGCTATACCGTCATAGTTATGAGGTAAAGTTCCTTCAGGGACTCGCGCTCTTCTTGCGCCTGAAAGAAAATCAAAACTTTGACAATGAATCTGGTGATATTTAAGAATTTTTAAATCTTTTGAAACACTCTTTACGAGAGGCGCATGATTATTGATCCAATAGTTTTGAAATTCTTGTCTTGATAAATGATCCTTTCTAGTTAAACAAAAAGAAAGTTTAATCATTAATTTTAACCCTTTTTAAGTGATAATCATCACCCAGTTTACTGTTATCGTGAGCTCTTTTCCACCGAGAAAATTCTCCCAATATATGGTTAGGATCGCCATGTAGTTCAGTAAAAACGCCATTTAGCTTTCTCGTGTCCACATACGCCGCGTCTACCCCATCAGCATATAATCGACACGCTAAATCAAAACCGTGGCTTAACAGCTTTTCTAATTCTGTATCAAAATCTGAGACTAAAACACCTATATGGTGAAATCCTTCTTCTCCTCTTTTATACATATCTCTATAAATTGAAGGTGTCTCATCGTGCTGTTCTATAAATTGGATCATGGTATCGCCAACATATCCAAAAGCATAAGAAACATCGGCCTCCTGGTTCGTGTTCCTGTATTCAAATTTATCACATTGGTGATGAGGAGAAAAAACAAAAGGGCCTGCACCATAAACAGAATTCCATTTTTTTGCCGCTTCTTCCAAATCATTTACAAGGTAGGCTTGTTGAAATATTGGATATTTTTCTAATAACATAATTTTTCTCCTATGATCTTATTAATTTTCCAGGTAGTTCTCCGGTTTTCATTCCATTTCTATAAGTAACCTTACCTGACATAATTGTCGCCACATATCCGTCTACATTCTGAATAAGTCTTTTACCTCCTGCAGGTAAATCGTTTACTACCTCAGGCGCATGCAATGTCAGATTATCAAAATCTATAACATTTATGTCTGCTTTCATTCCTTTGGATATTAATCCTCTGTCATTTAGTCCCATCGCCAGTGCATTATCACGCGTATGGGACTTAATGATCCATGATAAATCCATCTTAGGGCCTCTTACCCTATCTCGTCCCCAAAATGTTAGCATATGTGTTGTAAAGCTAGCATCACAAATAGTAGCACAATGAGCCCCACCATCGCCCAAACCAAGCAAAGAGTGTTCACTTTCCATCATTCTTTTGGCTGCATCAAGAGAAGAATCCATATAATTTCCTATTGGATAATACAATAACTTCTTTCCGTCTTCCATCAAAAGGCAATCATATAAAAATTCATCTACCTCAATATCAACTTTTTTAGCCTGAAAACCCAAACTCTCTTCAATTAAAGGTTCATAATTAGGAGGATCATCTAATATATATATATTATTATAATTTCTTAAAATCGATAATATTAAACCATCGTTGGTTGTTGGTTTTTCATTGAGCAGTTTCTTTTTAAAATTTGGAGATTGCATAATTTTGGTTTTTTCTTCTAAAGGTAAATTTGAGATTTTATTAAAAGATGGATGGGCAGAGAATGGATTCAGAGTTACGCTTAACCCAAGTACAAGGCCAACGGGACGACCGCAAACTTGCGCTTTTATAGGTAGCCCATTATTTGCAGAGTCCTCTATCCAACCAAGTAGATCCTCCCATTCATAATTATTAGCATCTGTTTGTGCTACAGTTATTGATAGGGGTCTATTGGATTCAATCACCATTTTTTCAAGTATCAAGTATTCTTGCCTACCGCCTATAAGATCTGTAACAAGTTGCATCACACCTTTGTTTGTTTTTCCTATAGCTTTCGAAATTCCTACTAGTTCATTTTCCGCTGCAGTAAACTGAGGCACAAGGTCACCTTCAGATGTTCTATGATTTATGGTCCTTGAAGTAGTAAAACCTAATGCTCCAATTGAGACTGCCTCAGCAGCAAGTTTACTCATTAACTTTATATCTTCATCATTCGCTATTTCCCTGTCAGCACCTCTTTGGCCCATAACATATAAACGTAATGCGCCATGCGGTACTTGGGCTCCAATATCAATATCAAATGATCTCTTAGAGATATAATCAAGATAGTCACCGAATGTTTCCCACTTCCATTCGAGTCCTTCAGTTAGTACGACCTCTGGAATATCCTCTACCCCCTCCATTAAGGTAACTAGTCGGTCATGATCAAAGTGGTGAACCGGAGCAAAACCAACTCCACAATTACCCATAATTGCCGTAGTAACCCCATGCCAAGAAGAAGGGCTAATATAATTATCCCATGTCACCTGCCCATCATAGTGTGTATGAATATCAACAAAACCAGGAGTAATTATTAAGCCGTTAGCATCTATTTCCTCTAAACATTTATCATTAACATTTGATTTTCTTATATCTACGACTAATTCATTTTTAATAAAAATATCTGACACAAAGGACCCCTGCCCAGTTCCATCATAGATAGTTCCATTCTTTATGATTATATCAAAAGTTTCTGACAAGATTTACTAACACCTCGAAAACTATAATAAATACAAATTAAGAATTTCGTAATTATTTTTTGTTAAAAATTTCAATTTCGTGTTTTATTGATAACTCAATAATATATCTCCAAAGATCTTCAATTAAATCCTCCGATAAATCAATCGTTAAGGATTTCCCTCTCATTCTTTTAATAATCTCCTCTATTCTTTCATTATCTCTTAATTCATCAAAATTAGACTTTAAAAATGCAGCTTCCTTTATTAAATTAAACCTTTTATCAAAAAGACTTAAAAGCTCATCATCTAAAAGGTTTATATCACTTCTTAATTCATCCATATTTTGATATTTCATAAAAATCTCCATAAAAAAAGCCGCTGTAAAAACAACGGCTTTAATTTATTAGATATTAAGTTTATTAACTATTATCTTTTTCTTTTTTTTCTTCATCATTTTCTTCATCAGATGAATCATCTTCTAAAGTATTCTGATCAGTTGCTTTTGCATGATTTTCAGGTATCCCACAATGAGAATATGCAACTGTTGATAGTGAAAATAATATAGTGAATAGAAATACTAAAAATATATTTTTCATTATAATTTCTCCTCTTAAAATTATTATATCTTAAGAGTAACTAAGGTCTATTGTTAAAGTGATCGGGGCGGCGGAATTTGAAACACTAACCAACCTATATTATTCTTATTTTTTAAAAGGGAGAGTTATTTGCGAAAGTATCTTATTCTAGCTGATCTTATAATTTTAATGATTTAACCGATGCAATCTTATCAACTAATAATAAGTTTATCTCAAAATATAAATATCCAAATTGGAAAACTAGGTTTATTCAGTTTCCAAAAAGGAACGTATGTATATGCTGGTTCTGCAAAAAGAAATATGGATGCAAGAATAAAAAGACATTTGTCAAAGGATAAGAATCTTCATTGGCATATAGATTATTTATTAGCAAATAAGCAAACTAAAATAATTAAAGTCATAAAATCAGAACTTAGTGAATGCGATTTGAATGGACATGTAAAAGGTAAAATAATTGCTAAAGGCTTTGGAAGTTCTGATTGCAAAGAAAATTGTAAAAGTCATTTGAAATTTATAAGTTAATGATGGAAAATTCAAATCAATCGACTGTGTTAGATCTATGGCAGAGATCTGTAAATTACTCCATGTCCGTCTCGTTGTTCTTTTTAAGTTTAAGAAGTTTTTAAGGAAAAAATCGTAATAAAACTAAGTTAGTTTTAAAAAAGGTTAGGTTGAAGTTTTTTGAATTTAGCTTTCATATTCTCAACATTTTTGTTCTCTGATATCTCCTGAGCTAATTCTTTAGCTCTTCTAAGGAGTTCTTTAGGTTTAGAAATCTCATTCGCAAACCCACAACTCAATGCCTCCTCGGCATCCATTAAACGACCTGTAAGACATAACTCTCTCGCAAGAGTTTCAGGTAATATGGTGCTAATTAAATCAAAAGCTGCTGGAATTCCCATTTTAACTTGTGGTTGTCCAAAATGAGAGTCACTTGAGATTATTCTTATATCGCACATTGCTGCAAGATCCATTCCGCCAGCCATAGAGCTGCCGTTCACTGCTGCTATTATAGGCTTGGAGAAGTTATAAACTTTGTGATGATAATTAGCGGAATGTTCAAATATTTCTTCAATATTACCTGTCTTAAATTCAGATAAATCAAAACCAGCACAAAAAGAATTTCCTGAGCCTGTAAGCACTACTACATTTATATTTTTATTATCTTCAAGGCTATTTAAACAGTTTATTATTTCATCCCTTAACTCCCTTGATAGCGCATTGTGCTTATCGGGACGATTTAAAGTAATGATAGCTATTTGATTATCTTCTTCACAAATTAACATTATAAAATGAAACCCTTTTTTATTTTTATGAACCAGTAATGAACCTAGAAGATATCATTGAAGATTTAATTTCTTTCTATACACAGATAATAGTTTTTTTCAGAATTATTCCTTAACTCGTTTGCGATACATTCTGTTAAGGACCAATTTTTAGAGCTTTTGATGGTCGGTCAAAAGATCCTTGACGAAAAAGTTCTGTGTTAATATCCATAGGATTTATAGGTTTTGTTGATGTTCCTTCATGAACACACACTCTTTCTAATATCCTCCACTCCTCTCCTCTTTTTTCGTAATAATCTAAATATCTACCATACCAAGTATCTAACACTTCAGCCTTTTTTTGAAATAAAAAAGTTACATTGTAAATCTCTCCTCGCGCATGCAAGCCATCGGAATTAAGTTCAATATCATGATTTAATATACAGTGATTAGTTGATCTCCAAGCGAGGTGTACTTCCATACATATCTCACAAAATTCCATAGCGTTTCCTTTAAAAAAACCATGGTCATCTGTAGCTTCTTCCCAATAAGCCGATTTCATTAAATCTTCATCTAATCGATCCACTCCTCTGCAATAACGATTAGCCACACCTTTTAAGCATTGAAAATCAGATAATTGTTGAGCCGTATATTTCATCAAATTTATCTTAAATTATTTAGCATATTTTGCAAAATCGATTTAACAATATAATCGAAATAGCAGAATACTCTTTAAAAAGAATGGTCGGGGCGGAGAGATTCGAACTCCCGACCCCCTGATCCCAAAAAAGGTTGTGACTAAACCTATTAATAATTTTTTTATCTTGCATAAAACTTCATTTCTACTGTATTGGTTTTAACATTCATTTCTGTTATACAAATGTACTGATTTCCATCACTAACATCATCTAAAGATAAGAAAGAGTATATATATCCTTCTCTACTCCAAACACCTTGACGAGTGGCGCTTCCCCTTGAGCCATCATTATTAATTGCTGTGGCTCTTCCATGAAAAGATCCTTGATCTGAAGAATTAGGGTTGCTTAATTTAAAATTATAAGTAAGCCAAGTTTTCCCATATTTTTCATTATCAGCCTCTACATTTATTATGCCACTATTTTCGCCTAGAGTAATATCTGTAATTACACCTGTTAGATTAATTCTTTCTCCGTTGATCTCAAAGCTGCTTGCTGGGTTAATAAAAGAAAGAAACAATATAACAAGCGTAAATTTAATAAATATTTTCATGATTTTCTCCTAATTAAATATTTAAACACTAATAATGACTATTTTTACCCCGTTTAAATGGTCGGGGCGGAGAGATTCGAACTCCCGACCCCCTGGTCCCAAACCAGGTGCGCTACCAGCCTGCGCTACGCCCCGATGTTTTTTTTCATATCATATAGAATTTTTAACGTCTTTTTTTAATTATTTTTTTTTGAGAGGCATTGCCTCGCAATTTGAAAATGGAAGTAACGCTTAGTACTCTTCTTGTTGATACATTTAAAATAGCTTCACAATAAACGAAGTTATCCTTTACCGAATTTACTACAGCATAGCCCTCCAGCCACTCGCCCAATCTAGCGGCAGATAAAAATTCTGCATTAAATTTAATTGTAACTCCTCCTCTTTCGGTTTTTTTGTATACAGCGTGGCCTAGGATACCATCAGCGAATGACATAAGCATTCCGCCGTGTGCCGTTTCGGCTGCATTACAGTGTCTTTCAATAATATAAACACCATGAATCCAAGGGTCCGAACTAGTATTGATATAAAATGGCCCGTTATGGTTAGTATAAGGCCCCCTTCTATTATTAATTTCAAATCCTGCGGGTATACTCAAATCCATGAAAAATTAGTGCCCACTAGACGTAGGATTATAGTGAATCGAATCTAAAGGATTTGAATAAAAATCCCAGAATAAATACATAAAGATCGTACATATAACTAGCGTAGTAATCATCACAGGCAAACCGTATCTAAACCACTTATAAGGCGTAATTGCTAATGACGGATCGCCAGTATCTTTTGCCAAACGCTCTGAAATAGTTACAATAAACACGTTAGCTGTCGATCCTATATGAGTTCCATTTCCTCCCATTCCAACTCCTAATGCTAGTGCCCATAATAACGGGGTTTGTAAGGAGGGATCTCCAATAGAGGCAATAATTGGAATCATTGCTGCCGTAAATGGGATATTGTCTATAGCGGCAGACATGATTGCGGCAACCCACATTAAAATTAAGGTTGCAGTAAAGAGATCACTTTGAACAAAAGGAATAATAAATTGACCAAGATATTCTAAGAATTGACTCTGCTCAACGCCCCCCACAATCATAAAAAGGGATATGAAGAAAATTAAAAGTTGCATTTCAACTTTTTCCATTACTTCATCTAAGTCTAAAGATTTACCCATAAATACAAGCAATATAAGTCCTGCCCCAGAAACCATCCAGGGTTGCCAACCAATTGCACCATGCAAGATAAACAGAACTATCATTAAACCTAAAACAAAAAGGGACTTATTCCACAAAGGCCTATCTTTGTAATCTATCTGCTCATCAAACTTACCTTCTGCGCGTGTGGAAAATTCTTTTCTAAAAGTAAAACGTAAAACAAACAATGTTCCCAACCAAGCAGCAAAAACTATAAGGCCCATATGAATTAAGAAAGTATTAAAATCAATTCCAAAGGCAGATCCTATCATAAGATTTGGAGGATCACCTACAAGAGTTGCAACACCACCTGTATCGGAAAGAAGGGCAGCTGCCATTAAATATGGTATAGGGGTAATTTTTAAAGCCTGACATATTAAAATTATTAGAGGTCCAAATATTACAACAGTTGTAACATTATCTAAAAGCAAGGAAATTAAAGTCA
>Ga0315334_10001690_pt1 | contig 13694 bp, 15 predicted proteins | sample M150034915metaG_FD_205555 | JGI IMG/M metagenome (GOLD analysis project Ga0315334, IMG submission 205555) | Ammonia-oxidizing marine archaeal communities from Monterey Bay, California, United States - M1 500m 34915 | ecosystem: Environmental > Aquatic > Marine > Intertidal zone | place: USA... | reverse complement strand
GTGGGACCGACAGCCATAGCATTTCCAGACTTGACTAGTTTTGGAAAATATTCAGACTGGTTGTTTGTTGGAGATTATCATCATGGAAGAATTTACAAATTCCAGTTAAATTCTGATAGAACAGAATTTGTTTTTTCTGATAAAAGACTATCTGATCTTGTTCTAGACAAGCTGAATGATAAAGTAGAAAAAATTCTTTTTGCTGAAGGATTTAAAACAGTGACTGACATTAAATTCCGTCACGATGCAATGTATGTTGTTTCCATCGCTGATGGAAGTATTTATAAGATTTATCCAAAGGATCCAATTACACCATTAAAACAATATCAAACTGGTTTTCCACATAAAAAAATTGTTTGTAAACTAGGATTAATACCGATCATGAAAAATTCTGGTTACATTAATTGCGCCTACCCTGAAACAGCAATTGTTCTTATACAGGAGATAGCCTGGAGTATCAATCTTTCTGGAATGCCAATAATAAACTTGCCAGACCATGATTTAAGCGGACTAAATTTTGAACATATTAATTTAAGTCATTCAAATTTTAGAGGAAGTAATTTCACTTCTGCGAATATTGCTAACGCTGATTTTACTAGCACAAATTTATCAGGTGCTGATCTTTCTGCGAAAGATCTTACAGAAAATATACTTACAGGTGCTGATCTACGCAATGCTAATCTTATTGGTGCAGACCTTTCTAATAATGAACTTGTAAATACAATTCTTACTGGAGCTGACCTTACATACGCAAATTTATCAGGAGCTGATCTTTCTACTGCTAATATTTTTGGGATTGTTGATGGAATTAATATTCTAGAAAAAACTAAACTCATTGGAGCTAATCTCACTAACGCAAATCTTACCAACACTAACCTTATGGACATAGACATGTCTGAAACAATACTCAAAGGTGCTGATCTTACTGGGGTTAGCCTAGAAAGAGCTAAAGCTAATAATGCCAACCTGCAAGATGTGGATCTTTCTTTTAAGAACCTTTCAAAAATTCGGCTTATCGATACTAACCTTAGCAGAACAATATTTAGTGGTGCTGATCTTACACATGCAAAACTGATGAATTCTAATCTTTCCGATGCTGACCTAACTGGTGCTAAACTTATTGGTGCTAACCTAACAAATGCAAATCTGTCTGGTGCTAACTTTCACATGGCAGATCTAACTGGAGCAAATCTTGAAGGCGTTATTATTAACGAAACAAATCTTAATTGTATAGGCCACAAAATTTGTACATAATAATACTTTATGACATTTAACTAAACAATGTCAAGTGGAATTTTGTCTCCGTCACTATTCCATGCAAAAATATCATCATCATCATAAGGCGACTTTACAATTATTGATACTAATCCAAAGAAATTATTTAAATCTGTAAGAGATGGTTCGGCAGAACCAACAGGATGTGAATGAACAATTCCAACATAACTAGGATCCAATGGTAATGGGTTATGCGGAAAACCTGCAAAGTCAGTACCAGTTTCAGAAAAAGGCGGTATTACCAAACCGTCTATGAACACATTGCCATGTTTTGATTTGCCACGTAAAATCAGTATTCCCTCATTAGGATGATTCATTTTACAAAAAGACAATATACCATCTCTTGTCTCTCGATTTAGTGATATTTTACGCTCAAACTTTTTATTTTTAAGTAGCATTATTTTCACTCCGGATTTATTGAATATTGCACTGCAGAAATTTCATTTAATTTAGACTGGATAGATTTGATATGTTTAGGTAATGATTCTACCAAGTCAGTAATTTCATTATCAAGTGCTTTTATTTTGGCTTCAATATCAGATTTTTCATTTTGATGTCGTGCAAGAATATTTTCAGCATGTGTCAATTTTTCAACGTTAAAGATAGATAGATTGCTTTCCAAATCATCTTTGGACTTTTCAAAATTTGTAATTTCCTCAATAATAGTGTCAAATCTAGTAAGTAACTCATCGATCTGGGATACTGATTTGCTAATATCTTTAACAGATATAGAATTAGATTGTACAGCCTTGCGTACAGATTCTAATATTTGTATCAAGTCAGGCTTATTACCGGCAGTGATTACCTCATATGGATTTTCAATTAAACCCATTAGTAATTTTTTTTGTGGCTTGTCCATCGATGTCACATAAACATATTTGTTCAATGGTCTTGAAATTTTAGAAAATTGTATAGCGACATCAGTTTTAATTTTGTTTTTTAAAGAAAACAATGAATTAATTTTTTCTTTTATTTCTAAAAACTCCAAATATTCATTACTATCTTTTAGGTTTTTAATATCTTCAATGTCATTCTTAATTATATTATAAATATCCTGAACAGTTTTTTCAGATTGAATTTGGCGTTCACGTAAAGTTGTTATTGATTTTTGTGATTGATTGTATTGATCCAAGTTTATAAAAATCTGTTCTGCCTTATTTTCCAATTCAGAAAAATTCTTAACTAATGTGTTAACTTCCTCATTTTCTTCCGTTATTACTTTAAGATCACTCTTCAGTTTAACTGCATATTTTTTTGCAAATATATGAATTATACGTGATTGTCTACCCAAAACATCTCCAATTTTCTTCAAAATTCTGGAGGAAGTTATACTAAAAGTTTTGATATCTTCAAATGAGTTTATTTCCGGAAGTACAGTAGTAGTTTCTTTTTTTATAACTGCCATCACTTCATTTTTTCCACGTTTTACCATTCCAACTAAATGTGGATCCATTTCATCTATTTTCAGATTATCATTTTCAAGTTCAGCAGCGATATTGCGAATTGCCTTAGAATTTAAAATAATTTTATTTCTAAATGTCTTAACCTCAGCTAATATTGTTTTTAATCTAATTGAACGTATTTCAGTAATGATATCAGATATATTTGTAAGAGTTATTTGTTTTATCTTACGTGGAACATCGTCTTCACGCTGTTGTGTTTTTTTATTTCCCCACCCAAATACCATAGTTTAGTATAAAATCACAATTTTAAATATGTTAGAGTAGAATAGCCTAAAATATTCAAGGTTGCTTGTTAGCATGTGAGCGATATTCGCTTTATTATTATTGGCGTGGGTTTGATATTTGCAGGAATTATAGTTTTGTCTGTTTTTGGTTCAGAGTTTGATGAAATAACTCTGCAGGCTGAATTTGTTGACTGTTATGAATATCATGAAGATGCTCCACCAACTAGAATTAATTGTGAAATTGCTTTTTATGACAAAATGATCTTTTTTTCATTTGTTATTCTATTAATTGCCTGTGGGATTGTAGCGATGGTGAAAGGAGTTAGAGGCACATGGGATCAAAATGTCAAACCAGAAGACATGGTAGGACCTGGGAGCTCTTTTGATACACGGGATGAGCCAAAAGATTCAGATAAAACAGAGAAGATTGATTAATTATTTTTTTAAATTTTAATTTCAAAAATGTCTTCTTTCGAGACACCTGTCCAAACTCCAATCATACCTGTTGGTTCCGCTGGCTCAACTTTTGTTATTTTCTGAATTTTAATATGATCTGGATTTGGGGGCATCCATAACATTGCCATATAATCATCAACACTACCCGCTTTTTTTGGATCAGCCATTATGACTTTGTCTTTTGAAAAGCCATTAGAAACTAACGCGTTTGTTGATTTTTCTACAAGATCTTGACGGCCATGTGTAAACAGATAAACATTTTTTGTTGCATCTATATCTACCATATTCGGATTAGTGTTATTGTCCTTTTTTATGTTATGCGCCGGGAGAGGGATTCGAACCCTCGCGTGCGGATGCACAGACGCTATCCTGTATGAGATTTCGAGGCGTCCGCCTTACCAGGCTTGGCTATCCCGACGAAATAATTTTGTAAAACGCCCTAATATAGTAAATCGATAAAAGCAGTAAACAAAAAAACAAGAAAAATGACGTTATAATAATGGGCGTAAATATCAAACCACTCCTTATACGTGAGAAAACTAAGATTGAATCTTTTTCATCGAAGATAGTGGCAATTGATGCATACAATGCAATTTACCAGTTTTTATCAATCATTCGTGGACCAGATGGGCTACATCTCACAGATAGTCATGGTAGAGTTACTAGTCATCTAACTGGTCTACTGTACAGAAATATCAACTTTCTATCTATGGGAATAAAACCAGTCTATGTATTTGATGGCAAGCCCCCATCACTCAAGACTGCTGAAATAGAGAGACGCAAATTGGGTAAAAAAGAAGCCGCTATAAAATATGAAAAGGCTAAAGCAAAAGGAGATATGGAATCAGCAAGAAAATATGCACAACAAACAACGTCAATGCAGGATACAATGGTGGATGATTCTAAACATCTTCTTGATTTATTTGGTATACCACATATTCAAGCCAACGCAGATGGTGAAGCAACTGCTGCGTACCTAAATAAAGCTGGCAAGGTTGACGCAGTTGCAAGTCAAGATTTTGATTGTGTTCTATTTGGTGCAAAAAAACTTGTTCGTAATTTTACCAACTCGGGTAGAAGAAAGCTTCCAAATCGTAACACGTACGTCGATATAGAGCCAGAGATTATTCATCACCAAAAAAACTTGGATTTACTTGGAATTACAAAAGAACAGATTGTTGACGTTGGTATACTTGTTGGAACTGACTTCAATCCTGATGGCTTTGAAAGAGTAGGTCCTAAAACTGCATTGAAATTCATCAAAGAATATGGTAAATTGGAGGATGTACCACAAATACAGGAAGAATTAAAGCAAATTGATTACAATCAAATAAGAAATATTTTCCTACAGGCTGATGTAAAAGAAGTGGATAAAATTGAGTTTAAAGATACAAATTATTCTGGAATTATAGATTATCTTTCCAATGAGAGAGATTTTTCACGTGAAAGAGTTCAATCCTCATTAAACCGGTTAAAACGCGGACTTGAAAAGCGAAGCCATACGCTTGAAAAGTGGTTTTAGAAGAAATTTCGCTAGGTATTTGAAACCCTCACGATATCAAAAATTATGCAAACAAAGGTTGGTGTAGAGTTTGAGATAGACTTTGCCCATACATTAAAGGGTCATCCGAAATGTGGTAGACCACATGGACATACCGCTAAGATAATTGTTGAAGCATCTGGTGAACTAAAAAAAGGTTCCACGTATGAAGAAAACATGGTAATGGAGTTTGACAAGATGAAAAAAGTTTGCTGGCAGACAATCGAACGACTTGATCACACGAATCTTGATGTTATGTTTGATTTCCCTACATCAGAAAATATAGCAATGTGGATTTTTGATAATCTAAAGGATAAAATTCCAATTTCAAGCGTTAAATTCTTTGAGGGTAGTAACAAGTACTGCGAGATTTCAAAGTAGATCATATTTTACAGAAGCTAATCAATTATATACATGCCCTTCAAATGAAAATAAAATGGAAAATGGCACCGTAAAATGGTTCAACCGAAGAAAAGGCTACGGCTTTATTCAAAGGGAAGGCAATGATGATTTGTTTGTCCACAAAGCAGACGTTGATGGGTTTATCAACGAAGGCGATAAAGTAGAGTTTGAGATCGGTCAAGGAGAAAAAGGACCTAACGCGACAAATGTGAAAAAAATAGAATAAGGCTAAGAATAGGGCAAATTGCTTTTGTAATAGTTTTTTACTAATTACGTACTAATTTGCTTAAAATATGCTGCGTTATTTTTATTTTCAAATATTATAATGTTTTAATTTTTATTTTTTTTAACTACTTTTTGCAGCTCATCAAAGACTTTTTGAACTTCTTCTACCGCAGAACCATCTTCAAGCGTGCTGACATCACCAATCTTATCATTATTTGCAATTGACTTTAAAAGGCGCCTCATAATCTTTCCGCTCCTAGTCTTTGGTAATTTTGATACAAAGTAGATCTGTTGCGGTGTTGCTATTGGTCCTATACCTTCTTTAACTGTCTGTATTAATTCTATCCTCAATGCATCATCATTTTTTATGGCACGTTCTTTTAAGACCACAAACGCAATAATCATTTGGCCCTTAACCTCATCTGGAATTCCGCAAACGGCTGCTTCCGCAATATCATCATGTGTAACTAAACTACTCTCAAGTTCTGCCGTCCCTATACGGTGACCTGCAACTTTTATGATATCATCTGCACGTCCAAGAAGCCAAAAGTATCCATCAGAATCCTTAATCGCATAATCACCTGGATAGTAAGCATCCTTGAACTTTGACCAGTAAACATTTTTGTATTTTTCATCATCATTCCAAAGTGTAAGAAGCATTCCAGGCCAGGGTTTTCTAATTAGAAGATAACCTTTCTTGTTTGGAGGTTGTTCATTACCATTCTCATCTACCACTAAAATATCCGTACCAGGAATGGGTCTTGTTGTCGAACCAGGTTTCAACGGTATTGTTTCTATTCCAGGTAACGGAGAAAGCATCATGCCTCCTGTCTCAGTCTGCCACCAAGTATCCACAATTGGACATGTGGATTTTCCAATAGTCCTAAAATACCAACGCCAAACTTCTGGATTTATTGGTTCGCCTACAGTTCCCAAAAGTCGAAGGCTGGAAAGATCAAAAGAATTTGGAATTGAATCGCCAAACTTCATAAACATTCTCAGCGCAGTAGGTGTTGTGTAAAATATAGTTATACCATATCTTTGAATTATCTCCCACATTCTTGATATCTTTGGATAATCAGGTGAACCTTCGTACATTACTTCAGTAGCACCATGAAGAAGTGGTCCATAAACAACATAGCTATGGCCTGTAACCCAACCAATGTCGGCGGTGCAAAAAAATACATCAGAATTTTTTATATCAAATGCCCATTCAAATGTAGAGTACAGATGTGTTAGATATCCACCTGTCCCATGTAGCACTCCTTTTGGTTTTCCAGTTGTGCCAGAAGTATACAATATGTAAAGAGGGTGATTACTATCCAGTTCCTCCGCTTTGCACTCTTGGGGTGAATTTTTCATTAATTCATGCCAAAGAGTGTGTTTTGGTCCAAGTGATAGATGTCCTTCTGCACGTTTTAATACAATTATCTGCTCAATAAAATCAAGATCTTTAGTAGCCTCATCAGCAATTTTCTTTAGTTCTATGGTATTGCCTTTACGAAATCCAATATCTGCAGTGATAACTATCTTAGACTTGGAATCGTCTATTCTATCCCGCAATGAAGTTGCACTAAAACCAGAAAATACGACAGTGTGTACAGCTCCAATCCTAGCACATGCTAGCATGGCAACTGGTAGCTCAGGTACCATGGGTAGATATATCGTAACGCGTTCGCCTTTTTTTACCCCAAGTGATTTTAGAATATTAGCAAACTTACAGACATCAAGATATAATTCCCTGTATGTTACAGTTCGTGTTTCGCCATTTTCACCCTCCCATAAAATTGCAGGTTTATTGGCATTATCAGCCTGATGCACATCTAATGTGTTATATGACGCATTAATCTTTCCGCCAACAAACCATTTTGCAAACGGAGAATTCCAATCAAGGGTTTTTATCCATGGTTGAAACCATGAAAGTTTTTTCGCTTGTTCATCCCAAAATGAGATAAAATCAGACTTGGCTTTTGCCCTAATCTGTGTGTCAAAATTATTTAAACCGATTTGATACGCATCACTCATCTATTTTCAATGGTTGATACACATAGTTATTTCTAAATGTTAAAAATAACATGAAATATAAAATTTCTTGTTAAACTTGCATTCTAGATAACCAATCTGGATCAGATTTAGATTGGTGTTTGGAGTCATCGTCATTTTCAGTTGATTCCTGAGTTGATGATTCCATGTTTCCAATTGGGGGCTCTGGCAGCGTATTTTCTGGTTCAGAATCTATCGCTACAGGCGTTGTTGGTTCATAATTATTTGACTCAGTTATGGTATGACCGGATGAATCAAGATAAGATACAGCTGATTCTTGTATCATTTCTTTTGGAGTTTTGATTACTTCTATACATTCCATTGACAAATCGTCAAGACGTCCTTGGACATTCTTGACTTCATTCTTTTCATGTGATAAGCGTTCAAGAAGATTGTTGCAATGTTTCTGTATAGACTCGAATGTTATTTCTGAAATTTCCTCACTCTTGAACTGAACTCTCGCATCAAATAAAATTATTTTAACTGATTTTGCCTGACTGTCTAATTCATCTAGACGTGTTATAAGACTAGTCTTAATTTTTGCTTCAGCATTATCTAGATCCATCAATTTTGATTTGTATGTTTCATGAATTAATTCTGCATCAGATTTCATCTCATCATTTTCTGATACTATTGTCATTAATGCTTTTAGACGTCTAAGAGTCAAACCCTTTTCTCTCAAGATTTTTTGTGCTTCCAATCTCCAATTGGGAATATAGATTACAACTTCTCCTTGTAACACAAGTTGTTCAAATGGAATTTGTTTAAGTCCTTCGGAACCACAATCAACACCTACTGTTTGAATACTACCATCAATATCAGTGAATGTACCAAGTATTTTTCCCATATCAGTTCCATACATGTCTCTGACTGGTTTACCGATTATTGCTACCACGTCCTTAGCCATATTCAGTTGTTTTATGATTTGTATAACCAAGAAGGTGTGAAAATCGTTGCTTATTTTTGTAAGAAGAAATTAACCAATTATGAAGCATTTGTATCGAAATTTTAAAATCATGAACCTTCAAAGTGATATAATTGCTTGAAAAGAATGAACTGAGCCAAATTCTGGCATTTGTTGCAAAAAGATGGACCGACTTGAGTCGTGACCCAGACAATAAAGCTGTTAAAACTCTACCAGACACTTTTTGGATGAATTCACTTGGTGGTCCTGCCGGTAAAGGTAGATGGGTTACAACCCTAATGTACACTGAAAATGAAGATGACGCAAATAATTTCAAGGAGGTACTGATGAGATGGCAAACAAAATCCAAACGCGAAAAATCACCAGATTTGATTCAGATTAACAGCGAAAAAAATAGAACGTAACCTTAAACAACATCAATTTTGCGATCAGGGTTAATCTGTATTTTATCCTGACATCATTTATTAAAATCACAAACTTTGAGTTTGTGTTGAAAGAAAAATTTTCAAACAATGAGAAAAAAAAATTGTTAAAACATTTTTCAAATATCAATGACTCAGTTTTTGCGATTACAACGTCCAAACAGGTAGATAGAGGTGCTCTCATGTCACGATATAGTAGAACTGATAAAAATATGCGTAAAGTGTTTCTTGATGAGTTTTTAAAAAATCAAAATCGTGGTGAAGAATTTTACAAACGTGTTTTACTTGAATACGGTGATGATTCAGTAGCTGAATTAGGTAGTGCGCAAATTGCAATTGAAGGATTATCAAATATTGCAGTAAAAAAAATTGAAGACAGAAGAATAGGTTTGTCTTATTTGGAAAAATCTTCAAGATATGTTTCTTGGGATAAAAAAGTGAATGGTAAATACAAGTTTTACCGCGAGCCCATTTTAATGAAATCTCGTTTCGCTGATAATTATTTGGATGCATGTAATTTAGATTTTAATACATATACAAAAAATATTCAGCCCATGTTGAAACTTATACGAGAGAATGATCCAATTGAAAATTATAAATTTAAAGATCACTATGGCGTTGAAAAGAAATTTCCGCTATTAAAAAATGAGAGTGATATAAAATCGGCTAGCATGATTTATCGTGCAGCTACTAAGGCAAAGGCGTTAGATGCGTTACGAGGTTTATTACCTGCTTCCACTTTAACAAATGTTGGAATTACTGGTAACGGTAGGGCATTTGAATACCTCTTAATAATTTTATTTAGTTCTAAATTGACTGAGGAAAAACAGCTTGCTGTAAAGATTAAACGAGAACTAGATACTACAATCAAATCATTTGTTAGCCGTGCAAATGATCAATATGGTAAATCATTTCAAAAATATCTTACAGCAGTAAAAGAAACTTCCTCAAACTTAGCTAAAACCCATATACATGATAAACCGATTCTTGGTAATAATGTTAAATTGGTTGAATTTGAAACTGAGGCAAAATCAATTAATAGTATTATTACCGCGCTGATTTTTGAACAATCACCTAGTCTTTCATTTCAACAAGTTTTTCAAAATGTTAAAAAAATAAGCAAAAAATCAAAAATGAAAATCATTCAGCAGTTATGCGGAATAAGACGAAATAGGAGACATAGACCACCAAGAGCGTTTGAAATGATTGATTATACTTTTGATTTGAGAACAAATTTTGGAATGTTTAGAGATTTTCATAGGCATAGGGCATTAACACTTGGGCGACAGTTACTTACAACTGATCATGGTTTTGATACTCCCAAGGAGATTATTGAATTGGGAATTGAAAAAGACTTCAAGGATTGTATGCATAGTACAAAAAATGTATTTCAACAAATGAGAGCAAAATATACAGAAGAGGCTCAATATGTTGTTAATTTTGCTTATATCTATCCATATTACATGCGTTTGAATTTACGTGAGGCAACACATCTTATCGAATTAAGAACTGTTCCACAGGGTCATTCAGATTACCGAAAGGTTGCTCAGCAAATGTATTATTTAATTAACAAAAAACACCCAACATTAAGTAGTATTATGAAATATGTTGATTTGAATCAGTATGAATTGGAAAGATTTGAATCAGAAAAACGTACTGAGGAAAAAAGAAGGAGAATTGGTTGACAAAATTATAAAAACGGATAAAGAGTGGGAAAGTAAGTTAACACAAGAACAATACAATGTATGTAGAAAAAAAGATACTGAGAAACCATTCTCTGGAACGTATTGGGATTGTAAAGATAAAGGAATTTACAGGTGCTCATGTTGCAATGCCAAACTTTTTGAATCTGAAACAAAATTTGATTCTGGAACTGGTTGGCCGAGTTTTTTTAAATCGATTGATAATGATGCGATTGAATGTATAAAAGATACTAGTTATGATATGTTACGAATAGAGGTAAATTGTAACAAATGCGGTGCTCACTTAGGGCATGTTTTTGATGATGGTCCACAGCCAACAAACCTAAGATATTGTATAAACTCTATATCATTGCGTTTAGATAAGTTAGACTAAATAATCCAATTATAGTTAACATACCATGCGAATCATTCTCTGTGGTTTTGGAGTTGTCGGTCAAAGCTTTGCTAAGCTTCTAGAATCAAGATCTGAGGATTTGTATGCTAGATATGGTCTTAAACCTAAGATTGTAGGAGTTTTCGATAAAACAGGTGGAGTAACTGATACATCTGGTTTAGATGCATCTAGATTAATTGATACAAAAAGAAAATATAACTCTGTGAAAAAATACTCCGAAAAGGAAAATAATGTTTCGGGATTAGATATGATTAACAATTTAAATGCCGAGGTACTTATTGAGACAACCGCAAGTAATTACAATGATGCTGAACCTGGAATGACACATATCATTAATGCTATGAAACAAGGCTTACATGTTATTTCCGTCAACAAGGGTCCTTTGGCACTTGCATTTCCTTCTTTATTAGAACTTGCTGAATACAATAACATTCTGTTCCGTTTTAGTGGAACTGTAGGTGGCGGTACGCCTATTTTGGATTATGCAAAAAATAGTTTGGGGGGAGAACGGATAATTTCATTTGATGGTATACTAAATGGTACTACAAACTATATTCTAACTAACATGAAAAAAGGAATGTCATTTGATGATGCATTAAACGATGCCAAAAAAAGAGGTTATGTAGAAGCAGATGAATCACTTGATCTAGATGGTCTTGATGCTGCTGCCAAATTAGTTATTTTAGCAAACTGGATAATGGGAATGAAAGTTACTATGCCTGATATCAAGAGAACCGGTATTAGAAAGGTGAATGAAAAAGATATCAAAATTGCTGCATCTAAAAACTGTGCAGTAAAGCTGATTGCATCATGTAACAAAGAATTAGTTGTTGAACCAAAAGAAATTCCTGTGAATGATCCATTATGTGTAAGTGGAACTTTGAACGCAATTTCATTTACATCTGAACATTCAGGAACTCAAACTGTCATTGGTCGTGGCGCTGGAGGAATTGAGACTGCTAGCTCAGTTTTACGAGATTTAATCAACATAAGAAATGAGATTACAAAAATTTGAAATCTAATCTAATATCAAAAAGTGAAACTTCACAAGTACTCTCTCAAATAAGTTCACAATGGAAAATACAACCTCCAAAACTAAAGAATGTTAAATTTCATCATATAGACGATAAGGGTATAATAATTACTGGTATGGGACTTACCGCGCTAAAAATTGGTGAAGATATTATACCATTTTTGGATGACATATCAATGCTTGAAAAATTTCCAAATGTGATGGTAGATATGGGCGCGGTAAAATTCATCTGTAAGGGAGCTAATGTGATGAGACCTGGTATCACAAAATTTTCTGATTTTGATGTGGATGATATAGTTTGTGTTATTGAAGAATCACATCATAAATTTTTGGCTGTGGGAAAAGCAAAGATGTCAAGTGAGCAGATGAATGAGATTGATAGGGGTGAAGCAATAAAAAACTTACATTACATTTCAGATGAATTCTGGGAAATCAGAAAAGAGATAAAATGTTAATTTATACTTTGAGTGGTTTCTTTGGTACCATTCTTGTCTATTACTAAAACATCTATGTTATCGCCACTTGCTGAATCCCTCATAATAGCAGCACGGATTGATTTCACAGCAAGATCAGTGGCTTCCGCTTCATTCATTTCCTTTTTGTATTGCTGATCCAAAATACCTAATGCCATTTCCGCACCCGTACCAACAGCTGCATAATCATCAGGTAAAACTGAACCAAGTGGATCTAAAGTAAATATAACAGGGCTACCAACCAAGCCTCCTACTATAACCTGTGTCAATAATGGGAAAAATCTTCGTTCATACATCATATTTGACATCATCTTTGCAATTGTGTTTGGCGGTACATCTCGCTTAATCTCCATTTTTCTAATCTTAGCCAGCGCTGAAACTTGCAATGAAAGAATCTGCATATCAGCAACTAGTCCAGCACAGGCTGCACCAACATAAGGCGTAATAATAAATGTCTTTTTAGTAGTTTTGCTAACAACAAAATTTCCATAAGCAATTCTGCGTTCGCTAGCAAAAACCACGCCACCGTTATATGTAATACCAACAGCTGTTGCACCTGGCATATACATTGCTGTCATAGATCAAGTGAATTTAGAGGAGAATAAAAGTTATTGCGATAACATTTTTACAAAATATTAGTTAGATCTAGCAAAATTATCTAAGATAAGGCACATACATTTAGTGGTCTTTTTTAGCAGATCAATACGTGTAAACTCATTAGGGGAATGGATCCGAGAAAACACATAGGTTGATCCAACAGCAATAGCTGGTGCCTTTAGAATGTGTGTAAATGCATGCATGGGACCAGTTCCAGCACTAGAAATGCTTAGTATGTATTTCCCAAAAGATTTGTGGGCAGCTGATGTAACATCAGAAACAAACGGATGTTTAGGATTCGTTCTTGCAGGAGCCTCACCGTGATAAACCTTAATCTTAATGTCACCAAACCCATTTACTTTTAGATGACGTTTTAATCTCAGAACTTGTTTTGCCGGATTCATGTTAGGCACTAACCTAAAATCAATTTTTACGCGTGCCTCTGCTGGTAGAACAGTTTTTGCTCCTTCACCATAATATCCTGAAACTATTCCAGCTATATTGCATGTTGGTTCACCT
>Ga0315334_10001688_pt1 | contig 13698 bp, 14 predicted proteins | sample M150034915metaG_FD_205555 | JGI IMG/M metagenome (GOLD analysis project Ga0315334, IMG submission 205555) | Ammonia-oxidizing marine archaeal communities from Monterey Bay, California, United States - M1 500m 34915 | ecosystem: Environmental > Aquatic > Marine > Intertidal zone | place: USA... | reverse complement strand
CGCGCACGCCAACGCTCTACTGGAGTTTGACCGTATACCGATGGCCGTGCGCGAGTTCCAGAAACTCCGCGACCTCGGCGCCTCGACCGATGAGGTCGACGTCTCATTCCATCTCTACGAAGCCGCACGCATGCTTATCGACGCAGTTGATCTCAAAACCGACTTTGACCGTAGTCACTCGTTCGCTAGACAGTACGTCCCAGTCGCCATCGAGTTTGCCCTGCTTGGACTCGGCTTCCCCTCTGCTAACGAGGCGACGGAGTACCTCGCTGAGGACTGAGGTGGCAGGCCCTTGGACAGCGACCGCGTTATGGTCGCGCTCGGCTACCACGGCGACGCCTTCCACGGCTCCCAGGTCCAACCTGGCATTCGAACTGTCGAAGGAGCACTAATCCGAGCGCTCGAGCGGCTGGGCTGGTGGAGGGAGGGCTGCTTGGAGATGTCCAGCCGGACCGACGCCGGGGTCAGCGTCAGGATGAATCTGGCCCGAATCGACCTCCCTACCGAGGTCGCCCGCCCCATTGAGGAGACAAATCTCCTGAGGGCTATGAACGACAACCTGCCCATCGGCATGGTAGTTTGGAGCGCGAGGAGCATACCCGAGAAGACCCGCATTAGGCACTCGACTTCGCGCCACTACCTGTTTCGCACCGAGGTCATGCACGACTGGCCACGCGAGGTTGATGCCGAGGTCTTCGCCGAGGCGTGCGCCCTGTTTGAGGGCGAGCACGACTTCACCAACATGTGCAAGCTGGAGGAAAGGAAGGATCCGATGAGGACAATCGACGAGTGCATTCCGTGGCTTGCCCCCGACGGCAGGGTAATCGGTATCTCGGTGAGGTCTCGCGCCTTCCTCTGGAATCAAGTACGCAGGATGGCCAGCGCGATTTCCGGCGCAGTCTCAGGCAGGAACACGCTGGATGACATCCGAGTTGCCCTCAATAGCCCTGAAGACCCCGTCGACCTCGGCCGCTCGCCTTCGGACGGACTCGTCCTATGGTCGATAGAGAACCCGCACTCAAATGGGATGACCGGCGACTTGTTGCCCGACACAAGTTGGTTCTCCGAGCCACCGAGTGACATGAGAGGGCACACTAGGTGGCTCGCATTCGCCCGCCTTGAGATGGCTACGCTACTGGAGCGAGAGTGGCTTAAGCGACTCAACTGAGCCTGATGACAACCTCGTCGCCATCCTCGCATGGCAACGCCTCACGCAGGAACGAGGGCGAGATTACCTCGGCTGTCTGAGTGTGTCGGGTCAGGTCTGGGATAAGTATGGCGCAGGAAATCCAATCGTCACCGCCCCTGCTAATTTCAGCCTTGAATGCGGTCGCCCCTCCAAACGAGCGACCCGACCGTTCAAAGCCCTGTATCCTAATCGGTTCCGCACTCTCGGCACGCTCACCTTCCTCGAGGCCAGCTAGGACCCTCAGTCCCTTGTAGTTCGACAGATTGTCCCCATATAGATCGATGTTCAGAGTGCCCGGCCAAGCACCAGCACCCAAGACACTCTTGAACTGGTTTTGGTAGTGTGGTTGTGCCATGAAGACATGGGCCCTACCCAACCCGCTCGACACAATCCCACTCAGATGCACGGCCCTGCCCCGAGGCGACCGCTCATAATATTCCTCATTGTGAATCAGAGCGCAAACTGTTGCCCCTGGGTCGCGACCTGCCAGCCTAAGTCTGACAACTCCTCGGCCTCCGATCCCGGATTGAGAAGAGGGTTGGAGTGATTCAGATGGATGAAGTGTATTTCGACATCGCCCTCGACTCGCTCACCCAGTCTCGCTATGGTCTCGGTCACGGTTGGGTGAGGTATCTCGGACATATCTCGACCGGACAGCTCGCTCGAGTCCCAGAACGAGCCGTCGAGCAGGGCGATGTCAACCTCGAGGTCAGATAACCACTGGCGAATCGAGCTAGCACCGTGTCCACCAAGGGTCTGATCCCAGTCGTCGTGGTCCGGAAGAAAGAGCGCAGAGCGAGAAGGACCCCTAATTATCACGGCGTGGGTGTCGGCGTACTCATCCCTGTGTGGGACGGGCACTAACTCCATCTCGAAGCCACAGCCCTCGCTCGGGCTGAATCGTTCCATCGGCGCTGCATCTGTAGCGTTGAATGGCCCCAACGCCTTTCTATTAGCCAACTCCTCCAAGACAGAGGCACTAGCGAACAGTGGCAGTTCGGAGCACCCCATCACCTCGTTTCCAAACTGCCCTAGGCCGTCTATGTGCCCGAGGTGGACGTGAGTCAGGCTGACGCTGTCCGGACGCACAACACCCTCGGCACCCAGCACCTCTGCCCACAGGCGCATCTGATCGGGCAGTGAGCGGCTTGCCTCGAGGAGGTGCAGGCTGCCATCACTGCCGCGGATTCCGCACGCCACGGGGTGCCTACGGAGTGAAGGTTTGGTATGTGCCGCCATGCAACGTGCGCACGAGCAGCCTGCGTGCGGCACTCCTCCGTCCTGCGCAATTCCGAGAAGGACTAGAGTCACTTCCATGATTCGCGGTAGCGGTATCGGAAATGAAGCACTCGGATGCCGAAACCGCAGGGACTGTTCCGATGGAGCCATGAACCTCACCGGTATTTGCGGGGCATGGCGGCCGACCTGTCGTGGATGCGCGAGCGCTACGAGCAACTGCGCTCTCAGGGCCTCGACTGGGACCCGCCAGCCCTGCAATCAGCCAGCGAGCCGCGCTGCATGGTCGACGGGAGAGAGATGATTATGCTCTCGGCCAATAACTACCTCAACCTCGCGACCCACCCTAGAGTAGTCGAAGCAGCCGTGGAGGCCACTCGCAAGTACGGAGCCGGCTCGGGCTCGGTGCGCGCGATAGCCGGCACCCTCGACCTACACCTCGAGGCCGAGCGAGTATGCGCCGACTTCAAGGAGGTCGAGGCTGCGCTAATCTACTCGTCTGGCTACACCGCCAATGTGGGTCTCATCCCAACTCTCGTCCGCGGTTCCGAGGACGTCATAATCTCAGATGAGTTGAACCACGGCTCGATTATTGACGGGGTCAGGCTGACCAAGGCATCTAGGGCCGTGTACCAGCACAACGACATGGCTGCGCTCGAGCAGGTCTTGAGGGAGCACTCGGGTAACGAGAGGAAACTAATCATCACCGATGGCGTGTTCAGCATGGACGGTGACATCGCTCCGCTAGACGAGATTACTGAGCTTGCCGAGCAGCACGACGCCATGGTGTTCGTCGACGACTGTCATGGCGAAGGGGTTCTGGGTGACGGTCGAGGAATAGTCGCGCACTTCGGACTGCAAGGACGAGTCACCTTCGAGATCGGCTCCTACTCCAAGGCACTGGGTGTCCAAGGAGGTATCGTCGCAGGCACCGAGGACGTCCGAAGGCATGCGCTCAACCACAGTCGCTCGTGGCTGCTCTCGGGCAGCCAGCCTCCGGGAGTGGCTGCTGCACAGAAGGCGGCCATAGAGGTCCTGATGTCCGAGCCGCAGCATGTCCGTAGACTATGGAATAACACCAGCTACTTCAGAGACGAACTCGACTCCTTAGGCTTCGACACGGGCGTGAGCGAGACCCCAATTATCCCAGTGATGTGCGGAGAGAGCCGATTGGCGCAGGACCTATCTTCTGCATTGAGGAAAGAAGGAGTAATGGTGGGCGCCATTGTTTTCCCTATGGTAGCCCGTAAAAAGGCCCGAGTGAGAACGCAGATGTCTGCCGGGTTGACTCGTGACGATTTGCAGGAGGTCTTGGGTAAGTTCGAGACCTGCGGACGTGAACTGGGATTGATATGAGGCGATGAGATGACGAAACAGACAACTGAGAATAGAGAAAGACTGCTTGTGGTATGGCTAATCGCCTCGGCCTTCGGCATAATGTTCGCCGTACTGTCTTGGATGCAGGAATCAGGCGCCCTGCCTCCTGCTGATGAACTGGGGGCGTGGAAAGGACTTCTCGCCGTGCTCACCGGTCTGGCTCTCTATTGGTTCATCGCCCGTAACATCCCGGGAGGTCCAGGCGATGAGTGATTTAGGCCGCTGGCCGATTAGTTGCGAGATTCCTGTACAGTGGGGCGAGATGGACGCCCTCAATCATGTCAACCACACCGTGTTCATCAGGTGGATGGAAACTGCTCGCATGCACTATTTCATCGCCTGTGGCTTCACTGACTTGTTTGACTCTGAGAGAATCGGACCAATCCTCGCTGGACTCAAAGTAGATTACAGCGCCCCGGTGGGGTTCCCAGACACCGTCACCGTTCATACCACTGTCACCCGCATAGGCAACGCGTCGTTTGAGATGGAATACAGAATAACCAGCGCTGCCAAGGGAAATGAGCCCGTAGCTACCGGAACCGTCTCAGGTGTCGTCTTCGACTACAATTCTGACTCTAGCACACCGATGCCCGATTCCCTGAGAGCTAGGATAATGCAGCTTGAAGCTACCGGAAGCGGTTAGGAGGAAGCCTCGACGACTTCCTCAAGCTCCCCATCATCCGCTTCCGAAGGCTCATCCGCAGATCCTTCATCAATCGTCCTACTCATCCCCTTGAACGGCACGAGACCGCGATCGAGCCTGTCGAGTATTCTCCATCTAGGCGCGTACGAGAGGTGCATGTAGAGGGGACCCGGGAAGACGAAACAGAACCAGCCTGCCCAAGTCGCATACTCAGGGATTTCGTTCATCATTGAAACGGAGAGCACAGCTAGGCCGATGAAAGGGAATGGGAACAGGTATCTGCGTCGGTTCTCAAGGCGAATCGGAGGGCGTCTGACTACTGATGCAAGCATTGAGGAGAAGCCACCGAGGAAGGCTGTCAGGGTTATGAGAATCAGCGTCTGCAGGCCCCACTCCCTGAGAGTCGACTCGAGTGCCTGCCCCTCGCTGTTTCCTATGTAGCCGTATGGTAGAAGCAGAGTCAGGCCGATTAGAAGCCCGTAGAAGCCGCCGACGAAGACCGGATGCGAAACCGTTAGAGGATAACGCAGAAACATCTGACTGAGTGCGCCTCCCTCGAGCATATGCCTATGCTCAGAATCCAGCTCATCGAGCCTGCCACGCCATCCTGACACGACCCTGCCCGCAGACGCCCTTGCTATCACCGTTACGGGTGGTTTTCAACGCGTTTCCCTCCACCGTTGTCGATTTTATTGCGCTCTTGCGAGCCAACGGCGCTTTTCTGATTCCAAGGTCGGAGGAGTTATCATGTGACCCTCCGTACGTCGGTTGCTGAGGGATATCATGGGTGACGAGGAGCCAATCTTCACAATCACCGAAGCCAATCTTGACTCAGGCCTCAGGGGCGTACCGGTAGGTACCTGCAGGACCTCCTATGTCGATCCGATTGAGGGTGTCCACTATGTCGGCTACCCCGTGGGTGATCTAGCTAATCTCGAGGAGGAGGACGTAATTTACCTCCTGATGCACAAGCGCCTCCCCAGTCCGGAAGAGTCCGAGGCATTCCATGCTGAACTTGCACACAGGGCCGAAGAGATACCCACTGGAGCGCTCAGGGTACTGGAGTCGCTGACTCCCGGAAGCGGCCATCCGATGGACTGGTTAGCAATCGGGATTATGTCGCTGGGTGCCGCTGACACCACTGGTGACGCACGGGCCGACGCAATGAACCTCATCGCTAGGATGCCTGAACTGATGGCACGAATCTTCCTGCTCCGAGGAGGCAAGACCGAGGACCTCAGGCCACGCAAGCCTGAGCTAGGGCTGGTCGAGAACTTCGTACACATGCTCGGTGTGGAAGGTGACGAGGCCGAGCGTATGGAGCGCATGCTCCGCTTCTTCTTCATCCTGCACATGGACCATGGCGGAGGAAACCTCTCTACATTCTCTGGCAAGGCGGTTGCCTCTGGCCGCGCATCCATTTACGCATCAATCGCTAGCGCGATGAACGCGCTGTCGGGCCCTCTGCATGGGCGCGCCAATCAAGCCTGCCTAGAGTTCGTGCAGAGGATTGGATCATCGGATCATGATGAGATCGAGGCCTTCGTTCGCTCTGAACTGGCCGCGCGACGCCCTATCTACGGATTCGGTCACGGCGTTCTCCGTGCTGAGGACCCACGCGCCAGATTGCTCATTGAACTTGGCGAGGAAATCTGTCCTGATGACGAGAACTTCAGGACGGCGACCGCTCTGCGAGAGGTCGTCCCACCAATCCTCAAGGAGATTCCTAAAATCAGCAATCCGTATCCGAATGTGGATTTGGCTAGTGGCAGTCTGTTGCATTCGGTCGGTTTCCGTAAGCCGGACTATTACACGACCTTCTTCGGCTGGGCCCGCGTTGCCGGGATCTGTGCGCAGATACTGGACGAGCGCAGCGCACGTGATGGCAGGGGAACTCCGATTTACAGGCCGAAGTACATCCCGCGCGACCAGCCGCACCAGCGCCTTGAGTGATCAGCCGGCCCCATAGGTCCTGCCCGCGCCCCTGTGCCCTATTACCCTCGAGGCTTCCCAGGGCATGCTGGTCTCGGACGCCTCGGACATCAGGACATCAACATCTCTCTCCCAGAACCACTTCTTCCTCCAGCCTTCGATGAATTCCTTCCTCTCTGCGTCCGAGAGCTCGGACCAGGGTGCGATATCTCCCTGCAAGCTGCGAATCGCATCCGCATGCCCGTCTTTGGGGATGCCGTCCAACTCCATCCTTACTTCATCATTGAGTGGTTGGGTGGCAGGTCTCAGCCATCTTGGCTCCCCAGTAGGAAGTGTATGGACATCCGGAGAGAGCTCGTCTGAAATCGCCGTTAAACCCGCATCCAAAATCGCCCTCTCTACACGGAGTTCGGCTGGCCAGACATAGACCGGAAATCCCTTTCGCTTTCTAGTGAGATTGGTAAGTTGGCGTCCGTGCAAACCCACAGTGGTACCGAGTGTAAAATGGCGCTTACTACCATCTAGGTAATCTAGGGCAGCAGGTAGCATTGGCGCACCAGCTTTGCGCTGCATCGCCATTAGTCTGGGCAACGAGAGCCCGATAAAATAGGGAGATGCGAACACCCTCTTGACGAAACTGCTTCCCCACGGCCTGAGGTATGGTACCAGTCTAGCGAATCGAAGCTTGCTACTGGTCCTAGAGGCGGCTTTGAGTAGCCGGGGCTCGAATGAGTAGATTACTGCCCCCGAAGGACTGAGTCCGAGAGGTCCGACTGACTCGTCAACAATCTCTATCATTCTCTGCATGTGGTCGATTTTCATTTCTCCCGAGAACATCCCACCTACCTTTCCACTATTGGGGTGCGGTATCTTGAGTTCGATGCACGCGAACTTTCCCTCGTTCACCCAGGGTTCAACGAATCCCGATTCCGCTAGCAGTTCATCTAGAGTGCACACGTAATCGGGCATCGAGGACGCTTCCTCGCATTCCGGATAGCGCCCATCAGCAGTTCGCGTATCGTGATACACAACCAGTTCCCCCTCGACAGACAGTCGTAGATCGAATTCGACGCCGTCCGAGACCTGCATGCCATGCAGCAAGGCATCAAGTGAATTCTCTGGTGGCTGCTCCCAAGACATCATCTTCGCCCCCACGAGGGGCAATCGGTCCAAGAATGCACGGACCATTTGCCTTCGTATCCTTTCCCCAATGCTCAAACCCTCATACCTCCAGCGTCGCCTAGGTAGTACCATGTCAGACACAATTGAACTAGACCGCGCATCAAACCCTCAAGCAGTACGCGGATACGCATTCTATGATTGGGCCAAGTCCTCTTTCGAGACCAGTGTCACTACCGCGGTGTTGCCTGGGTGGTTTGCTTACATATTCCTGAAGGCGAACGGGCTGGAGGCAACTGTACTGGGCACTGAGATGACCAGCGACGCGATATGGTCCTTCTCAGTTACTATCGCTGCCCTTTTCGTTGCCATCCTAGCTCCATCTCTCGGAGTCATCGCAGATCGACGCGCCATCAAGCTATGGTGGCTAAGGATTCTGACTTACTTGGGTGCCGGATCAACATTCCTGCTCGCCTTTGCTCCGATGTTCGGGATTTCCCAACAGTGGGTTTGGTTGATTGTAATGTTCCTGATGGCAAACGTCGGCCTGAACGGCGCGGGAGTATTCTACAACGCCCTCCTCCCTCATCTAGGAACCGACGATGAGATGGACGCCATTTCAAACAAGGCGTACGCCTATGGATACCTCGGCGGCGGACTTCTTCTAGCAGTCCACCTTGGTATGTGGATGACACTCACAGGTGATTGGATTATCCCATTCATCATGGCCTCGTCCGGCGTCTGGTGGCTAGGATTTGCTTGCCTAACCTTCGCTTGGGTTCCTGAGCCACCAATTGAGAATGAGATGGAAACACTTGGGGTTACCGACTCTGCGAAGTTTGCCTTCGGTGAACTGAAGAAGACCTTCGGGCAAATCACTCACTTCCGCACACTGTTCATCTACATGCTCGCATATTTCTTCTTCATTGACGGCATTAACACCGTCACAGCACTGGCTGGAATCTACGGAGTCACAGTACTCGGCCTAACCATAGGGGATTTGATTGCCGTCATTCTAGTAATCCAGTTCGTGGCTGCGCCCTGTGCCATTGGCTTCACCAAACTCGCAAAGAGGACATCCACGCACTACGCCCTATCCTTCTCTCTTGTCATGTGGGTCATTGTCATCGTTGGAGCATTGTCCTTCGCCCCCCTAGTTCTTGAGTCACATGACGAGTATGATATCCAGTTCGACTGGGACACCGACGGCGATGGTATTGCCGATGTCGAAGATGATGACACTGATGGTGATTGGTACTCCAACGCGGCTGAGGTAGAGGCAGGCACCGATCCGTTGGATCCTGCCAGCACGCCCAACCCGAATCCATCGATATGGTTGCAGCAACGCCTAGTTGGAAAGGGCCAATATGTCGTATCCGTTGGAGACAGCACCTACGAAAACGGTCTTTCTCAGAGCGACGAGGAGCAGGCTTGGGGACTGGAATGGTCAGATGTCCTCCCGCTACACTTCGTCGAGAACGAAGCAGGAGATACAATCTATGAGTTTGACGACCCAACTGGTCCAGCTTCGGTGATCTCGGATGCCGACAGGATATCTGATTTCATCACTACTTTCGATGAGGACAGCCGCTTGAGCACGAGTGTCCAAGGCGGGAATTTGGACGGCACCACCGCACTGGGCGACGATCACCCGACGAGCCTAGGTGATGGGCCCCTAGATTTCGTTTCAGATGCCGTTCGTGATAACTTATGGAAGCCACTCGGATTCGGTGTTTTCATGCAGTTCCTGCTACTTGGCTGCATGGCAGGGGCCCTGCTTGGTGGCTCACAGGGGCTCGCACGCAGTATCTTCGGCCAGATGGTGCCTGAGACCCGCAGCGCCGAGTTCTTCGGATTCTTCGGCTTCTTTGGCAGAGTAGCAGCAATCATTGGACCGCTCCTGTATGGCCTCTTCACGGTGTGGTATGACAGCAGAGTTGGGATAGCCAGCATCTGCGTCCTGATTGTCATCGGCGCAGCGATGATGAAGTGGGTCGATGTCGATGACGGTCGCCGCGCGGCAATGGAAGAGGATGCCCGTAATCGCGGCATCAGTCTTGATTAGTCAAACGGTCGACGATCAGAGCGAACTCCAGTAGGACCAGCATAGGGCCGCCGACGAGGAAGAGCGAAAGCGGGTCGGGCGGAGAGAGCATTGCTCCGATGAGCAGTGCTGAGAACCACAAAATCTCTCTGTTTCCAGTGATGCTTGAGCGCTCAATCACGTCGTATCGAAGCAGCAGCAGAACTGCTAGCGGCACTTGGAAGCCGACCACGGAGGCGAAGTACAAGCCAACAATGAATCCTATCCACGATTGTAGCTGCCAGGTTGATTCAAGCCCCGCTGCAGCAGCGTCCTCTGACAGATATTCAAGGAGCATAGGGACAAGTATCTCGTGCGCGTACATCGCTCCGCCAACCCCGAGTCCGAGGGCACAGGCAAGAACGGAGAACAGTCCGCCGAGCCCACCTCCGGTTGGGACAAACTTCCTGCGATGGGCATCTGAGAGAATTTTGCGCCCGTTCCATCCCATGTCGCAGAGAACTGCTAGGACCACGAGTGCGATGCTGATATTTGCTGCGATTCTGAGCCTCAACAGCACGACCTCCATTGGTTGCAAAATGATTACCTGAACACCGTCAGGCAGGTATCCATCGGCCTGCAGTAGCCACTCTATGGCATCACCAGCGGTGGGGTAGCCACCAATGAGTCCGACCATGAACACCGCCATGAGAAGATACAGCCTGCGAGTCATATGCTCGATGAGTCCGCGAACGGCGGCGCGGGGCAGTACCTCGGCTGAGTCCTCGGCCATGCTACGGGTAGGCGTCCTGTTCGTGAATACATCGCAACACAGACCAGTCTTACGGATTCATTTCCGCGTGATGACCGTCAGTAAATCGTCGTCCTTGAGGACATGGTCCAATCCGACCCTCTGCCAGTCGAACTTTGCACTCGGGCCCTTGACCCTAGCGTATCGGAACTTGCGAACGAAATCCCGGTGCAACTTGGTGCAGACTTCGCGAACTGTTGAGGTGTCTTTGACTATCAGTGGCTCGATTAGGTCCGCCTCTTTGCCCTGTGGCTTGAGGTATATCGACATGAAGTGCAGGTTGTCGAAGATGAAGTCTTTCATTTGGTCGATGCCCTCGCCTGTCTTCGCTGAGACCTCAAGCACCGGCCAGCCTTCTGGCAGCATCGATCTGGCTCGTTCAAGGTCGTTCTCGGTAGCTAGGTCAATCTTGTTTAGGACCACGACTGCGCGACTGTAAATCCGACTCCCGGCCAACGTGTCGACGATGTGGTCGTCGGTTACGTCGGTGCGCAGAGTAACCGTGGCAGAGACAATCCCGAAGCTGCGGACAATACCCCGAATCTCCTCCTCAGTAAGATTGGTCTGTTCGAGAGTCGATCGCACGACTATCCCTCCTCGCTCCGTCCTCGTGATGAAGACCTGAGGAGGCTGCTGGTTGAGCCGCATCCCGGACTTCCACAACTCCTCGTCCAAAATCTCGAAGTGCGACCCTTGGAACGGGTCCACTACGTACAGAACCATGTCTGTGCTGCGGATTACGTTGAGAATCTCGCGTCCCCTCCCCTTCCCTTCAGATGCCCCCTTGATTAGTCCAGGCAGGTCTAGGATCTGTATCTTGGCACCACGGTGCTCCATCAGTCCTGGGATGCAGGTCAGTGTGGTGAATGCGAAGTCCCCGATATTCGATTCTGCATCTGTCAATTGGGAGATTAGACTCGACTTGCCGACGCTCGGGAAGCCAACCAGTGCGACCGACGCGTCGCCTGATTTCTTGACCTCGAAACCAGGCCCCCCTCCGCTGGCCTTGGCATGTGCCTGAGCCTTCTCCTTACGGGCTCTGAGGGCGGCAATCTTGGCTTTGAGTTTGCCAATGTGGCCTTGAGTCGCCTTGTTGTACTTGGTCTTGCCAATCTCCTCCTCGAGGGACTTAATCTGCTCCTCTATAGTGGCCAGTACAACTCCTCCAGTGCCTATTCGGACGCCACCCACGCCCCGCCTCGGGTTCTTGAATCCGGTGGCGATACAGCGCTCGCCATAGGCGAGCGAGGGTTCTTTGCGTACCACCGAGTGGTGTGTATGGGGCGAGTACTTTGGTCGATATCATCCTCCTTCTAGTCGATCGAGAGGGCTTTGACAGTCTCTGTTCGAAACCTCTCGGTGAACTGCTAGAGGGCATGGAGTCCCGTGCCCTCAGGGCGCTGCGACCCGAGTCAGACTCGCGCTTCCACAGGAGCTTCGATGTCGATATCGAGGGGGATGTCATGGAGTGGTCCGATGCAAAGGACAATCTGGACCATTCCAAGTCGCTCTCTGAGCAGGGATTGGATTCAGAATCTTCCTGTGAACTGGCACTCGCACTGGCGCGTTGGTGCTCGCTGGGAGAGTGGAGTTGCTGGGATGCCAGACTGTTCCTATACCTTGAGCCATTTCTAGGCAGAAACCTATCCGGCGAGGAGTTTCTGCAGCAGCAGGTCTGGTCAGAGTTCTCCGATTCTCTGTCTAGGACCGATAGGGCATCCTACTCCGAGTCAGTGGTGCTTGACTGGATGTCACGCCGTCAGAATCTCGGTGAGACGATGGAGCCCTCTGAGGACCCTCGTATACTTCCTACCATGGAGTCCCATCGTAGTGCCAGCGAATCGCTGTTCGACTTCCTCTCTAGGGCACGTAGTGAGCCTCTGTCGATTCTGATTGGCAGAGAGTTCCTTGACCCTAATCTTTGGAACCTCGACTCCCAGAGTCTGGGCGAGGCACTGGAGGTGGCGGCATGACTGATCTCCCCCTGCACCCGGAGCCACCAGCATCGCCGCCGGACCCTGGCTTGGTAGCCCTAGGGCGATTCCAACCGTTTCACCACGGTCATGCACTATTGATCAAGGCTGCAGAGGAGTGGCGTAGGTCCAATGCCCCCGAGATGACACTGGTAATAGCAATCGGATCCTCAAACCGACCAGAGTCAATTGAGAACCCATGGAGCTCGCAAGAGAGAGTTGAGATGATAGATTCATGGTTGAATGAAGTCGGATATATCGATGTAAGCATCGTCTCCATCCCTGATATCGAGGACCCACCAAACTGGGTCAGTCATGCTGAGAATTATCACGGACCTGCGGGTGTCTTCTTCACCAGTGATAACCCCTCGGCGGAACTCTACGAGAGTGCTGGATGGCCAGTGGTGTTGACTTCACTGGAGCAGCGAGGGAACTTCGAGGGGTGGAGAGTGAGAGAGACCGCTAGGATGATGTCTACCGTGGACGATGTCGAAGCTGTTCGCACCGTACTGAGTCACTCGGTCCCTGAGAAGGTGGTAGACTACCTAATTGCCCAAAATTCCCTGAGAAGACTCGCTTTCCTAGGTGAGGGCGGGGAGCCAGTTGGTTGATCACCACTCTCCATCGAAGGTGCAAGATGGATCACAGTGATCCTCTAGAATCCCAGTGAGCAGATACTCATATGCCATAGACTGTGCCTCAGGGACCTCGGCCACCAGATTGTGTGCCAGTGAGTGGTGCCACGATGGACCGTTAATGTTGCCAGTCGGTAGTGAGGGGAACTGCCCGTCGAAGTAAGCAGCACCGGAACCATCGATTGGCCCATCTACCACCTCGACCCCGAATGGGTGGTAAGCAGAGCCAGAGACGACAGCGACACCTGCCGTTCGCACTGCTCGATCAGCTGAGAGAGTGGTGACTTGAGCATCCATCATTGAGCTTAGATAGAACATGTCAAACGGCTCAAGATAGCCCTCGAGTCCAGTCTGATGGAATGGCAGAAACGTCTCTCCGTCCGTTGAATCCCAGATTGATTGGAGCAAAGCAATCGCAATGGCTCTGTCGAATCGCTTAGGTAGTGAGATAGGACTTGATAGGAGCTGGTAGAACTCGCCTGGGTTCTCTTCGCAGCCATAATGTGTAGAACGTTCGACCTGATGGGTGAAGGATGTACCTCCGACCCATAGGACCCCCCAGTCTAGCTCAGGAACCATCGCTAGAAGCGAGGGCCCTCTGAGTCCGCCTAATGAATATCCCCAGTAGTTCACTGTGTCTGCATCAATCATCCTTACTCCGTAGTTAGTTAATTCTGGGATATCGATACACACTCCGGTAATAGTTCGTATCATAGCCAAGTGGTTGATTACAGCCTGCATCTGACGTTCTTGCTGATAT
>Ga0315334_10001685_pt1 | contig 13716 bp, 15 predicted proteins | sample M150034915metaG_FD_205555 | JGI IMG/M metagenome (GOLD analysis project Ga0315334, IMG submission 205555) | Ammonia-oxidizing marine archaeal communities from Monterey Bay, California, United States - M1 500m 34915 | ecosystem: Environmental > Aquatic > Marine > Intertidal zone | place: USA... | reverse complement strand
CCGACGGTGGCGGCGGTGCAGCCGGCAACCGGTTCGGCGTACCCGAACACCTACTCGACCGCAGCAAGGCGGCCCGCCAGCGCCTCGGCGCCTGACCGGTTCAAGGCACCTCGGGTCAGCCAGTTCCCGGGCCGACCGCCGCCCCACGGCGGTATCCTAAACCCTCCCCCAGTAGCCCCGGAGGCTCCTTCGATGTTCAAGCCCGGCGACAAGGTCGTCTATCCGCACCACGGCGCGGCGGTCATCATCAAGAGGGAGAAGAAGAAGGCCTTCGGTGAGAACACCGAGTACCTGGTGCTCGAGATGGCCCACGGCGAACTTACGCTGTCGGTCCCGGTCGACAAGGCCGAGGACGTCGGCATGCGCTGGCCGATCGACAAGGACGACGTCGAAGACCTGTTCGAGGTACTCCGGAAGCGCGACATCCGCGAGCCGGCCAACTGGTCGCGGCGCTTTAAGAACCACCAGGAGAAGCTCAAGAGCGGCGACGTGTACCAGGTCGCCGAGGTGGTCCGGAACCTCGCCCTACGCGACCAGGCCAAAGGCCTGTCGGCCGGCGAGAAGACGCTCTACACCAAGGCCCTCAGCGTGCTGGTCTCCGAGTTGGCGTTCGCCCTGAACACGCCGGAGGAAAAGGCCATGGCCAAGGTCGAGAAAGCGCTCTCCTGACCCTTCCCAAGCGCTGTTCTACACTCGGGACAGGCAAGCGACGGAGGAACACCTTATGGGTGACGGGTCCGATCGACGCATCGTCGTCGGCATCGAGGGTTCGGGCTACGCCCGCGAGGCCCTGATCTGGGCGATCGAAGAGGCCCATCACCGTGGTGCCGTCGTCGAGGTGGTCACCTGCTTCTCCCCCACCTACGTGCCCGCCGCTCCGGACCTGGGCTATGTGCCACTGGATTCGTTCGACCTGGCGACCGAGGTGGAGAAGATGCAGGGCGAGGTCATCGAGTCTGCGCTGGCGGCTTCGGACTACGGCGACCAGATCGAGATCCGGCGAACCCTCAAGAAGGGGCGACCGGCCGACACCCTGATGACCTCGGCCGAGGGTGCGAGCATGCTGGTGGTCGGCAACCGCGGTCGAGGCGGTTTCGCCGGGCTACGACTGGGTTCGGTCAGCCAGGCCATCGCCCACCACAGCCCGTGCCCGCTGGTCATCGTCCGATCGGGCCTCGAGACCGACTGACCGATCGTTCCGGGGAACGGCGACCACCGGTCCGGTCCGACCCCACCGAGGATCCACCAGAAAGTTGTCGTGGGTGTGATGCTCGTCACATGGTTTTGCGCGAGAGTGTCCGTAACGCACCCACGACCCGTGAAGGGGGACCTGCATGAGCGGCACCGAGGAGGAGGTCGACGGGAAGCCCGTCGACGAGATCGCGAAGATCGCCGGACCGGTCGGAGGGCTCTGGATCGCCTACAACGACCACGGCATCTCGGGGGCGAGTTTCGCGAACACCACCACCTTCGCCCGGTTCCGCGAGGAGCACCACGACCGCACCGGACGTGGAGCGGCGCGTGCCGACGCCATGCCCGACGACTTGTTCGACGCCATCGAGCACTCCTTCAACACCGGTAACCGCAGCAGCCTGACCTTCGACCTGCGGGGCTCCACCCCCTTCCAGGTGTTGGTCTGGGAGGCCTGCCTGGCCATTCCGGCCGGAACGACCCGTACGTATGCCGACCTGGCCAGGGCCGTCCACCGACCCAATGCCGTTCGGGCCGTGGGTTCGGCCCTGGGTGCCAACCCCATCCCGGTCCTCATCCCGTGCCACCGGGTGTTACGGACCGACGGGAGCCTGGGCGGCTACGCCTTCGGCCTGCCCATCAAGGAGCGCCTGCTGGCGCGTGAGGCGGTCCGGGCCGCCGCCTGATCCGTCGGGGGCCGCCCCCGTCGTCCAGACTCCGGTCAGGACGACCGAGCCGGAGGCCCCCCATGACCGAACACGATCCCGCCGATGGCGGTGTCACCACCGAGGTGCGTGGTCGGGTCCTGCTCATCGGGCTGGACCGACCGGCCAAGATGAACGGCTACACGCCACAGATGGCCCGCCAGTTGGTGGCCGCCTTCGAGCGCCTCGAGACCGAGGACGACCTCTGGTGCGGAGTGCTGTTCGGCCACGGTGACCACTTCACCGCGGGCCTGGACCTTCCGAAGTTCCATGGCGGGATGAAGGAGGGGCGACGGTCCACCAGCGGACGCATCGATCCGATGGCCCTCGGACGCCGGTGCCGTAAGCCGATCGTGACCGCGGTGCAGGGCGTGACGTACACCCTGGGCATCGAACTCATGCTGGCCGGCGACATCGTGGTGGCCGCCGCCGACTGCCGGTTCTCCCAGCTCGAGCCGTTGCGTGGCATCCACGCGGCAGGCGGTGCGACCATCCGATTCGTCGACCGGGGAGGCTGGGGCAACGCCATGTACCACCTGCTGACGTCCGACGAGTTCGACGCCGCCGAAGCCCACCGCATCGGTCTCGTCCAGGAGGTCGTCCCGACCGGCACCCAGTTGGACCGGGCCATCGAAATCGCCGAGAAGATCTGCGAGGGCGCTCCGCTGGCCGTGCAGGCCACCAAGGCGTCGTCGGCCATCTACCTCCGGGACGGCGAGGAGGCGTGCATCGAGGCATTGGGCCCCAAGCAGGCCGAGTTGGCTTCCTCCGAGGACGCCGCCGAGGGAGTGACGTCGTTCCGGGAACGCCGGAAGGGCCGATTCGCCGGCCGCTGAAATAGCGGGGGGGGTTGCCCCTACGGCCAGGGGACCTCGGCCAGGGCGTCCTTCAGTTCGTACTTGAGGATTTTCATGGTGGCGTTGCGCGGCAGCGGTCCATCGTGCACTACCAGTTGCTCAGGGACCTTCTGGCGCATCAGACCCGCATCGCCACACGCCTCGACCATCTGGTCGTGGGTCAACGAGTCGGCCCCGTCGGCGGTCTCGACCACCGCACACACCCGCTCGCCCCGCTCGGCATCGGGAAGGCCGATGACGGCCACGGCAGCGACAGCCGGGTGGGCGTAGAGCACGTCCTCGATCTCCCTGGCGGCGATGTTCTCACCCTTCCGGATGATCACGTCCTTAAGGCGGCCTGTCAGGGTGACGTGCCCGTCGTCGCGCATCACGGCCAGATCGCCGCTTCGGAATCGGCCCCGGTCGTCGAAGGCGTCGGCGTTCAGGTCCGGGTCCCGGTAGCCCTTGAAGAGTTGCGGGCCCGAGATCCGGACCTCCCCCTCCTCGCCCCGGTCACACTCGGTTCCGTTGGGTCGACAGATAGCCACCTCCGCGGCATGCACCGGATGGCCCTCGGTGTGGGCCAACTGGTCGTCCGAATCGGCCGGCGAGCCCTGGCAGATCATGGGGCTCTCGGTCATGCCGTAGCCGTGGGCCACCGGGATGCCCATTTCGGCCTGCACCTCGAAGAACACCTCCGGAGGCTTGGGTGCCCCGCCGCCCGACAGCAGACGCAACGTCGGGATGATCGGCTCGTCGGGCTGCTGGCGCTGCACCCCGAGGAACATCGTGTAGAAGACGGTGCTGCCGCCAGCCATGGTGACCCCATGGCGCCGGTAGGCATCGACCACCGCTCCCAGATCGAACTTCTCGACCAGCACGGCCGGGAACCCGCTGGCCAGCAGGCACACCAGGTAGTCGGGTCCGCCGATGTGGGCGTACGGAAAGGCGATCGAACCCACGTCGGTGGGCTGCATGTCCAGCGCTCGGGCCAGGCCGACGCCACCGGCCATGAGGCTGGCGTCGGTGTGCAACACGCCTTTGGGATCAGACGTGGTGCCCGAGGTGTAGTAGATCCATCGGACGAGAGGTTCGGCCTCCGGCCCGTCGGGCGATGCCACCGGGATCGGGGCCAGGTCGGCGGGGTCGCCATCGGGGAGCGTGTCGTAGGCATCCAGCACGGTGGGTGGCCGGTCCAGGTCGGCGGTGACGCGCTCGGCCATGGCCCGGTAGTCGAAGCCGCTCCACTCCCCCGGGGTGAGCACGACCTCGGCGGCCGTCTGACGGATGCAGAATCCGACCTCGCGGTCCCGGTAGATGTGGATGATCGGATTCTGGATGGCGCCCAGGCGGGACAGGGCGAGGGACACCACCACCGTCTCGATGCGGGTCGGCAGCACCCAGGTGACGGGCGTGCCCTCACCCACCCCCATGCCGGCGAACCCGGCGGCGACGCGCTCGGCCCATGCCCTGGCCTCGGCGAAGGTGACCGTCCGCTCCGGAGCACCGCCCCCACCAGGGTCGATCAGGAACGCCCGGTCGGGGCTGTCGGCCACCCGCCGCTCGACCAGTTCCCAGAACGTCCGGGCGTCGTAGATCGGTTCACTCATCGCGCTCGGGGCCTCCGGGGTCGTGACGTCGTCCGCCCCAGAGGATCGCGCATCCGTCGGGCCGGATCATCCTCGGCCAAGCAGACCCATTTCCGGCCCTCTTTCGAGCCGGACCGATGGAGGGCCACTCGTACACTGGCGGCCGATCCGGGATGTGGCGCAGCCAGGTAGCGCACCTGCTTTGGGAGCAGGGGGTCGGGAGTTCAAATCTCCCCATCCCGACGGAGGATCACGAGGACATCGGCCGATCAGACGGACCCGGGAGGCAATGCGAACATGAGCGACTTCAGGGAGAACGTCGAGAAGCTGAACGTCCGGGGCATCGTGATGTCGTCGGTGATGACGGCCTTCGGCCTGGTCGTCGCCCTGTCGTGGAAAGACGCCATCAATGGGCTGGTCGCCCGGATCCTCCCGAACAGCGACGGTGGGTCCCTGCTCAGCCTGTTCATCACGGCGGGTGCGGTGACTCTGCTGGTGGTCGTCCTGGCGTCAGTCGCTCTACGGATCAACCGCCGCCTCGAGGGCCAACTCGAACGCATGGCCGACCAACTCGAGAAGATGGGTGACCTCTTCGACCGGGACTGACCCCGTTCACGCCGGAGTGGGCTGGCGGGGCATACCGGTGACGGTGCTGAGGACGATCCGGGTGGAGGTCTCCTCCACGCCGAGCGTCTCCTTGAAGTTTCGAAGAATGGTGTCCAGGTCGTCGATGGAGGCGCACCGCAACCGCAACTGGTAGTCGAATCGTCCGGTCAGGTGGACGGCATCGACGACCTCGGGCAGAGACAGGACCTCGGCGTCGAGGTCGGCGAACGGCCCGCCGGAGGGCAGGCGGACATCGACCAGGGCATCGATGGGGCGGCCCACGACAGCCGAATCGAGAGCCACGGTGAACCGCGTGATGGCCCCACCGTCGACCAGCCGCCGAAGCCGCTGGGAGGTCGCCGAGAGGCTCAGTGAGACCCGATCCGACAGCTCGGTGACCGACAGGCGACCATCCTCCACCAGTTCAGCGATGATCTGACGGTCGATTCCATCCATGGCCACAAAATCTACTGCATCAGAGCAGATTTTGAGATGTTTTCGACATCCAGCACCATGCGGACCCCTCCAGACTGCGGTCATGCCCCTCGCCTTCGGCTTCCTCACCGGGATCGTGTTAGTCATGCCCATCGGACCGGCCTCACTCTCCATCATGGGCATCGGCGCCGAAGGGGGCCGACGGGCCGCCCTGGCCGGTGCCGGTGGCGTGGTCTCGGCCGGCCCCCACCCTGCTGGCCGTCAACCTCCTCAACCGCATGGCCCTCGCCTCATGGGCCGGTCTGGTGCTTGCCCTCCCCTACTGGCTGTGGACCTCCGGCAGCCTCATCCCGTTCGTGGCCGGCATCGTCGTGGCCTCGGCGGCCTGGCACGCCATGCTCGCCCTCCTAGCCGGCACCATCGGGCGGCGACTGTCGGTGGCGGGTCGTCAACGCCTCATCCGGGTGTCCAGCGTGGCCCTCGGTCTCGTCGGCGTAGTCCTGCTGGCCGGCTGACCCACTGCCGGTCGGAGCGATCCCGGCCCGTAGTTTCCGGTTCCGTGGACCTCCTGATCATCCGTCACGCGCTCCCCGAAACCGAGGTCAGCGACGACGGTCCGGCCGACCCCCAGTTATCAGCACTCGGGCATCTCCAGGCCGAAGCCACCGCGGAGTTCCTGGCCGACGAGACCGTGGACGCCATCGTCACCAGCACCATGCGCCGGGCCATCGAGACTGGTCGTCCCCTGGCCGAACGCCTCGGCCTGATCCCCGAACGCCTCGAGGGGCTCAAGGAGTCCGACCACCAGCGGTCCAGCTACACGCCCATGGAGGACATGGCCGACGACCACGAGGTGATCCGCGAGTACCTGAAGGATCCACTCCTCATGTTCTCCGACGGCTACGACGCGTTCCGCGAACGGATCCGGGACACGTTCGACGGCGTCGTGGCCGCCCACCGGGGTCGGACGGTGGCCGTGTTCTGCCACAGCATGGTGGCCAGCGTGTACCTGCAGACCCTGCTCGGCCACGACGATCCGTTCGCCCTGATCTGCGACTACTGCGGCATCTCGCGGGTGACCGCCTCATCGACCGGCATCCGGACGCTCCGAAGCGTCAACGAGACCGCCCACCTCCGGAATCTGGCCTGAGAAGCACCTGGCCAGAAAAGCACCCGCCCTCAAAAAACGCAGGCCGGCCCTCGACGGACCGACCTGCGTGGTACCCCGTACGGGATTCGAACCCGTGCTACCAGATTGAGAATCTGGCGTCCTAGGCCTCTAGACGAACGGGGCCGGAACCACCGGACGCATCCGATCCGAGGATCAGAACCGTCCGAGCGGCGGTAATTGTAGCGACGGCGTCAGACACCGCCTCTTGCTCGGGGGGGAGGACTCGAACCCCCAACGACTGGACCAGAACCAGCTGTGTTGCCAATTACACCACCCCCGAAGGTGGGCCCCTGAGGGCCCGGACAGCGTAACGGCGAGCCTACGACGACCGACGCGGCGGGTCGCCGAAGCGGCGGTGACGAGTGCTACAGACGGGCCCGGGCCCGGGCGATGCGGCGCAGAACCTCGTCACGCTCCATGCACACGGCCATGGTCTCGAACAGCGGTGGCCCCACCGTCCGACCGGTCACCGCCACCCGGATCGGCGCCTGGGCCTTACCCAACTTCATGTCCAACGATTCACCCGCCGTGGCCACCGCAGCCAGCAGCGACTCGGTGTCCCACGGGCAGTCGGCCAGAGCGACAGCGGCCCCGTCGAGCATGGCGGCCGCCGACGGACCCTTCATCATGGCCTTCTCCCACGAATCGGAATCGTCGACCGGGTCCTCCAGGAATAGGAAATCCACGAACCGGGGCGTGTCGCCCAGCGTGCGGAGCTTCTCCTGGACCAAGTCGACCATGGTCGAGAACCGCTCCGCGTCGAACCGGTCGGCCGGCCACGGTGCATCGGCTCCCACCCACGGCTCCACCCGCTCCATGAACTCCGACTTGGGCAGCGCCCGAAGGTGGCTGGCGTTCACGTGCTCAAGTTTCTTGAGGTCGAAGAAGGCGGCCGCCTTGTTGACGTCGGCGATCCGGAAGAGGTCCACGATCTCGTCCAGGGGCCGGACCTCGACGTCGTCGGGCGGCCCCCAGCCCAGCAAGGCCAGGTAGTTCACCATGGCCTCCGGCAGGTAGCCGCGGGCCCGGTAGTCGCCGATCGACACGTCGTCACGTCTCTTGGAGAGCTTCTTGCGCTGCTCGTTGACCAGCAGGGGAAGGTGGGCGTAGGTGGGGCGGGGCGCGCCGATGGCATCCAACAGGAGCAGCACCTTGGGTACGCCCGACAGAAGGTCCTCGCCCCGGATGGCATGGGTGATACCCATGTCGGCGTCGTCCACCGCGTTGGCCAACAGGAACATGGGCGAGCCGTTGGACCGCCAGATGACGAAGTCCTCGAGGTCGTCGGTGGCGAACGAGACGTCGCCCCGAACCACGTCGGCGAAGGCCATCGTCTCGCCGGCCGGCATCCGGAAACGGACGGCCAGACCGTCGGCCAACTTCGACCCCGGCACCTCCTCGTTGTCGGCGTCGCACAGGTAGGCCAGGCCACGCTCCAGCAGGTCCTCGACGACCTCTCGGTGTCGCTCCCGCCGGTCGGACTGGAAGTACGGGCCCTCGTCCCAGTCCAGGCCCAACCACTCCAACTCGGCCAGCAGGCTGTCGATCAGGTCGGTGCGGTTCCGCTCGGCGTCGGTGTCCTCGATGCGAAGCACGTAGGTGCCGCCCACCGATCGGGCGTGCAACCAGTTGAACAGCGCCGTGCGGGCGCTCCCCACATGCAGGTAGCCGGTGGGCGAGGGGGCGAAGCGGACTCGGGACGTCACCCGGGGGAGGCTACCGGTGGCCCGGCATCGGCTTCAGGCCACGCCGAGGATGGTGCGGCGGATGATCCCCGCCACCGTGTCGACCAGCACATCGTGGGAGACCCCCCACCGCTCCAGGCCGTGCTGGTGGTTGGCCACGTGGGCCAGCATCCCGACGACCACGCCGGCCGAGGCCATCGGATCGCCGGGGATGTTCCGTTCGGTGGCCAGATCCATCAACGCCTCAGTCGCGCCGGCCAGCAGGTTGGTCCGGATCTCCCGGAACCGCAGATCGCCCTCCATGGACGCCATGTCCAGCACGCGCAGTACCGGCTTGTGGCGGGTCCAGAACTCGAGCATCCCGTCGGCCACCCGGTGGGCAGACCCGTCGGGGTCGCCCTCCCAGTCCCGGTAGGTGATCAGGTTGGACAGGTCGCCATACCAGGCGTCACCGAGGTCGGCGGCCATGGCCAGCACGGCCGTCTCGACGTCGGGGAAGTACTGGTAGAAGGTGGCCGGCGACGTCCCGGCCTCGCGGGCAATGTCGACCACCTTGAGGTCACGGTAGGCCACCGAGTCGAGCAGGGCGCCGGTGGCGTCCAGCATGCGTTGTCTGGTCGCCAGGCCACGGCGACCGGGAACCCGACCGTCCGACGCCCGCAGGTCCTGATCGATGCCCTCCATCACGGTGTCCTCGTCCACGGGAGTGATGGTAGGCCGGTTCGCGTATCTGATGCTCCGTCAGGAAGGGATGGATTTCCTCAGTTCTCTTCGACCGGACCGATGCCCGGATCGGCCATCCACCGGGCTGTTCCAGCCAGCGAGAGGTCCAGGAGGACGCCCGTGCCGTCACCCAACGCGGCTCGTACCGCCACGGCGGCCAGCAGACCGGTGACCGGGTCGGCAATGGCGTCGGCCACCAATCCCGGCGGATCGTGCAGCATCAATGTTCCGGACACTGCGGCGTCGTCGCCGAAGGCCACTCCTCCGGAGCGGGGGCCGGTCCGCCCGTAGCCGGTGATCGACGCCCAGACCGCGCCCCGCTCCACCTCGGCCTCGGCCTCGATTCCCCACTGGGCCAGCGCCCGGGGCCTACTGGCCTCCAACACCACGTCGGCCGAATCGACCAACGCCCGGATCTGCTGGAGACCCGCGGCCGTGGACGGGTCCACGACCACCTCCTCTTTGCCGGCGTTGAGCAACGCGAAGAACGACCACGGTCCGCGCCGCGCCCCGTCACGTCGCCGCAGGCTCTCCACCTTGACCACCCGACATCCGGCGCGGTGAAGCAACCCACCACACAGCGGTGCCGCCCACAGCGAGCCGAACTCCACCACCACCGGTCGGTCGCCTCCGCGCGATGTCGCACCACCGGCCGCCGCCACCAACGGCCGACCGGGAGCAGTGTCGGGCACCCCGAGGGGCATGCCCAGCAGGTCTGCCACCTCGACCAGTTCGACCTTCGTCCGGCCGGCCACGGCCCGGATCACGGCCGGCCAGTCCGTGGGCTCCAGCGCCTCTCCGACCAGGGCGGGAAGCGTCGCCAGATCCTCGGGTCGGGCCAGGTTCAGGCACACCAGCCCGTCGGCGGCCTCGACCAGATGGGCGTCGCCCCCGACGGAGGTGGCGCCCCGGCGGCCGAGCCCTGCAGCCTGCGCCCGTGCCCCCACCATGGCCGGTCCGTCGACCGGTGGGCCACCGAGGCCGCTCCACGCCGAGGCCAGGAGGTCGAGTCCAGCCACCACGCCGACGGGCACCGGTCGGGACGGGCCATCGGCTGGGCCGCTGAGCCCGGCGGCGGTCGACGCCTCCCAGCGACGCATCGCCTCCACCGGATCGGTGGCCTTCGGCGGCACGCCCATCCATCGAAGTACCGACTCGAGGCCGGGATCAGATTCCGGGCCGAGGTCTGGGGCTCGGAGGCTTGGGGACACCGTGCCGACGCTAGCCATCGTCGCTCCGACGCCGGGGTGGCCCGAACGCCGTCCGATGGGCGATGCTCTAGACCGTCACTGGTCGGCCACCGTCGGCCCCGGAACGCCCAGGAGTACCCATGCCCGAACTCAAGCCCGGAAGTCGATTCGCCAGCGCGGTCTGCGCCACCGAGGTGATCGTGGTCAAGGGTGCCGGGGAGGCCGACCTGCGTTGTGGTGGGTGCGCCATGACAGCTGCAGGGGCGACACGGGGCGACGGTGATCCCACCGCCGATGCGGTGGGCGGCACCCTGATGGGGAAGCGCTACGTCGACGCCGATGAGACCGTTGAGGTCCTGTGCACCAAGCCGGGTGACGGCTCCCTCGGCCTGGGTGATGCACTGCTGGACCTCAAGGAAGCCAAGCCACTCCCCGCCTCGGACTGAATCGCCCCGCCCGCCCGCAACTGGAGTCGATGCTCCTGTGAACATCATGATGCTGCTGGAGATGGCGGCCGGCGGCTTCGGCGACCGGGTGACCGTCGGACCCCGGGAGGGGGGGCTGACCTTCCAGGAGCTGTTCGACCGGGCCGGCGCGGCCGCCGCGCTCTTCCGGGCAGGCGGTGCCAGCGCGGTGGCCATGGCCGACGTGTCCTCGGTGGCCCTGCCCATCTCGCTGTTTGGCGCGGCCTGGGCCGACCTACCCTTCGTGCCGCTCAACTATCGCCTCACCGACGACGAACTGGCCTCACTGGCCGAACGGGTCGCCCCGGCGGTGGCCGTGGTGGACCCCGAGACCGCCGGCCGACTGTCCGCGGTGGACGGCGTGTCGGTCCTCACCCGAGACGCCCTGCTGGCCGAGGTGGTAGACGCCCCGATCCCCGCCCCAGATTGGGACATGGCCGGCGAGGGCACAGCCGTCCTGCTGTTCACCAGCGGGACCACCGGCGACCCCAAGGCCGCCGTACTCCGGCACCGACACCTCGTGTCCTACGTCCTGGGTTCGGTGGAGTTCATGGGCGCGGGCGAGGACGAAGCGGCGCTGGTGAGCGTGCCGCCTTACCACGTGGCGGGCATGGCGGCCATCCTGTCCAATGTCTACGCAGGTCGCCGAATCGTCCAGTTGGCCTCCTTCGATGCCGCCTCCTGGGTCGACCTGGTACGGACCGAGGGCGTCACCAGCGCCATGGTGGTGCCCACCATGCTGACCCTGATCGTCGAGTACCTCGACGCCGAGATCGCTGACGGTGGGGCCCCCGAAGGTCCCCCCCTGCCGACACTGCGATCACTGTCGTACGGCGGGGGGAAGATGGCCCGCCCGACCATCGAGCGGGCCCTCGAGTTGCTGGGCGACGTGGCCTTCGTGAACGCCTACGGACTGACCGAGACGAGTTCCACGGTGGCCCTGCTGGGTCCACAGGACCACCGCGACGCCCTGGCCAGCGACGACGAGGCCGTCCGGGCCCGCCTCGGCTCGGCGGGTCGCCCGCTGCCCACCATCGAGGTGTCGATCCACGACGAGGACGGCGCCGAGGTAGCCACGGGCCAACCGGGTGAGATCTGGGTGCGGGGCGAGCAGGTCTCCGGTGAGTATCGGGGCATGGCCCCCCGTCTGACGCCGGACGGCTGGTTCCCCACCCGTGACGGCGGGTGGTTGGACGACGCCGGCTTCCTCCACGTGACGGGCCGGATCGACGACGTGATCGTCAAGGGTGGCCAGAACGTCTCCCCCGGCGAGATCGAGGCAGTCCTGATCAGCCACCCCGGCGTGTCCGATGCGGCGGCCATCGGGCTGTCCGACGCCCAGTGGGGCGAACGAATCGTGGCCGCCGTGGTCCGGACCGGGGGATCCACGGGGGACGCTGACCAGTTCGCCGACGAGTTGCGGGACGCCGTACGGGCCGAGCTGCGGTCCAACCGTACTCCGGACCACGTGGAGTTCATGGACGCCCTCCCCTACAACGACACCGGAAAGCTCCTCCGCCGGGTTCTGCGGGCCGACCTGGCCCACCTCGGGGACGACTCACCCCATGAACCCGACACCATGAAGAGGCCAGCCACGTGAACGGTCCCCGCGGCTCCCGGACCCTGTCTGTGAACGAGGCCGAGGCCCTCCTGGCCGCCCCGACCGTCGACCTGGACCTCGGGGTGCTGCGGGACGTCCCGCTAGTGGTCATCGACGGTGCCGACGGCCTCTCGGACGGTGCCGTGTTCGCGCTGGCCAACCTGCCCGTGGTCTCGGTGGGCATCGCCCGCCCCGGTTCCACTCCGGCCGTCGACGTGGTCGTCGACCATCCCGAAGCGGTCGGTGCGCTGGCCGACGGCGTGACGGCCAACCCGATAGCCGCCGTGACCTGCTGCCAGGTCCTGCGCCATACCCCCCACCGGTCGACCGGTGCCGGCCTGCTGCTTGAGAGCACGGCCTATGGCACCCTCCAGGGTGGCCCCGAGTTCAGTCGGTGGCTGGACGGCCGCGGACGTCGTGTCCGGCCCGACGAGCCCGACCCCCCGGTGCTGGTGGACGCCACCGGTGACGTCGTGCGCCTGACGCTTAACCGTCCCCGTCTGCGAAACGCCTGGTCGGCAGCCATGCGCGACGAGCTGGTCGAGGCCCTCCGCCCGTTGGCCGCGCCGGGCGACCAGCGCCCCATCCACCTCACCGGGACAGGCACCGCCTTCTGCTGCGGAGGTGACCCGGCCGAGTTCGGCACTGTCGACGACGCGGCCACGGCCCACCTCATCCGTTCGTCGGCCAATGCCGCCCCCTGGCTGGACCGGCTGACCGACCGCCTGACGGTGACCGTCCAAGGCGCGGCGGTGGGAGCGGGCGTGGAGTTGGCCGCCTTCGCCGGGAGGGTAGAGGCCACGACAGCGGCCACGTTCCGACTGCCCGAGGTCTCGATGGGCCTGATCCCGGGGGCGGGAGGAACGGTCAGTGTGCCCCGACGGATCGGCCGTCAGCGCACGGCGTGGCTGTGCCTGACCGGCGCCTCCATCGACGCGGCCACCGCGCTGGACTGGGGCCTCGTTGACGCGTTGCTCGACTGAAGTTCCCGGTGACCGGGCCGTGAGGGCCGACGGACCATCGAAAACGAGCCGGCAGGGTCAGAGCCTTTCGATGATCGTGACGTTGGCCTGGCCACCGCCCTCGCACATGGTCTGGAAGCCGTAGCGGCCTCTGGTGCGCTCCAACTCGTGCAATAGCGTGGTCATCAGCTTGGCACCGCTGCATCCCAGCGGATGCCCGAGGGCGATGGCCCCACCGTTCACGTTGACCTTCTCGTGGGGAACGCCGTGCTCGAGCATCCATGCCAGGGGCACCGGGGCGAACGCCTCGTTGCACTCAAACAGGTCGAAGTCGTCGATGGACATGCCCGTCTTCTGGAGGGCATGGGTGGTCGCCGCGATGGGCCCGGTGAGCATGTAGATCGGGTCGTCACCCCGGACGCTCATGTGGTGGATGCGGGCCCTCGGGGTGAGGCCGTGGTCGGCCACCGCCTGCTCCGAGGCGATCAGGAGGGCGGCCGCACCGTCGCTGACCTGGCTGGCCAACGCGGCGGTGATCCGCCCACCCTCAACCAGTGGTG
>Ga0315334_10001678_pt1 | contig 13742 bp, 10 predicted proteins | sample M150034915metaG_FD_205555 | JGI IMG/M metagenome (GOLD analysis project Ga0315334, IMG submission 205555) | Ammonia-oxidizing marine archaeal communities from Monterey Bay, California, United States - M1 500m 34915 | ecosystem: Environmental > Aquatic > Marine > Intertidal zone | place: USA... | reverse complement strand
CCTTCTTAGAAGTTAATAATGTAATAGTAGTAGATAAAGAAATTAATGGGAAATCAAATCGCCCTCAAGAATCGTCATTGCGAATGGAGAATGTCCTGGTTGGAGACACCAAGCCTCCCAATGAGGGCCATCGATAATATTCAAGTTCGCAATTCCACCTTCCACGATGCGCCCATGGGTTAGGCCTGATGGATGGGGTGAAGTTTCAGCAGCATTTCGTGTGCAAGCAGCCAAAGCAGCTAGTGGGTCGATGCCATTTCGCTGAACAAGTACCGAAGCGAGGAAAGGAAGACTTAGTGTTCGACAATTTGGATTGAAATCACTAGCGAACGACCATGTCCAACCTTCATCGAGGCACTGTCGGAATGGGGGGAATTCTTCGCCCATCGCATATGGTGTCCCGGGAAGGAATCCGGTATTGACGCCTGCATCGTGCATCGACTGTCGAGATTCATCATTGGTCCAATGTGCGTGATCAGCAGTCGAGACTTCAAGGTCTGCAGCTAACTGGCCTCCACCTCCATCCTCAAATTCATCGATGTGTAATCTAAGGTCCAATCCTCCTTTTCTTGAGGCGCGTAATATATCCTCAGTCTGCTCGAGATTGAACCATCCTGGCTCGCAAAATACATCAGCACTTCGTGCGATTCCTTGCGAAAGTATGGCGGGTAGTTGCTCAGCCAATATCTCCTCAACATAACTATCCAAATTACCATCAGGGGGGGCTGAATGAGCCCCGAGCCATGTCAAATCTAAGGAGGGTAAACCATCTACCGCACCAAGGGTTTCTGCAACTTTTAGAAGCCGCAATTCACTATCGGTATCGAGGCCATAACCACTCTTGGCCTCAAGATGAGTTGTGCCATTATGCAATGCTTCCCTGAGTCTTTCAACGCCTAGATGCATCAACCTGCCATCATTAGCCTCTCGAGTTGCAGCCACAGTAGAGGCAATACCCCCTCCAAGTTCCGATATCTGCCGGTATGTGTGTCCTTGCTGCTTCCACCTAACCTCTCTTGACCTATCACCATCCCAAAGGAGATGTGCATGAGAATCGACAAGTCCTGGTATGACTGCCCTGCCGTCGAGGTCGAGTTCTAAAGCATCGGAGAATTCTGCACGTAAAACATCAGAAGCATCGATTCTTGAAATGGTGTGGCCATCGATCAATATGCCCATTCCCTCAGGCAAAATATGCCCTTCATCGACCATGTTATGGCCGAATAAGGAGCCCGCACCTGCGAGGTGAACGATGGGGCCGGCATTGGTCAGAAGCCTCTGCATGTAATTGGCGAGATAGCATCGGGTTTGATAGCATATGCGTACAGCGAAGTCAATCATGGGCGAAGGTTGGGTTCTTGGCATCGAGTCAACAGCCCATACTTTCTCATTCGGGCTAGTTGGACCAGATGGGGCACCACGAGCCTCATCATCAGATACATTGCGCCCAGACGAAGGTGGAATTCACCCAAGAGAAGCAGCAGACCACCATGTTGAGCACTCTACACGATTATTGAGTGAACTTCTTGATAGAGAGGGGCTCAAATCTAGTGACCTTTCTACAATCGCATACTCTCAAGGACCGGGAATGGGTCCTTGTCTACGCACTGGAGCTGCTGCTGCAAGAGCGATTTCAACACATCTCAATATCGATTTGATTGGCGTAAATCATTGTGTAGCCCATATTGAAATCGGCAGGGAACAGTGTGGTTGTGATGACCCTGTCCTCCTGTATGTTAGTGGAGGAAATACCCAAGTAATCGCCCGATTGGATGGGAGATACAGGGTTCTAGGTGAAACTCTGGATATCGGTATTGGAAATATGCTTGATAAATTTGCCAGAGGTCAAGGTATTCCATTCCCCGGCGGTCCCGTTGTGGAAGAGAAGGCTCTGGAGTGGATAGCAAAACACCCTGATGCCAGTCTTGAAGGATTGGAATTACCATATGCAGTCCATGGTATGGATCTAGCATTTTCTGGTATTCTTGGTGCAGCCAATAGATTGATTCGTGAAGGTAAACCATTGGAAGCCGTATGTTGGAGTCTGCAAGAGCATGCATTTGCTGCAAGTATCGAGGTTGCGGAAAGGGCGCTTGCTCATACCGGCAAATCTGAGATACTACTCGGGGGAGGTGTTGCATGCAACCAACGACTGAGAGAAATGAGTGAGATTATGTGCACTGAAAGAGAGGCAAAGAGTCACGTCCCTCCTCGCATGTATTGCATTGACAATGGTACGATGATTGCCCGTCTCGGATGGCTTGAAATCAAGCATGGGCGCCGCACAGAACTAATGGAAAGTGGAGTCGACCAGGAAATGAGAACAGACCAGACTCCTATTTCATGGCCCTGAGGACATGCCAAGGGTCATAAGGGCCCCTACGTGCCCCGAAACATGGACAGGCGTAGGCGCAAGGATGAGCCATTCAATCCATTTGCACCAAATGCTAGCCAGAAATCAAAAGCTCGTAAGGACAAGCAATCGTCTCGTGGTAAGCCACAACGTGCCCGTCCAGAAGAAAAAGCACCTGCTCCTTCAAACGATCTTGCTGCAAAACAGAAGGCTGCAATGGATGCCTTGAAGCAACGTCAAGATGCCGCAAAAAAAGCTAGTGCTACAACTGCAGTTGTCAAGGAAGAAAAACCAACTGCTCGAAAGAATTCCCCTCAACCAAAAGCCGCTCCTCCTCGGGCATCAATTCCCAAAACTTCTGATTCACGAGAGGATAGACTTGCACAATTGCGTGCTAAATCCGCTGCAACCGCAGCATTTGCTGCCAAAGCTGCAGACGACAAGAAGGAAGTAGTGGCTGAAACCGAAGAGGTTGCTGCTACTCCCGAAATTAAGGTCGAAGAGCTGGTTATTGAAGAGGAAAAGGTGCCTGTTATCCCAGAAAGACCTGCGCTAAAGCCGGCAGTTGCTAATGTATTCAAGACGATTGTAACACCACCAATAAAGGCTGACAGAAGGCCAAAACGTCGCCGCCCTGGTGATAAACGCGGTGGAGGAAGACAGCCCCAAACTCGCAAACTAGACCGCCGCAAGTACCTAGAATACAAGTATGTAGCAAAGGATTTGCTCGATCATTCAGATATTAGTGAAGAACACCGCTCCAATGTATTGGGACAAATCTGGGCAAAAGGGGAAAGGATTGGTGTCGAAGATGCTGCTGAATTCATTGACCAGAAAGAGGCTGAACTCATTATTCCAAAGGAAATCGCAGATGAATTCCGAAAGTTAATTCGAAAATACACAACAAAGAGATGATTGATATGACAAAGGTTGAGCAAGATAAGGTAGCAACAGTACACTATACAGGCACACTCCCCGATACTGGTGAGACTTTCGATTCAAGTTTGGATCGTGAACCCCTTACCTTCCTGGTAGGGCACAAGCAAATGATTCCTGGTTTTGAGGCTGCATTGATGGGTTCTAAAGTCGGCGATAAAGTCGAATTTACTCTCGCACCCGAGGATGCATATGGCGAATATGATGAGCAAGGCATCGTTTCTGTTGAATCTAATATGTTCGGAGACATTACTCCAGAAGCAGGTATGGTTCTGATGAGTGATGCAGGTCCATTCACAGTTGTTGAAGTTGAAGGTGATACTGTAAAGGTTGATTTTAATCACAAACTTGCGGGTAAATCACTGCACTTTAGCGTCGAGGTAATTGACCTCAGAGATGCTACCGAAGATGAGGTTGGCCACGGTCATGCTCATGGACCGGGTGGGCACCACCACTGATGGAGATTAGCCCAATGGCTGGCCAGCGACGGGAAGATTGGCAGACCCTAGGGGGTATTGAACTCCCTCGGATTTCTGGACCGGATGAAGCTGGTTCACCACCATATACCCGCGGAATTTACGATACAATGTACCGTTCACGCTTGTGGACTATGCGTCAATACGCTGGTTTCAGTAGTGCTGAAGAAACAAATGAGCGCTTCAAATTACTTCTTGAAAGAGGGCAGAAAGGACTCTCTGTTGCTTTTGATCTTCCTACGCAACTTGGAATGGATGCAGATGATGAACTAAGTGAGGGTGAAGTCGGCAAAGTCGGCGTCTCTATTTCATGCCTAGATGATATGAGAACACTCCTCTCTGGAATTCCACTCGACAAAGTTTCCACATCGATGACCATCAATTCTCCAGCAATGGTTCTCCTTGCAATGTATGTTGCAATCGCTGAGGAACAGGGTATTGGTCAAGAGGATGTAAGGGGAACTATTCAGAATGATATTCTGAAAGAGTACATTGCGAGAGGAACATATGTATTCCCACCAATTCCTTCGATGCGACTAATTACCGATGTTTTCGAATATTGCGCCGAAAATATTCCAGCCTGGAATACGATTTCTATCTCTGGATATCACATTAGAGAGGCTGGTTCGACTGCAGTACAAGAGGTTGCATTTACCCTTGCAAATGCCTTGGCATATGTTGAGGCTGCTGTAGAAAAGGGGCTGGATATTGATACATTTGCCCCGCGAATCTCCTTCTTCTTTAACTGTCATAATGACTTCTTCGAAGAGGCGAGTAAATTCCGTGCAGCACGTCGATTGTGGCACGATTTAATCACATCAAGATATTCGCCAGCCAACCCAAAAAGTGCAATGCTACGCTTCCACACACAAGTTGCAGGGGTTTCTCTTACCGCCCAACAGCCACTCAACAATATTGCCCGTGTGACAATTCAGGCATTAGCTGCTGTTTGCGGTGGAACTCAGAGTCTACACACAAATTCCTATGATGAAGCGCTTGGACTTCCTACTGAAGAAAGTGCTACAGTAGCATTACGTACGCAGCAAATCATTGCTGAAGAGAGCGGCGCTGCGAGTGTTGTCGACCCATTAGGAGGGTCATACCTTGTAGAGGAATTAACCGATACAATCTATTCCCAAGCAATGGAGAAGATTCTGGAAATTGAGAATCTTGGAGGTGCTATGGCTGCTATTGAGGCCGGACACCAACAGCGTGAGATTCATGAGTCAGCATGGAGTCATCAAACGCAAGTAGAAAGTGGGAACCGCCTTATCGTAGGTGTAAATCACGGTCTGCTTGAGGATGAGGATATGCCGCCGCTATTGAAGCCAGATCCAACCCTAGGTGAGCGACAAAAGGCAAAGTTGGCAAATATTCGCTCCAGCAGAAATAATGAGGCTGCAATGGCCGCATTGCAAGAAATTTCCAACGGTGCAAGAACCAGTGAAAACCTATTCCCACTCGTAGTAGATGCACTCAAGGCTGATTGCACCTTAGGGGAGATAATGACTGCCATGAAGGAAGTATTTGGCACCTGGATGGCACCATCGGGGGTATAGTATTGAAAATTCATCTCGACCACATTGGAATCGCCTGCAATGACTTGGAAGCCGCAAGTCATTTTTGGAGACTGATTGGACTAATCGAGGGTGATAATGACGCCAGAGTCGATGAACAAGGGGTTACTACACGATTCTTTGCCACATCTGGTGATGACCCGAGTGCTCCAATGATCGAATTGCTTGAGCCAACAGGAGAAGATACACCAGTGGGTCGCTTTCTCGCATCAAGAGGACCTGGGGTTCAACAGGTATGTTTCAGAGTGGAGAACATTGAAAACATGATTTCCTATCTTCTTGAGAGCGGAATTAGAATGATAGATTCCGTGCCCAAAATTGGTGCTCATGGTGCGAAGATTGCATTCGTTCACCCGAAGAGCACTGGTGGAGTCCTTGTGGAACTTGCTGAAAAGTGAAAATCGCTTTCAGAAGCACTCATAGGTGAATAGTCTGGCCGTCAATTGATGCGTACCTGCCTTGACAGACTAATCTCCCAACCGCATCTAGATGCGCCTCGTGTCAGAGGTGAATCTGAATTCATCATTTCTAGGCTAGAACAATGCCTTCATGACGACTTGATTACCAACGATGCATTCCTCGATGCTGGGGCCATTCAGGGGGCACTAGAAATGATCGCTAATCACATAGATATGGGCGTTCCACAGAAAGAAGTTCAGGACTTACTACGCCAACAAGTAGGAAGAGCCGGTAGACTCGAAGAGAAACACCCGGGTTTGGACAAGGCTGTTGAAGGTGGAAGGTGAGCGAGCCTTATGGCAGACGCTCTTCTGAGTATCGAAGGGGTTGCCAAACACTTTGGTGATGTTGAGGCTTTGTCTCTCATTAATCTTGAAATTTGTTCTGGCCAAGTCATCGGATTAGTCGGTGGAAATGGCGCTGGCAAGACCACACTCTTGCGATTGATGGCTGGAGTAATGGAGCCCACAAATGGCTCAATCACATTCCAAGGCATGCCTGTTACCAATATGCGCTCCAAACTTGGAGTGGTCCCAGAAGCTACGGGGTTGTACCATCGCCTAACCGCATGGGAGAATATTAGATTCCATTCACGAATACACGGTATCGATGATGAAGTCTCTTGGAATCGTACTGCACACTTTGCCAAACTTCTGTCAATTGAAGATTCCCTCGGACGTCATACCAAAGGGTTCAGTCGCGGTATGCGCCAAAAGACAGCCCTCTTGCGAGCGCTTGCACATGGACCAGACATCCTTCTTCTCGATGAGCCTACTGCTGGACTTGATGTAACAAGTGCTCGGACGGTTAGATCACTTGTTGGGAAATTGCGTGACGAAGGTGGGACCGTGATTTATTCGACGCACCATCTGGCTGAAGCACGCCAAGTATGCGACCGCATTATTATCGTACACAACGGTACAGTTCGTGCAGATGGCTCTCCTGAGGATTTGATGACTCAAACCAATATGGACAATCTCGAGGATGCTTATGTCGCTCTAACTAGCGATAAGGCACGGTCACGTTCTGAGGATGACCAGAAAGAAGGGCGTATTGCAAGATGGTGGAGGCTATTCCTAACTGGCCGTACACCTGCTGTGGAGGTGGGCGAAGATGAGTAATTCATTCCGTACCATTCGTAGTATTGCTAAGAAAGAGATTGTCGAGTTCGTTCGTGATTGGAGAACTCTAATTGCGATAATTCTGATTCCTCTACTACTATTTCCAATTCTATTTATCGCTCTTCCATTATTGCTGGAAAGCGAAGCAGCAGAGCTTGATGCGCTGCGATTAGATGTGGAGTGGCAAGGCGCTTTTGACGATGAACTAAACACGTCATTAAGCGAACAAAAATTGGACATAACGATGGGTACATTCCCTGTTGATATGGAAAATCTATCCGACCCCTCATCTGATATCGAAAGATTACGAAGTGGTGAAGTCGATGCTATTCTCCGGTTGAAACAAACTGGAGATGATACTTGGAATTACTCGGTGATTCAGTTATCGACCTCTGAGCATTCACGAGAAGCACGGAGTAGAATACTTACTGAATTGTATTATTGGGAGCAGGCTGTAATCAACAGAACACTAACCGATGCAGGTTTGGACCCAGAAGAGACTCTTGACCCGGTACGATGGGAAGGTGATGAGGATGCTGCAAACGCTGCAACTAGTGGTGAAAAAGCAGGGCTCGCCCTTTCGATGTTCATCCCAATGGTTCTGGCCATTTGGACTGCTACAAGTGCAATTCAACCCTCTATCGACATGACGGCGGGAGAACGTGAAAGAGGGACGCTTGAGGCCTTACTATGCCTGCCATGTACCCGAATCGAACTACTCGCAGGTAAATGGTTAGCAGTAGCTACAATCACGAGTGTAGGTGTAGGATTGCAGATTAGTGGGCTGATATTTGCAATTACATATCTCGCCTCAGCAACTTCCCTAGGAGTGCCAACAATATCCCTTGCAGCAGGCCTCTTGCTCTTATTCGCAGTAGTTATCTTCGCAGTAATGGTTGTAGCATTTGAGTTAGCAATCGCCATGAAGGCCCACAGTGTGAAAGAGGCTGGAACTCTATTGGGTCCAGCGGTTTTGATAATCATGTTCCCTGCACTCTTTACCCAAATCATCAACCTCGATGGGGTCGAATCCTGGTGGTACGCAGTACCACTGGTCAATATCCTACTCGCAATGAGGGAATTATTACTCGACCGTATTATTGTTGATCACGTGGCTATTTGGGCAATCTCTAGTGCATTTTATGCTGGCTTTGCAGCATGGTATGCTGCTCGTCAATTCAAGCGTGAAGACTTGGTTGCATCATTGTCATGATGAGTCATATTTTTGCCAATCTGAGCCTGATTGTGCGACTCGATACCATTTATCTCCATCTGAATGTGTAATCCATTCATAGCCGTCATCGCCTACCTGGTCTGCCTCTGAATCAATATCTGGAACTATTTTATTTTGTGATTCTTCAACTGCTACAATAGGAATTTTTTCTTGTGGCAAAGTACTATCAGCCATTTCTTGCTCCAATTTATCGTCAACTTCTGCTCGAAGACGCTCTAATCTGATTCCTTGATGAGGTCCCAGTAATCGTAGCATGAGACTGAACTCCCATTTCTCAGCAACAGATTCTAGCTCTTCTCTAGATTCGCAACTATTGATTGCATCTTCGTAACGATTACATCTGTTGTTTCGAGTGAATAGACCAAATGCGATCCATGAGAAAATCGGTATTCCACCGAACATTCCAATTATATCCCATGCGCCAAGGCCAATATTCCCAATTTGTATCTCGAAGCTGTCGACTGGAGTTTCATTTGCACTGAGAGAATCAGTCCCTGCACGAATTTCATCGGCATCGGTCCATTCATCATTATCGTCATCAGCATCGGCATTATTGCCTATACCATCTCCATCACTATCCAGGCATTCTAACGGATTGGAAGGGAAGGCGTCATCCTCATCCATACATTCATCCGCATCGAGGTCACCAGGAGAAGCGAACTTTGGAAGAATATCGATTGTGTCGTTGTAACCATCATTATCTTCATCGTTTAGGTATGGGTCCGCATCGGTTCCTGATTGATTGTCTCCAAGTCCATCACCATCACTGTCTTCCCACTGAGTAGGATTGTTTGGGAACATATCGTAAAGGCGACCTGTAGGGTTGTCTCCATATCCATCGTCATCGGAATCTGACCACTGAGTAGAATCGATAGGGAAAGCATCAGGATTGGTTCCAGTTTGGTTATCTCCGTATCCATCACCGTCGAGGTCACCCCATTGAGTAATGTCATCAGGGAAATGGTCGGCTCCTATTCCCATTGGGTTGTCACCCATGCCATCGCCATCAGCATCTTCCCATTGTGTAGGGTCGAATGGGAAGTCATCGTAGGCGTCAGCTATTTCATCACGGTCTGAATCATAATGGCGACTTGGGTCATCTGGCCATATATCTCCTTGGTTTCCCTTGGGATTATCGCCATATCCGTCGCCATCAGAATCTCTCCACTGTGTAGGGTCGAATGGGAACTCATCAGTATGGTCTGGAATATCATCGTCATCGGTATCTAGGTATTCGTTGGCATCATCTGGGAAATCATCACCTTCATCACTCCATCCATCACCATCGGAATCCGGACATCCGCGTCTATCTGTCGACGATGTACCTGGGGTGTCACGACAAGCATCTCCATTATTGCCATAGGGATTGTCACCGTAACCGTCGCCATCAGTGTCATTCCACTGTGTGGCATCATTGTCAAATGCATCATCTTCGTTAGCAAAACCATCCTCATCTGAATCTTGCCAACGACTTGAATCGGATGGGAAGTGGTCCCCCTGTGTACCATATTTGTTATCTCCATGGCCGTCACCATCTGTGTCATTCCATTGTGTTCCATCTAGGGAGAAATAATCTTGATTGTTTCCATAACCATCCCCATCAGTATCATACCATTCGCTTGAATCGTTAGGGAATACATCTGCATTGAAACCGCTCTGGTTATCACCATAGCCATCCCCATCGGTATCATTCCATTGAGTTGCATCATTAACAAAAACATCATCACCCTGCTGATCAGAATAACCGTCGCCATCATTATCACTCCATCTGTTTATGTCACCTGGATAAAAATCACCATTTACTCCATTGATATTATCGCCGTATCCATCGGAGTCAGTGTCATTCCACTGTGATGCATCATTGTCGAATACATCCTGGTTATTTCCATAACCATCCCCATCATTGTCACTCCATTCCGTCGGATTGAATGGGAATAAATCGGGATTCGTCCCATTAGGATTATCGCCATATCCATCTCCATCTGAATCTAACCATTGTGTGGGGTCACTGGGAAAATTATCGTAATTAGTTCCGTTTGGATCATCGCCATAGCCATCCCCATCAATATCCGAATGTTGCCATGGGTCGTTAGGGAAAGCATCAGGATTGGTTCCAGTTGGGTTATCTCCGTATCCATCCCCATCTGTATCGTTCCACTGAGTACTTTCTAGAGGGAAATTATCCTCCTGATCAGCCCAGCCGTCTTCATCTGAATCTTGCCAACGACTTGAATCGGAGGGGAAATGGTCACCCTGCGTACCATATTTGTTATCTCCATGACCGTCACCATCTGTGTCATTCCATTGTGTTCCATCAGCAGGGAATGCATCCATGTTGTTTCCATAACCATCAACATCTGTATCGTACCATTCAGTGCTGTCGTTAGGGAACATATCGGCTCTTGAACCGTTAACATTGTCACCATAGCCGTCTCCGTCAGAATCTACCCACTGACTTCCATCATATTCGAATTCGTCTGAGTTGTCTCCGACTCCATCTCCATCAGAATCGTACCATTCACTTGAGTTGTTAGGGAATAAGTCGGCGTTGTTTCCGTTTTGGTTGTCACCATAACCGTCACCATCGGTATCATTCCACTGAGTTACATCGTTATCGAACGCATCATCTTCGTTTGCATATCCGTCTTCATCAGTGTCTTGCCAGCGATTTGCATTGTTCGGGAAGTGGTCACCTTGAGTTCCGTATTTGTTGTCACCATGGCCGTCACCATCAGTGTCATTCCATTGTGTACCATCACTTGGGAATGTATCAGATTGTGTAGCATTAGCCGATTGGTTGTTCCCATACCCATCTCCATCTGAGTCTAAGTATTGAGTTGGATTGTAATCGAAAGCGTCTCCGCTGTTTGAATATCCATCTCCGTCGGAGTCTGTGCATCCAAGCCGATCATTTGTTGAGTTACCCCAAGAAGTGGGACACTTGTCTCCAGAATTTCCATTAGGATTGTCACCATATCCATCGCCATCTGTATCATTATTTTGAGTTGCATCTAGCGGGTATGCATCTCCATTATCTCCAAATCCATCTTGATCGGTATCCTTCCATTCAGATGAATCATTTGGGAATGGATCTGTGAGATTGGCCCTTCCATCACCATCAGAATCTGGACAACCTTTTTCATTAGTATAAGTTGAATTACCAAATAATCTAGGACACATGTCCTCATAATCTTGGTATGCGTCATTATCATCATTGTAATCTTCTGAAGCATCGTTACATCCGTCATCGTCATAATCAGTAGTAGAATTTCTAGTCCAATACATCACACCTGTTGCACATGAGTCCAAAGTATCATTCAGGCCATCTCCGTCATCGTCAATATCTTCGTCTGAGTCTCTGCATCCATCTTGGTCTCTATCAGAATTTGATGTTGAAATGAATTCAACTCCAATAGGGCAGTTATCTAGTGAATCTGTAATACCGTCCGCATCATCATCATCGTCAATTGCGTTTGCTAAATCATCACCATCACTATCCAAATTTATTTTGATAGTGTAAATTGAATCTTCTTGTATGGTGTAATAGTTTCCATTCCAATTGAACACACGATAGGGAACCGTAACACCTGAACTGGAAGTAAAGCAATTGACATTGCAATGTGCAGTAATTAATGCAGATTGGTTAGAGAGGATCTCTATATTTTGAATTGTTGAATATGACGTGAAGCCACTAAAATCTATATCCCATTTGATTGAACGGTTGGATACATAGATGAGTTTATCATTGTCATTTTGGATGCCTGTGTCATTATAGAAATAAGTCGATACAGAGGGTGATAGTCCAATATAATCATGATTTCCGACTTTGCCTATTTTTCCTGTGTCCAATTTATTGTGGTCGAATAATGACAAATTCTGCGTGGAATTTAGATTTGTTAATTTAAGAGTCCAATCTTTATTTGATCGTGCTAAATCCACTCCCCCCCAAGTTGCATTCGCAGTGCTAGATAAACTATCGGGGTCATATCTCCCCGAAATTAGAATTGTATCATCGTCATATTGTGCGACGCTATTTATTGGGACAGATTCATCTCTATCAAATGAGTTGTTATCATAAATAGTCAGAGATGTACTCGATACGTTTCCTGTTGGAAGGATTGTCGATATGTAAGGTTGGACACCATCTGTTTTCCATGGAATCATTGTTGTTGTACTGTTTGCTCCAATGTGTAATTTACATGTTGACCAATATACACCAGGATTAGAAGTCGCACAAACAGGATCGCCGACTGGATATAACTGAGCAGCTCCGATTAAGAGAACAGAGTCATCCTCTGGAATTTCAAACATGCCATAATTGTATGAGTAGCCATCACCTGCGCCTTGATATCCTAAATATACATACCATGAACTTGGGTTTCCAGATGAATCTAATCGCCACACAACAGGGTGGACTTCAGTACTCCATGACGTTAGGTAAGTTGTAGAAATGTTTCCATCAGGTGCCCATTTGCACTGATATTGATAACTACTACTACCAGAGTAACTATGCCTCCCACTTACTTCTGTGAAAATGTATGTTGAATTATTACTTGTGTGTACAACGTCCTGAATTTCTGGATTCGCGCACATACCATTACCTGATGCGTCAACGACATTTAGATCTTGATATTTGCCAGATTCATTCAAATCAAGAAAGTAGAAACCATCTGCAGTTTTGGTATGGTAAGTAGAGTTATTCCAATGCAAGCGTGTTTCCATTGTTCTGTTACCATTAGACCGATCATCATTGTCAATCACTCCAACAATTCTAATTCCGTAATCATAGAATGATACTTCGATACAATCAATGTCAAAATTATATGAATTTGTTTCATTCGAACCATAAACTCTTGTCCAATGTATTGTTGAACTATTGAATGATGAGATTATGCAATGGCTCCTTTTGGTGGCACTGGAATATAGTGCTTCTATCGTAACTCCATCATAAGTTATTGTTTCATCAGTTGTTAATATTCCAATGTAAGACCCATTTGGATGATTGATTATTTTATCAAATGACATGTTGTTGAATATTCCAATTTCTTCTATGCCCAACTCAGATAGTGGGGAACTTGAATCTCTGCGGGTTTGATTTTCCAATTCCTCATGTATCGTAGTAATTTTAGCTAGATTGATACTTGCAACACTTAATATTAGCATCAATATGCAAAGAAAAATTGCTTTTGTTACGGCTGGCTGAGGAGATGTTTTACTTGCTGACACTGATAGTCACCAATTAAGGGTGAGCATTGCGGTACTTAGAATCAACTACTGTATTATTGGAATCCTTGGAACATTCAACTAAGTCTAGTGCAAAGATTACACAGAGCACTAGTAAAGTGGTTCGAACACAGCATGGCAACCTAGGATGGTGGATTGAGAGCGAGGATTGCTACCGCCAAAGGGCGTCAATCGCAATATTACTCTAGTAATAGCATACGAATACCTTGATATGCTCTCCTAAAGTGGCCAAAGCATGCCTAAGGTAAGCCTAGACATGCCAGCTCAGTTGCTGGAGGACCTCAAGATACACGTCGGTGACGCTGGAAAATTCGTTAGTGTAGCGGATGCAATTCGTACTGC
>Ga0315334_10001677_pt1 | contig 13742 bp, 20 predicted proteins | sample M150034915metaG_FD_205555 | JGI IMG/M metagenome (GOLD analysis project Ga0315334, IMG submission 205555) | Ammonia-oxidizing marine archaeal communities from Monterey Bay, California, United States - M1 500m 34915 | ecosystem: Environmental > Aquatic > Marine > Intertidal zone | place: USA... | reverse complement strand
GCTGGATGCATCTTGTTATTGATGTAACCGCCACCGGATTACTTGCACTTTTCTTGCATAGCCTTGCATCCAAACATGCCAAAAAATTAGAACTTATTATCACTAACCAGGAGAGCAAACGTATAAGCAAAGAAAAATTTTCGAACGAATCGCTAAAAAATGATTTTACAGCTCTTTTGTTTAACATTTCCGTCATAAATCAGATAATTAAAAAACATAATGCGAGTTCAGCGGAACGTGATAATCTAAGCCAGAAGATCAAGGAAGAACTTGGCAGATTAGAAAACATCTCTTTAACTATCCAGCATACATCACTGACATCAAGTGATGTAATAAAACCTGAAGCACTAACTGCGATACAACAAATACGAAGATTGATTCAAAATCCTGTAAAGTTTGATGATAATGTTTACTCTTTTAGTAAATATGACGAAATAAAAGAAAAGGTTGCATCTGCATCAAATCTGTTAAATTAAATTTTAGCCCCAAGTTCTAGGGTACTGTCAACCATTGCCTCTAGCCTTGCTTTTACACCCTCGTCAACTATCTGGTCATTTTGGATAGTATCCGCGGTGACAAAAACTGCCCTAGGATTTGTAATGACATTAAAGTATGACATGAGCTGTGTTAGTAAAGTTTGAACATCCACAAAGCCAGAATTACTTGACGCCAAGACAACCAGACCTGCAGCCTTTCCCTCGGTTTTTTTATAATCAATGTATTCGAACAGGTTTTTCAAAGCAGCGCTAAAAAATGAGTTGTAAATTGGTGTTCCTATGAGCCAGACATCAGCCTCTGTAATGTCCTTGGCTGCCTCTCTGGTAATTTCGCTGATATTTCCATCGCCCGTATAGTAGTCAATTCCCCCTTCTGAAAGGTTGATCAGCTTTACATCCGGGTTCTTTTGCTTTACATAATCAAAGACATGTTTCATCAAAACCGGAGTCTTGCCATTTTTTCTCGGGCTGCCTGAAATTACCACGACTTTTGCCAATTAATTTTATAAAAATAAGGCATTAGTTAGTTTTTGCATCCGCAATCATCTCATCTAGTCTTCTGATATACTTGGACGGATCATCCTTGTGTACGTGAAGCTCACCAGTCTCCGTCGTGGTAAGAATTGCTATCTGGTCTACTTTTTCCTTTGTCCGTTCCTCCCAGGCTATGGAATAAAATGTCGCTTGGACAAGATAATTCTCGTTTACCTCGTCCCATTTTCGCCTAGCAGTTTTAAAGTCAATAATACTTAATTTTCCTTCGTATTCGGCTACACAGTCAACCGTTCCAGCGATGCCAAGCCGTTTGCTATACAACCCAGTCTCTAAGGCTCTGATCATGTTAATTTTATCCAGTGCTGGTACCATCTGGCTGAAAAGCCTAGCTGGAAGCTCGCCATACTTAGCAGCAAGCTCACCGTTTTCCGGCTCGTTCGATAGGCACGATTCTATTATTTTATGCACTTTTGAGCCTCTAGCAGTAGCCGCCTTCATTACTTCATTTGCAGCCTCTTCGCCTACGGATTTTCTCCATTCAAGAATACCCTCAGGCGTAAAATTCTTCAAAAGTGAGGTGATTGAGATAAGTGTCCCATCTGGAGTGTCATAGTATCTGACGCCATTAACATTAACCTGCTTGATTTTTGTAATTTCAGGATGGAGAATGTGTGTAAATGGCATATTTTATTGACTAATTTCCATAATAAAAAGTGGAAGGGAGATATGCCAACCAAGAAGATCTCGATTTAACAGTCTCCGATTTCCACTTTACCTCAAAAATATCAACTACTAAAAGATTATGGATGAAAAATACTACAATATTCACTGTGTACTACCTACTATGAACCAATTATCCAAGAGCCGGGTTTTCTCAGTGTCTTCTTCTTTTGATCCAACCTTTTGCAGATGCTAGGCTTCTTTTTGCTGCGGCCAGTTGTCGTCTAGTGTGACCAAGCTTTGCTGCTCTACTACGCTCCATTGTTGTTAGACTCATTTAGTTTTGTAATTATTGCTGTAATCATTATATGATCTTGTCATGATTCGTTGATAATTTTGATTATTTTTAGATCATTTGTGCAATGAATGTTCAAGTGCGTCAAGAATATCATTCTTGTGCATCTCAATTACACTTCTAATGTCAAATGTATCAACATAACCACCAACTGACGCCCTGGTCGCTTTTAGCAGATACCTAAGCGCTCCTTCTTCTATCTTTCCTACATAATATCCATACAAGAAATCTAGTTTGTTCTCACACTTCCAGACCCTGTTGACATCTGGAAATGTCCGGCTTACCTCAAGAGGAATCTCCCGTAGTCTGCTTTTGATGTACTCATCCAATGACTTGCGAATAGTAGAGTCTTGGAGCATTCTATTAAGAGGATTATGGCTATATTTAGCGATTAGTAACAAAATTACATGGCAAACCAAGTTATCGTAAATGTAAAGACATCAAAAGGAATATGGGAAACTACGTTTCAAAAATCAACTAGAATAAAGGATGTAATACTTGGTTCAAGGATGTATTTTCGGCTGCCAAAAGAAGCCAATCTTGTCTTATGCGGACAAAAGTTGCCCCATGTAGATTTTGACCCAGATCGGGCGCTGGTGAACTATAATGTAATAGATGGTGATATCTTGATCCTAAAAGAGGTGTGACAGAATTATTCTCTAACGGTATGAATCGAAGCTATGATGACTTTAGGAAAGAGGCTAACCCAAAGGTTCAGCCCTTGATGGATTCATTTAGAAAATTCTGTTTTACGCTGGGAAGCAATGTGGTTGAAGATGTTCGAATGCACAGGGTTGTGTTTTGCAAGTCTTTTGCTCTCAGATGGTTCGTGGACGCGGAACCCAAAAATGACTCAATTCTTCTGAAGATCCAAAAGAGCCGGGGGGAAACACAGACAGTACAGCTTGGAATTAATCAGGACATGGATGACATCCAAGCGCTGATTCGTGAAGCATATGATTCTATTCACTAAGTTTTGAGATTAGCTTCCAAAGTTCTTTTTTCTTCAGAGTAGCCTTGCCGAGCCTTCGCAGATCTTTTTCATCTACCATCAAAGGCACTCTACTAAATCTTCCCTCGTTGTATGAGCAAAATCTTATCACTTTATCACCATTGTTAAACTGCAAAAGCTGGATTGTTGGTTGGTGATACTTGGAAGTCACATATGCTTCTTCTATTACCATTCCCTTACCCCATGGCATCTTGAATGGACGTGGAATTTTTCTCATTCTATTATGAACAACTCCATTTAAAATAAAGATGATCAGATTATTCTTCTATCACTTAAAGTCGTCCTTTTTCATCCAGCCGTCTTTATTATCATATTTTGGCTGTGGTTCTTCTGGAAGTTCTTCCCTAGAATGATCTTTGGTTAATTCTTCTAGAGGCTCAGGTGTTCGTTCTCTAGTGAAAAACTGTTCTCTTGGATATTTTTCAGCCGGTTCAGGTTCCAGTCCGGCATTTTTACGTTTATACTTCCTTAACATACGCGGAAGTATTCTTGCCAGTGGAATAATCAAAAAGATGAGATATATCCACATACCTCCAGTAGGATCACCTTCCATATTGAAAGACAGTAATCATGCTCTATTTCTTTCTTTTTTTAACTAGTATAGCAGCTACTAATTTTCATATACGAGTCTTCTGGCAGCTGTAAATCTTCAAAGGCTTCCTGATGGAAGATCCTTGCAAGTATCTCAACTCCGGTTACGGTTCGAAGACTTGGTTTACTGAAATATGAATTTGCATCAACTGCATAGACATTGTTCTCTTTCACTGCTTTCAAACCATTCCACTCCTTGTTGTTACTAAGCACCTTGCCGTACTCGTCTATAGTTCGCTTTACATTAAAACCACATGGCATGAGCACAACAATGTCCGGGTTTGCATTCTTAATCTCCTCTAACTGCATTTTTCTAGATGGTATTTTTCCAGAGCTTATCAGGTTTTGGCCTCCAGCAGCCTTAATCATTTCAGGAACCCAATGTCCTGATGTAAAAAATGGATCTATCCATTCTATTGCAACCACTTTCGGTTTTTTTTCAAACGTTTTACTCTTAACAAACTCTAACCTTTTTGATAGTGAATCAACCAATTCGTTGCCCTCTTTTTCCTTACCAATCATCTTTGAGACATCTTTGATACTAACTAAAATCTCATCAATGTCGTGAGGATCCATCGTGTAAACCTCCGGTTTTATTTCCAGCATGGCAACTGCCTTGTTGACATGGTCAGTATGGGCAGAGCAAACTTCGCAAATATCTTGGGAAATTATCAAGTCAGGTCTTGCGCTTAGAAGATTTTCTTCATTCAAATTGTAAATTTCCTTGCCTTCCGTCATTAGCTGGCAAATTTTGTCGTCAATCTGTTTGCTTGACATAGTAGCAGGATCAAAGACAGAACTGATAACACGAGGTTTAGTTTTCGCACCGTTTGGATAGTTACATTCATGCGTTACTCCAACAAGCCTGTCTTCTGCGCCAAGGCTGTAAATTAGTTCGGTCGCGCTTGGCAGAAAAGTGACAATACGTCCAGACTTCATTTTTTCATTCCCTATCAACCAATTATTTTATATTTTTTAAAAAAGTCTTTGTGTTTTTGATGTCTCTGATTTTCTGGTATTCCTTTGTAATAGTAGCGATAAATTAGATATGAGTTAGCAAAGGCAGCCCACGAAAACATGAATACATAAAATATTGTTTCCGTAGATCCATGAGGTACTGGGGTTTTATTTTTTTCAAAATTCAGTGTGTGCGCAAATACGACAACATTCAAAAGCTTGTTTAGCATTGTTATACAATTTCTTCAGTAAGCAATTAGCTTTTTGTTATTACAGATCTATCTTCTGACCATACTTTTCCAACAAGTAATCATAAAGATTCTTCCGATCTAACTTGATATTTTTATTTTCATCGTACATTTTTGTAAAAAAACATGCAAGAACCCTTTCATCATTTTTATCGAAAAATCTGACGCTGAAGCTTATCCGTTCAGGCTTTTCTTCCTCTACGAATTCTACCCTCTTCACCATGTCATTATTTACGTGCATATGGCACGGACCGTCGTTATCTCCTATTGTTATCCATTGATTGTTTTGCCTTATGTTAAGGGAATTGCTTCTCATCTCGCTGGTGACGCCATTTGATTTGACTACCATCAGAACATCGTCTACACTCACTATGTCTGACAAAAGATCCTTCAACATTACTTTTCAATAACTCAGAAATTCATTAGCCTTTTGATTCTTTTTTCAGTGTATAAATGCCAAAAACAGCCATCAGAAGTCCGATAACTACCCAAATCAGATCGACTTCAATACCATCTATTCCATACATGTAATTGAACGGTGTTGCAACAACTATTCCGAGAATTACAAGAAGGATAGATACGATTTTCTTGCGGCTTGACATTTTAGAGTCTATACTGATTATATCATACACTAGGCTTTTTGTTCTTTCGTAATTTTTCCTGCTCATCTAGAGCATCTTTAAGTTCTTTGTATTCTTGGTGAAGTTGGAATTTTGTATCTCTAATCTTTGCTGAAATCCAATTAATCTTCTTCTGGATTTGCTTGTCTTTTTTATCAAAATCCATGCTTTTCATAGAATGATGATAGATATAATTATGAAATAGTCTAAGCTTGCCTGATTAATTCAGAAAGTTGCTTGGTTTTTCCTTCTGGCAGTTCTGTTATTCCACCAATCAAACTGTCGGTGATAACGCCTTTGGTCGCAAGTACTTTGGCAGCCATCAGTGAAGTTTTTCCAGCCATACAAACCAGTAACGGTTTACCATCACCTTCGAGGTCTTTGCTTAGCGCTTCTGGAATTTGCCGTGTTGTTAATAGTTCCTGTGCTGTTCTTGCATCCGGCACAGAAATCCTGCTTTTATCGACGCCTAAAGATTTTGCAATTAGCTCTATTCCTTGTTCCAGTGGAGTGTACTGGGCATGAATCCAAATCACTTTATCATATTTGCCAGCGTTTGCTTCCTGCAGAGAGACTTGGGTAGGACCTTCCTGTCCAATCGATGCCAAGTTCTTTTTGTACTTTTCAATTCCGTCACAAATCATTACAACAAACTTTCCGCCGCCTTCAGAGCTCGCTTTCTGTAATGCCGCATAAAGTTCAAGTGCACTGCTTTCGCCTATGTCGTGACCTTTGTCTACAAAAAACTTTAGGAGAAGTTTTGCCTGCTCCCAATCCATTTCTTGCTGCCCAGCGTATATCTCAGGTTCGTATAACGTCAAGCCATCAGCATTGGCTTTTGTCCTAATTCCTGCAACGTCTTGATTGCTTGGTGGAAATATTACGTATACTGACTTTTTCCCATATTTTTCAGACAGATATTTGCTCAGACCACCAGACGTGCCACCCGTACCAAATGTACAGAAGACACTAAAGTTTTCCAGCGAATCTCCATTTTCATGTAATTGCTGGTCGATCTCAGCCGCAGTAATAGTTCTATGCGCGTCAATATTCAGTTGATTATCATACTGTTCCGGGCAGAAGAAACCATAACTCTTGGCAAGAAACTTTGCCAAGTTTATGATGTCTTGTTTAGCTAAAAGTGATTCTATCTCAGAGCTTGCTTTATCAAAAATAGCAGTGTCAAACCCGAGATTAGATAATTGTGATCGAATGTTAGCGGCACTTGCTTTTGCAACCAAAAGATCTTGTTTGCCTTCCATTCCAGGTGCAGGGCAAATGTCCATGTCAAGATCCATAGTGCGTATATTCCCATTTCTTAACTCCTCAAATACTCCCTCCTGCAGCTTTCTTGAAACTAGTGCAATTACATTTAGTTCAAGTTTAGATAATAATCCAAGAGCTATTCCAAAGTTGCCTGATGTGGCTTCTATTACTGTCTGTCCACTTCTAAGCTTCCCTGTAACAATGGCGTCATGGATTATGTTGGCTGCAGGTCTGACTTTAATCGAACCTGTTAGTAAGGTAGAATCGAACTTGCCGAAAACTTTCAGATCTTTGTCGTCAAGATTCAGTTTGAAGACGCTTTTTGCACATTCCTTAAAATCTTCAGTAATATCAACAAGCGGCGTTGCGTTGACAACCTTTGATTCACCATCCTTCTCTTCCAGATGTGGGACCTTACTCCACACCTCCTGTTCAAAGCGCTCAAGCAGAATATTATCAATTCCCTCAGACATATGATCAACTAGATTATAGGATCAATTTAGAACTTTCAGTTTCAGCCATTCCTGATACGCTAGGAACTTTCCCTTAACAGCTTGTAAAGTGCATTTACTATCGATGCGGCACAGGAGCTTCCACCCTTCCTACCAACATTGGTGATAAATGGCACATCTGATGTCTGTAATTTTTCTTTAGATTCCGATGCGGCAATAAAACCAACGGGAATTCCAACAATTAGTGCGGGTTTTGTTACACCCTCGCTGATCATTTGAATAACTTCAAGCAATGCAGTTGGGGCATTGCCTATGACCACAATCCCTCCGTTCATTTCAGAAGTCGCTACTCTCATTGACATTTGTGCCCTAGTTTTGTTCTCTTTCTTTGCACGCTCAGCTATATCGGGATCCGAAATATTACAAATCACTTTATTCCCAAAATCTTTTGGATTCTGCTTGTTTAGCCCTCCAATCACACCGTTCACATCTACAATGATGCTGCTACCTTCTTTCAGTGCATTAATACCATTCATGACAGCGTTCTTGTGGAAAACTATCTTGTTTTCTCCAGCAAAATCAAAATCTGCTGTAGCGTGTATAATTCTTCTAACTATTGGCCATTCGATATCACTATATGAATGAGATCCGATCTCACGCTCAATAATCTTCATGCTTTCATCCTCAATTGATTGTCCCTTCCTAGTTTGCATCTTCTACCTCCTTTGCCCTCTCAACAATCAGATCAATCATTTTTTCATCAGTACCGAGATGCTTTGTAACACAAACTTTTTTCAGATTTGATTTTTCCAACGCAGGCCTCAAATCATTATTAATGTCAGTCTTAACATGTGCTCCTTCGTGTAGAAAATAAAATACTATTACGAGAACGTCTGGATTGTTCTTTTGGCAGCTTTGAACACCCTGTTCAATATCTGGTTCTTCAATCTCTAAATAGCATCTATGTACATTTTTGTAAGTATTTCTTAGTTCATCTACAATGTAATTAATTGAGAGCCCTGCATTAGGATCCTTGCTCCCATGACCAATTATCAGCACATCCACTTTATCTTTTGATAGCGATATCTCATTTTTTTCTAATGCTGAAACTATTCTGTTGTCAACCAGATCTACCAGTGTTCTATGCATCGTCATTGGTTTTGATACAAGAAACTTGATTTTGGTATCTTTTTGGTACTTCATTGCATCTGCTACCGCCATCTTCACCTTTTTTCCAGGATAGAGAAAATATGGTACAATTGTCATCTCATCAATATCTTTTTTCAAGCATTTCTCCATTCCATCCTCAATGAATGGTGGAACTACTTCAAGAAAACAAAACTCCGCAAAATCATAGTTTCCTTTTTCCTTAACTTTTTCACAAATTATTTCTAGTTCTTCTTCGGCTTCTCTTTCCCTACTACCTCTATCAATTAGCATTAATCCACGTTTCATTCTTTAATCCTCGCTATAGCTATTGTCAAATCTGGCGGAAATTTTTGTTTTTCAACAATCAAAATTCCACATGACGATTTTATTGCAGCAGCCTCGGATACACTAGCTGTTCCCTCATAACCCTCAACCATTTTAGATGGATTGGGAGTTATGATAGTTGCTAGATCAACTCTATCAAAAAGTTCTAGCGGAATATTCATTTCTTCTGCCAACTCATTTAGCCCCACAATATCCTTTTCCTTTTTAATGGATACAAACCTAGCTATAGATTTTTTGCTTAGATTGAATTTTTTCAAGGATTCATCAAGTCCTTGCATGATTTTGTCCTTTGAAGTGTCCCAATGCAGACCTACTCCTACAACCAAGCTGGGCGGTCTGTAAACAACCGCATTTTCTAGAATTTTATTATCGCTAATCAACTCATCTGTGATAATCAAGCAACCCTTAGACTGTGACTTTTTTAATTCACCAAGTGTTAAACAAGTTGAAACATTTTCTGGCAGCTTGTCCTGCCACCAATTTTTTGGTCCGCAGTTTTGATATACACTAATTTTTTCTGCATTTACCATAAATGCGCTAACCTTAGTTACGTTCGAGTCATCATCAATCTTCCACCCCAAATCTTTACCAACAAGATCTACTGCAATTGTTTTGTTTACATCTGCAGCAGTTGTTATTACAGATGCTGCACCAAGCTGCTTTGCAATGTCATTTGTCAATTGGTTTGCTCCACCAAGATGTCCAGAAAGTACACTTATCACAAACTGAGCTTGGTCATCAATCACTATGACTGCAGGATCGGTCTTCTTGTCTTTCAAATGCGGTGAGATTAACCTAATAACTGCACCCAATGAGAAAAGGCAAACCAACGCATTATTTGATTTGAATAATTCTGTAATTTTTGTTGTAGTGCTATCTGCATACCAGTTAATTTTTTTGTCATCATCAGAGAATTTCTCTGGCGCAAACGCTTCCCATGAAGGGAACTTTTCCTTCAATTTCTTGATCATTTTTACGCCATTTTTTGTGATAGCTATGACTGCTATTCTTTCCATACGTTGATTATTCGCTGGTTTAATAAAATCCCTTACTGCTTGGGGTGGCGTGCCAAAATATTTCCGTCAAAGTCAAACAGTATGATTTCTATACTGATATTGCTTTCCGAATGGCTTTTCATTTGCTTGTAGACGTTTGAACAGATCTCATCAAAAAATCCCTTCACATTGCTTTCAAGGACAATTTCTTGGACGTTTCTGGCTGTATTTGCATTTTTTATTTTTTTGATTATATTTTCTTCCGCCTTGCATTTTCTTGCCAGTTCTGAGAGAAATTCCATGTTAACCTTGGAGCCCTTTACATGCGTCTGCTTTACACCCGTAGCCATCTTTGCAAATTTTCCGATAAACCCACCGACATACACCTTCTTGATGCCTTTTTTTGCACACTGGGAAATTGCGTATCCGGAAAAATCTCCCATCTGTATGAACGAGTGTTCCGGAAGTTCAAGGATACTCCTTGCATAGTCCTCACTTCTTCCTCCAGTTGTCAAGATAACTGTAGCATCCCCCATTGAAACCACAACGTCAATTTGTTGCCGTATTGCTGCAGCAAATGAAGCGGTAGAGTACGGTATTACAATTCCACTTGTTCCTAGAATTGATATTCCGCCTACTATTCCAATTCTGGGATTGTCAGTCTTTGGTCCAAGATCCTTTCCTTTTGGGACTGATATCATTACCTTAATTCCATTTTTTTCTAGAATTTTTTTACCTACTTGAATTAAATTTTCTGTGATCATTTTTCTTGGTGTGGGATTTATTGCAGCTTGACCAACATCTAATCCTATACCAGGTTTTGTTACCCTGCCTACTCCTTCTCCGCCATCAATTTCAATAGATTCTGGTTTAGATGTCAGTTCCAAGTCAACAACTATTTCAGCACCGTGTGTAACGTCAGGATCGTCACCACCATCCTTTATGACTGAGCAACGCGCCTTGTTTTTATCAAACTTGCAGGCATTAATACTAATTTTTATTTTGTCTCTTTTTGGTAGTAGAACATCTACCGATTCAATTCTTTTTTGATTAATAATTGATAAGATTGCAGCCATTGAGGCAGCTGTAGCACTAGTTCCAGTTGTAAATCCAGTTCTCAGCTTGCCCTTGGGTTTTTCTTCCAAGTCCACAGTAAATGACCAATGATATCCTTAAAATCAATTGTTGTGTGATTTTTTTTATGTCAAATATATCTATAGCAGTGGCAGTTACTGGAGCTAACAGTTTTGTGGGCAAAAGCTTGAGAAAATTTCTTCACAAAAACAAAGTTAACGTTTTGGGGATTTCCAGAAAAAACTTTGGCAAGCATTCCACTGAAACAAAAGTACAGTCTAAAAATCTCCAAGAACAGCAACTGCAGAAAAAACTGAAAAATTATGACGTTCTTGTCCACCTTATAGGTATAGGTCGAGAAGTACCAAAGTCCACCTTTGAAGAAATCAATGTTAATCTAACCAAAAATGCAATTAGGACATGCAAAAATGTCGGCATTAAAAAAATCATCTACATTAGCGGTCTTGGTGTTTCCAAAAATAGTACATCTAGTTATTTTGCCTCAAAATACAGGGCTGAACGAGAAATAATCAATTCTGGTCTAGATTATACCATATTTCGTGCTTCTTACATTATAGGAAAAACAGATCATCTTACCAAATCCCTTTCAAAACAGGTGAAGAAAGGCACAATAATTATTCCAGGTTCTGGTAGATATCGATTACAGCCAATATTTGTAGAAGACGTTGCGAAAATCATCCTGGAGGCAATTCTTGAAAAAAAATTTTCCAATAAAATTTTGGATTTGGTAGGTCCTCAAAAGATAAGCTTTGAAGATTTTGTAAAGCTTTTTTCTAAAAATATGAAAGTGAAATTTAAAAAATTGAATCTAGATGACGCATACGAGGAGAGCACATACAGTTCGGAATCTCTGGATATATTGATTGGAGATCATATTTCTAATGTGAATCACCTTCAAAAATTAACCAATGTTAAGCTAACAGCAGTTGAAAAATTTTTACAGACCAGCAGCCTTTCTTAGTTCTTCCGCCTTGTCGGTATTTTCCCAGCTAAACTCTGGTTCGTTTCTGCCAAAATGACCATAACCCGCAGTTTTTTTGTAAATTGGTCTCTTTAGGTCTAGATGAGAAACTATTGAGGCTGGCTTCATGTCAAAATATGAATTTAGAATTTTCTCAATTTCCTCTTCAGGTATTTTGTTAGTTTCAAATGTGTTAACCATCAATGATAACGGTTGGCAAACTCCAATTGCATAGGCAATTTGTACCTCGCATCTATCCGCAAGACCAGCTGCCACTAGATTTTTTGCGACATATCTACACATGTAGCATGCTGACCTATCTACCTTTGACGGATCCTTTCCTGAAAATGCACCACCTCCATGCCTTCCCATTCCGCCATAGGAATCAACAATGATTTTTCTACCAGTAAGTCCAGCATCGCCGTGCGGTCCACCAATTTCAAATTTTCCAGTTGGATTTACATGAATTACAATGTCATCATGCCACCATTTTCCACAAACAGGTTTTATCACCTTATCAATAACCTGTTTTCTAATTTCCTCATTTGAAATTTCAGGGTCATGCTGTGTTGAAATTACAATAGTTTCAACTCTTGTTGGTTTATCATCTACATATGCAACAGAAACTTGAGACTTGCCGTCAGGTCTAATCCATGTCAATTCTTTTGATTTTCTAACATCGGCAAGTTTTTTTGTAAGCTTATGGGCCAGTGCTATTGGTAATGGCATAAGCTCGTCAGTTTCATTTGTAGCATATCCAAACATCAAACCTTGGTCTCCTGCACCCTGTTCCTTTTGCTCTGAGGCTGTTACTCCTTGAGAAATATTTGGACTCTGTGGGTCTATCTTTACAACAACTTGACAGGTTTTTGCATCAAATTTCAATGCAGGATTATCATAACCAATTTCTGCAATTGTGTCCCTGACAACTTTCTCAATGTCAAACTTGCCTTTTGATGTGACCTCTCCGGCAACCGTGACGAAGTCAGTCGATACAAGTGTTTCAACTGCAACCCTTGAATCTGGATCCTGCCTGAGAAATTCGTCTAATATTGCATCAGAAATATGGTCACAGACCTTATCTGGATGCCCTTCAGTTACAGATTCCGAGGTGAAAATATAGTTTTTGGCCATTTGAAACTACGCTATAATTCATTTTCTAATTTAATGAATAACACGTTATTTCCGCGCAAAATTACTCTTCCAAATTTTTCAGTAGCCTTTCCATCTTTTAGCTCTTCGGCATCAGTCATTATCAAATTCATATAAGAATCAACATTAACCATCTTTCCCTTGTATTCAATATCATTTTTCAATCTAACTATCACATTTTTCTTCGTGTTTTTTTGTAAGGTTGTTAATGGTCGTTTTGCAGTTGTTTGTGACACTTGTTATCCACTTAATTCAGTTTGCTTTGGTTACTATAATTAAAGCCTTGCCTATTGAATTATTTAGGAAAATATCTTTAGTTTTTGTGCAGACAAAGTCATGATCGAAACTGGATTAAAAAAACTGGATCAATTACTTGGCGGTGGAATAAAGGAAGGATTGATTACTGATATTTCTGGACAAAATTCTACCGGAAAAACACAACTAGTATTTCAAATTTGCATTAATGCTATAAAAAATGGAAAAGAGATTCTTTTTCAAGATACAACTGGTGAATTTAGACCGGAAAGATTAGTTGAAATGCTAAACATGCGAAAATTAGATCCTATACTACTTGACAAAATTAAGGTAGGACGGATTACCAATAGCATTCAACAATTAGAGTATTTATCAAAAACAACCAACAAAAATTTTTCCTTGATTGTAATAGATAATGCAACTGATCTGTTCTCATTTGAATATTCAAAAAAAGAACAGTCGCTTGAAAAGCATTTGGCATTTATGAAATACATGCATAATTTAGCTGGCATCGCAATAAACAATAAAATTCCAATAGTTATTACTAATATTATTAGATCATTTAACGAGCACGAGGAGGAAAACCTAGAAAAATCAATTGGTATGTTTACACATATCAAGATTAGACTTAAAAAAA
>Ga0315334_10001674_pt1 | contig 13747 bp, 16 predicted proteins | sample M150034915metaG_FD_205555 | JGI IMG/M metagenome (GOLD analysis project Ga0315334, IMG submission 205555) | Ammonia-oxidizing marine archaeal communities from Monterey Bay, California, United States - M1 500m 34915 | ecosystem: Environmental > Aquatic > Marine > Intertidal zone | place: USA... | reverse complement strand
GTACTATCAATAATTTGAATTCGGTATACACCTAGATTTCGTACACCTGTTTCTGGATGTTTTGTAGCTACTAAACCAAACGTGATAAATTTTCCCGCATCTTTTATCCATGATTTCAATATTGGGATGTTATCAAACGTTGGAGGTTTGTTTGTTATTTCAGTTACAGGGCCATCATTTTCTAATTTTGGAAACGATTCACTCATTTTGGATAGCTCTGGTAATTTTTTAATCTTATTGAAAATCCCAGATGGAATTTCCATCTTTGTCATGTCTGCAATTCTTTGCCCAATCTCTGAGAAATCTTTTGTTTCTAATCCAATCTCAAGTCTTTTTATTGATCCAAATGCATTGCCTAAGATTGGGACATCATAACCCTTAACATTTTCAAAAAGAACAGCTGGTCCTTCGGTGTAAGATACTCTTCTTAAAATTTCAGCAACTTCTAAGTTGGTATCAACTTCTGTTTTTACACGTTTTATTTCACTAGATTTTTCCAACTTTTCTATGAATTGCTGAATGTCATCAATGGGCACAACATTTCTGTTTGAGAATATACTATAAGCGTAATGGATTAATTCAATAGTAAAATTTGAAAATTCTTGACACGTGTATTTTAATCCATTAAAATTGATAATTTATAATGGAAATTAAGAAAAAATGTGCTGTGTGTAAGGGTCGTGGTACAATAGAATTACTTGATTCTGAATGCCCTTTTTGTAATGGTACTGGTGAATTTACAAAAATATCAGAAAGTTATTTTAAATCTCATATATGCCAATGTATTTTTTTAAATCGTAAAACATGTCCATTATGTGGAAAAAAATGTCATCATGATACGCCTAACAAACCAAAATTAATGTTAGGTCCTATGTAGTTTTCCTAATAATTATGGAACAGGTGGAAGTTCACTTTTTTTACCATGGCCGCCTGAACCAAATTTACAGTAAAAACATAATTCTGATTCCATATGTTTTAAGACAATTATTTTAATTGCGCCAATCTTCAATGCGATTTTTGTAAGGATTTTGTATTTTAGTGGCATAGATGGGATCACCTCATCAGTGTATACCTTATAATGCTCAGGACAAAATTTTAGGGTGACTTTAGCATCTTTTCCAGATTCATTAACCTGTCTTGTAAATTTGATCTGTTCTCTAATGTATTCATGTTTAGGACAGGGGCAATCTTTACCACCTGGATGCTTATAGGCAGGTATATTTTTCCAATCAAAATCTGGGAATTCCTTCTCAAAATCGTCCATAGATATATGTCAATATTACATTTTATAAAAATTCGATCAAATTACATGCTGAATCTAAGCACAATGTAAATAAACTACACGCATTTATGAATTTCATATGGCAACTAAAAGAAGGAAAACTTCAAGGAGCAAAACTAGAAAAACAGCAAAACGAAAAACAGTAAAACGAAAAACAGCAAAACGAAAAACAGTAAAACGAAAAACAGCAAAACGAAAAACAGCAAAACGAAAAACAGCAAAACGAAAAACAGCAAAACGAAAAACAGCAAAACGTAGGAAACCATCAACTAAGACTCTTGAGACAAAAATTGCCCAATTAGAAGCAAAATTATCTGGTCTTTCTAAACCAGCACCACAACTTCAGACACCACCACCACCAAAACCTGCACCAAAGCCAGCAGAAACAGCACCACAACCAGCAGCAACACCAAAACCTGCACCAAAGCCAGCAGAGAAAGCACCACCAGTGTATGAACAATGGAAGTCAGTTGGAACTAAAAATTGGAATGATCAAAAACCAATAGTTACAGGTTATACTGCTTCTAGCGATAGATATTGGGCTAGTCTACATGTACAAAATGCCCCTGATGTTCCAGCAGCAAATTGGAATGATCAAAAAGCAGTTGTAACAGGCTATACACAACCAGGTAACAAATATTTTGCAACTAGACAAAGACTTGCTTATCATCCACGCGATAAGACTTTCCAGCCAGAAATTGCAGCGTCAGTATCAGGCGGAGCTTCAACGCAGACAGCACCTCCACCATCACAACCAGAACCACAAAGTCAGCCTCAATCTAGTACTGGTAAAAAATCGAAACAACAGGAACTAGATGACTATGAGAAAGAATATCTAGCTAGATATGAACAACAACAAAATGAAGCTGCACAAGCTGAAACTGAAGAAGAATCTACACAAACAGCATCTAAAGCAGGCGCAATGCCAAAGGGTTTCTAAACTAATAATTTTATTTTATTCTTTATTCTACGCTAGCGTAAGCTTCTAACACTTCTTTTGAATGGCCTTTTGCCTTCACTTTCTCAAAAACCTTAAAGATCTTCCCGTTCTCATTTACCAAAAATGTACTTCTGTTTATACCCATATACTCTTTACCCATGAACTTCTTTTTGCCCCAAACACCAAATAATTTTGAAACTTCTGTTTTAGTGTCAGCAAGTAGCATGTAAGGAATTTTCATTTTGTCACAAAATTTTTTATGAGATGTAACATCATCCTTACTAATACCTACAATCTCAATTCTATCTTTTTGAAATTTCTTATAGTCCTTAGAAAATTCATCTGCTTCAATAGTACAACCTGGCGTAAAATCTTTTGGATAAAAATAAATTACATATTTTTTTCCACGTAGATTACTTGAGCTAAAAAGATTACCATCAGCATCATCAAGTTCAAATTTTGGCACAGATTTTCCTTCTGAAATCATATATTGTTTTTTAATTACCCAATTAATTACTTTTAGATCAGGAAAACAATTCGAATCTTTTATATGGAAAACATATTCGGTTGTGATCTATATGGTTAATCCAAGAGCATGGTTTGCTGAGGCTATAGCAACATTTGGTTTAGTATTCTTTGGACCATTATCTGTAATATTGTCTGTAGTTGTTTTTGGTGATGGATTATCTATTGAAGCGATAATTATGATTTCTTTAGGACACGGTGCAATCATAGCATTGATGGTATATGCTTTCGGTCATGTTTCAGGTGCACACATCAATCCTGCAGTTACAATCCCTATGATGATTACAAAAAAAATTGGAATAGCGGATGGTATTGGGTACATCATATCTCAAGTAATAGGCGGAATTATTGCAACGTTAACTTTGGTAGTAATATTACCGGAAATTGGCAAGCCAGTTCTTTGGGGTGGACATGGAGGCCCTAGTGAATTACTCAACAATAGTGTAATGTCTGGATTTATGGTAGAAGCTATACTCACATTTTTCTTGGTGGTTGTAATTTTTATGACAGCAGTTCATAAAAAAGCACCCAAAAGTGTCTATGGTGCGGCTATTGGTGGAATGGTATTCTTGTTACACATAGTGGGTGTTCCATTAACTGGCGCATCAATGAATCCTGCAAGATCATTTGCACCAGCAATTGTAACTGGTGATGTTGGTCTGTTAGAAATACAATGGCTTTATTGGATTGCACCAATAGTTGGAGGTATTATTGCAGGTGTAATAATGAATTATGTCTTTATAAAAAAAGCAGAGAAGGAAATATAGTTTTTTCCAAACATTTTTAACAATTTTTCAAAGTGTGTTATTGGGCTCGTGGCTCAGCTTGGATAGAGTGAGTGCTTGCGGAGCATTAGGTCGGGGGTTCAAATCCCTTCGGGCCCGTTATCAAATTTAATAATATAATTAGATTCATAGAATTAGTTATGATCACGCATAAAATTAGAAAACTTTTGTCTGAACAAAAACTTGGATTTATCGCAACTGTTTCACCAGATGGCACACCTAATCTATCGCCTAAAGGCACTATCATTGCATGGGACGAAAACACTCTTGCATTTGCAGATATTCGGTCCCCACAAACAATGAGAAACTTGAGAAATAACACTTCCATTGAAATTAACGTTGTTGACCCATTTTCTAGGAAAGGTTTCAGGTTTAAGGGAGTTGCTGAAATTATCTCAAACGGTAAAAAATACGATAAAATTCTTTCACATTATCAAAAATCAGGAGTTAAAAGTTCTATCAAGTCAATCGTACTGGTTAATGTTAAAGAGGTAAATGAAGTTATTTCACCACTTTATGATCTAGGCTTTACAGAGGATGAAATAAAAGATAGATGGAAAAAATATTATCTGTCTTTTTAACCATTAACTCATATTTTTTGTTTTTCTTTCTTGTTCAAGAGCTTTTTTTACTAAATCCAATTCTTTTTGTGTGTTTTGTAATTTTTGTTTCATAGATGCCACTACAGCACTGGCAGCATCAACAACATTCTTTGATTCTTTATTTTTTCCAGCATCAGTAATTTTATTTTGAATAAATTTTAATTCTCTCATATTAGATTCAATCTCCTTTCTTTTTTGTACAAGTTCATTTTCTACTTTCCTTATCTCTTCTCTCATCTTATTAATTTCAGGAAAATTATTAGTCTTCATTTTTACAGATTCAAGTTCATCGTTGTGTTTCTTAATTTCCACTTTTAGTTCTAACACTTCTTTTTTTGAATTATTAATTTCCTGAATTACTTGACTATGTTTTTTATATTCTTCCATAATCTTATTCATTTTTTCATTCTTATCTCTGATTTCATTATTTACTTTAAGTAACTCTTCCCGAAGTGGTTTTATGTCATTTTTTAGTCTCTCACATTCATTATTGTATTGCTGGATTTTTTCCATTATGCTTTTTTGCTCCCTTTTTGCATGCATCAGTTTTCCTACAATTTCATTGTATTCTTCTTTGACAAGTTGAAGTTTATTAGAAACAGAATCAGGGTTTTTTATTTCATTGTCAGTACTATTTTTTTTAAATTTATTTTCTGTTTCTATTTTTTGTGTATTAGTTTTTGATACTGTTTTTTCTAACACAGTTTCATCAATTTTTTTAAATTTATCAGAGTTTTTTGTTTCATTGCCTACTGTTTCCCTCTTTTTTGTACGTCCAAACCATTTCATATTAATTATCAATCCTCATCTTGATCATCAAATTCTTTTTTTCTTTACATATTTTAAATAAAAACCAAGCCCACCCATAACGAATCCACCAATCAATGCAAGTGTACCTAACTCTTGTGAGGTTGCATATTGAGTAGGGGCCACGATTAATAATACTGCGCCAAAAACTATCAAAAATAAACCACTTCTTTTTGGTTTGTTATGTTCATCATGTACCATAATGATCAAACATTCCTTTTAATTTTCTCTGCAACCTCTTTCTTTCCAATATCCTCAATAAATCCACCAAGTTTTGGCCCTCTAGGTCCTGCTATGATAATTCTATAAAGAATTCTGAAAAAATCCTTTGGCTGAACTTGATTTTCCTTTGCTATACTGTATATTGAATTCTGCAGGTCTTCTATTTTGTTATCTTCTTCTAGTACCTTTACTAATTGCTTGAGTGCATTTTTAGTTGAATCATCAATTTCAAGTTTAGCAGCTGGTATTTTTGTTTCTAAAAAGTCATCCGAATAATGTCCAGATAAACTAATCAGTTTTTTTACATCATCATTTTCTTCCTTTATTGTTCCGTAATCAATCAGCTTTGATGTAACACGCTCTGATCTATTATCCTTGAATATTTTGCATAGTTCAATTAGCAGTCTATAGTTTACATGCATGCCTGGACTTTTTGGTGGATTTAGAAGATTGACATATTCGTATAGTCCCTTAGATTTTACCAATTTTGCTTCGTTATCCACTTTGGTTTTACCAAAGTAGATATTTTCTAATTCATTATATTCAGCCATTAGTGCAGGGATATCTTCAAACCCAAGTTCTCTTGCACCAGTAATTCTCTTGTAAAGTAAGAGAAGAATTGATTTGGATGTTCCATAGTGTAGCCATTTTTGGGATGTGACAACATTTCCAAGAGATTTTGATATTTTTTTACCATCTTTATCCAAGAACATTTCATATTTTACATGGTGAGGATGTGGAAATCCCAGTATCTCATCTGAAACCCAATCATTTACTTTAACTGAGTCCATGATATCTTTTCCATATGCTTCAAATCTAATATCAAACGCTTTCCATCTGGCAGCAAACTCAACCTTCCATGCTAACTTACCAAGATCTTTTGTGATATCTGATTCTCCTTCATATCCACATCCCTCAATAACTTTTGAACCAATTTCAGAATCTTTACATCTATATCTAATTTTTTTTTCTTCCTCAATGTATTCGAATGATTCTGTTGTGTACAGTCTGCCACAATGCTCACCATCACATACAGGAAAGTATGGAAGTATAGTTTGGAATTTCTCTTGACCTGTTAATTCTTTAATCTTATCTCCAATCTTTTTACTGTTAACAAGTATCTCATGGATCTGATCCTTTAGCAGATTGTTTTTGTAAGTTTCATGTGCTGTTTTGTGAGTGAATTCTATTCCGAGATCACGAAGTCCATCAAGAAGCAAACTACTCATATGGCTTCCGTAAGAATCATGACAATCCCCATATGGATCCTTAATGTAAGATACTCTTCTACCAATGTCATCAGGATTTACCTCTAGCCCTTCTGGAATTTTTCGTAGTCCATCTAGATCATCTGAATATGCTATCAATTCAGATTTGTAGCCAAAATTTTCAAGAGCGAGTTTGACGCCGTATGCTCTTACTGCATCACCTAGACTACCAATATGTGGAATACCGGAAGCACCTAATCCACTTTCTACCTTAATAATACCGTCAATATTTCGCCCGAGCTGTTTTTCCCGTTCAATTAGTTCAAAGGCTAGTTTGTCTATCCACGTACCCTTACCAATTATTTTTTGTTCAGTCATTATTTACCTCAATTGCTTTGACATATATGGTCCATCTAATGAGTAGCCTAATTTTTTGTAATATTCATGTGTACCAACTGCACTAATCACAAGAAGTTTTTTTGCGTCAAAACCCTCTTTTGATATTTTCTCTGCCTCACCCATCAATTTTCTACCTAATCCTGAATGTTGAATACTATTTTCTTCATGTTCACCAATCTTAATTGATTTTCCAAATACGTGAAGCTCCCTAACTATACATGAATTTGGAGTGATTTCAGCTCTATGTGCTAATTCACTTGGTTTTCTTAAGCGTAAGAATCCATAAATCGTTTCATCTTTATCATCAAAAGAAATGAAAATTTCTCTTCCACGAGAGGAATCATATTCTTCTCTGTTAAGTTTCAAAAGTTCTGACGGTGTGTTTTTTCTAGAAAGTCCAGCTTCTCTACATCTAATACATTTACATGAAAACCCCTGATCCTTTAATCGCTTATGAACAATCTGTCTCAAGTTTCCTGCTTTTGGACCAGCCTGAATTTCACTAGGTGTGATTTCTCTCTGAACGCGCATAATTCTAACCCATTTTGGAACCATTTTTTTTGCTTCAGTAAGCACATGCAGCATTTCTTCATCAGTATATGGTTTGTATTTTTTTTCCAAGTAATCGTTGTAGAGCGGAGTATTTTTCAAAACTAATGAAGGGTATATCTTTAACATGTCTGGCTTGAGATTTGAATCACTGAATAGATTCTTGAAATCATTGATGTCTTCATCGGGTGTCATAGTAGGTAAACCTGGCATCATATGTGCAACAATTTTGTAACCAGAATCTTTCGAGATTTGAAACGAATCTATAACATCATTATAGTTATGTCCTCTATTAACAATCTTGTAAACTCTTTCGTGTAAACTTTGCACTCCGATCTCAACTCTTGTTATACCGTATGACAGCATTAGGTCAACATGTTCTTTTTTACAATAATCTGGTTTTGTTTCAACAGTGAAGCCAACATTCCTATTTTTTGCTTTCTGATTATTTTTCATGGCAATTTCCAAATTTGGTGATGGAAACCCATTTAATGCATCGTAGCATGACTTGATAAAATTCTCTTGGTAATCTCTCGGCATGAAGAGAAATGTTCCACCAACAATAACTAACTCTATTTTTGTTGCATCATGTCCAAATATGTGTAATTGGTTAAGTTTTGACGTGATCTGAATGTTTGCATCATATCCATTTTTAATGGAATTGATTGCAACAGGTTCTTTTCCAGTATAGCTGTTTGGAGTATTAAACTCAATTCCACCTGGACAGTATGTGCATCTACCATGTGGGCATGCATATGGTTTTGGCATTAGTGCTATCACTGCAACTCCAGATGCAGTCTTTACTGGTTTTTTCAGCAAAACATTTTGTAGTTTTTTATAAAATTCTCCATTTACAGTTGATAAAATTTCATGGTTTTTTGGTATTCTATCAAGCGAGTATTTTGTACAGATTCTTTTGATTTCTAATTTTGTCTGTTTTTCAGTTAGTTCTGTAATTTCTAAAAGACTTTGTGATATCTCACTACATGCTATAGAAAAATTTGGGTTTTTCATCAGTTAATATGATAAATTCCTAACATAAATTCCTTAAAGATGTTGATTATGATAAGATTAGTCTTATCGACGTTTTCTCTTTTTTCTCACAGAGGTTTTTTTCTTCTTCTTTGTTTTTTTACTAGGAGACTTTCTTTTTCTGGCAAGGCTTTGTCTAAATCTTAAATTTTTTAATTTGACTAAAGTAACTTTGTCTGCCGCCATTTTTGTTTGTTGATTGAGAAATTCTTTGCCTTTTTCAGTAAGAACTGTTCTATTATTTTTATCAATACTTACAAACCCATTTTCAACAAGATTTTTGACAAATTCTTTTTTTAGTTCGTCTAATCCAGGAGGCTTTGTTGCAGTTAGAGTTTTTTGCTGTTGTACGCCCTGTCGAAGTAAAAATGAAGTGAGATAATCAGCACCTTTTTGGAGGTGTTGAACTTCTTCTGATTCAACATTTTTGTCCTCATCGTGTTTCTTTTTTGCATGAAGTAGATGGCCAATTAGCACATCTGCAGTTTTGGGCGAGTCTTCAGTTTCTGACACGTAATTTTTGGGTAGAACTTGAATTTATACTCTATTTACTTCAAAAATAAAGCACTCTGATGTAAAATGCCCCAAATGCAACTAATGTTGTTACAACCATTATTGGCAAACCCTTGATTAGAAACTCTCTAAAGAATATTCTATAGCCAAATTTCTCAGCAATTGCAATGGCTACAAGATTTGCACTAGCACCAATCAGTGTTCCATTACCTCCAAGGTCTGCACCAAAGGCCAGTGCATACCACAGTGGATTGTATGTGTATTCAGCCAATGTGTTAGAGAATGACGGGTCAGCTGAGATGCTTTCTATTATTGGAATCATTGTTGCAGTAAATGGAATATTATCTACAAATGCCGACGCAAACGCAGACGTCATAACAATTGCGAACAATGTTTTTCCAAGATCACCGCCAGTAATTTCCAATATGTTATGTGCAAGAAGTTCTAATGCACCAGAAACTTCAACACCAGTTACTATGACAAATAATCCACAAAAGAAAAGCAGTGTTGGCCATTCTACATGCTTTAATGCTATGTATGGTTGCTTACCAGTAACTACCAAAAGTACTGCAGCGCCACCTAATGCAATTATAGACACCTCCAGTCCTATCATACCATGTAGCATAAACATTAGAATTACAGCACCAAGTACTATAGCCGATTTCTTCAACAACATTTTGTCTTTGATTTCTTTTGTTGCATCTAACTGCTGAAGTTTTAGAACATTTTCTGGTTTTTGTTTAAGATCTTTTCTAAACATAACTTTGAACATTATAATTGCAACACCCATAGTGAGAATAATTTCTGGTGTCATGTGATATGCAAATGTCATAAAATCAATTCCAGCTGCTGATCCAATCATAATATTTGGTGGATCACCAATCAGAGTTGTTGCACCACCAATGTTTGATGCAAAAATCTGAGCTAGAATCAGTGATATTGGATTAATGTTTAATATTCTTGAGACAGAAATTGTAACAGGTACCATAAGCAAAACCATTGTTACGTTATCCAAAAATGCAGAACCAACTGCAGTAATTATTGCCAGTAGTACCATTAACTTCCATACATTTCCATTTGAAATTTTTGCAGCTTTAATTCCAATATATTGAAAGATTCCTGTTTCGCCTAAAATCCCAACAATTACCATCATTCCTAAAAGCAGTCCAATTGTGTTGAAGTCAATCGCACCGATTACAAAATCTACACTGTCATGTGGGTCAAGTACACCAGTAAAAAACAGAACGATTAACATTACAAGTGCTCCAAAGAGAGCAAGAGCAGTTCTGTGGATCACTTCTGTGATCAAAATAACATACATGCCAATCAAGACGCCCAAAGTGGCTATCATTGCAAATGTAAGTTCCAGTCCGACATACTCTGGAAGTGTAAATAACATGGCAAGTAGTACTACAAGAGATACCATTCCAATCCCAAAATTTCTCATTGAAAAATGAGAAGCAATTTCTACATCCATTTAATAATTATGAAATTTTTCCTATATATGGCAGTATTTAGTGAAAAAATATTTCAAATTGGGTAAACAGATTATGCAATTTTTTTGGAATTAATGAAAACACCCTTTTTACTAATTATTTTTCCTATTTCATATGATGCTAGTTTGTGTTTTTTGAAAATGTTTTGAATTTTCGTCAAATATTTTTTTGGTGAAATGAGACAAAACCCTATTCCCATGTTAAATGTCTTGTACATTTCCTTGTTTTCAACACCACAATCTTGTATTAATTGCATTAATGGTGGAGTTTTTGGAAGACTAGTCAAATCAAATCCTATGTTTTTCAATCGTAGGAGTTTGGTGAATGAACCGCCTGTAATATGTGCCAATCCATGAATTTGACATTTTGATAATGCCTCAAGTACTGGTTTAACATAAATCTCTGTGGGTGTAAGCAGAGCACTTCCCAGATTTCCAATGCCCTTTATTCTGTCATCTAACTTGTATTTCGATAATAGTACTTTTCTTGCAAGAGTATAACCATTTGAATGTAAACCACTACTTTTAATTCCAATTATAGCATCACCAGTTCTGATTGACTTTCCAAGAACCATCTCTTTTTTTGAAAGTATCCCAACAACTGTGCCAGCTAAATCCATAGCGAAACCTTTTTCAGAAAATAAATCAGGCATGATTGCTGTTTCTCCACCGACTATTGGCACTTTGGCTTTTTTAGCTCCCTTTGCTAATCCTCGAACTATTTTTTTGAAGATTTGCTGGTTGTTTTTATTTGCTGCAATATAATCAACGAATGAAATCGGTGTTGCACCAATACAAATCATGTCATTCACATTCATTGCAATGCAATCAATACCTATTGTATCATATTTTTTCAGTGTATTTGCTATGATAATCTTTGTTCCAACACCATCTGTATGCGTAGCTAAAAGTTTACCACCAGGTATTTGTACTACACCAGCATAGTGGCCAAAACCATGTGTTATTTTTGCAAGTTTTTGTAGGTTATGTGTTGATGATATGATTTGACCAATTGCCATTTGGCTTTTTTTAATCTCAGTAATATCTACACCAACTTTTTTGTATGTGATCACCATATTTTTCCCTCTAATTCTACATAAAATATTTTTTTTGTCATACTACATGTACATGTTAGAGTCTATTTTTTTATGTTCAGTATACTTGTCTGAAAGTTCCTTAAAATCAGCACCTATTCGTTTTTTCTTCTTTCTAAGATCGGACGTGCTAATGTTCATACTGTATGCTCTATTAACCGCGTCAAGTAAAGTAGCTGCAGCAAGTGGATCTGCACCCTTATCGTTTGCTTTTACTAGTAAAGCGACTCCTTGAATTTTTCGCATTAAACACTCGTTCAATAATCCACCTGCAACACCTGTAATAAATCCCTGAGGTATCATATTGATGTCATTACTTTCCATAACACGGCATAGATCTTCTTCTGCCGCACAAAATGCTTTACCGTCATGAGTTTTACTAGCTACGCCGTCTAAAATTACAATTTCATGAGAATTATTTTTTTCAGCCCACTCTAATATTGTAGAAATAATATCATACAACCCCTCCATTCGCAAAGTAACTTCGCAAATTATTGTACAGATAGTTCCCTCTTTATTTGCGTATAAGCGGAATGGGTGTCTAAGTCGTCCCTGCATGAAAACAGTTGATGGAGGAAGATGGGTTGATCGTAAATAGCCTATCTCTTCCATTTGCAGTTTTTCAATCATGTGACCCACAGATAATGGACCAACAAGACCTGCCCCAACAAATCCTGCAAAAATAATCGGACTTTTTAAAACAGTTTTTTTAATCTCATATACTTCATTATCCGAAAATGATTTACCTGCCACATTTTGATTAAATTTTTACGGTCTAATTATTCTTTCATTGAATAGTGTTATTCTTCATGATTTTGTGTAAACATCCCAAGCATGTTTGTGCCTTTTTCTGTAATAGAGTAAATAACATTAGCACCAACGGGTTTTTTTGTGATAAATTTGTAATTGAGGCACAAATGAAGATAGTTGAGAAAAGACTTTTTCATTCTGATCTTTGATTTTGTATACAAATCAGAAAATGTTAATGGGTTACCGCGGAGTTGGTAGAGTAATTTAATCAGCGATAAGGTGCTATAGTCACGAGTTCTAGCCTTTACAGCATCTAATACTTGCTCTTCTCTTTGTATTATGAAGTCGCCAAATTGGTCTGCTACCTCAATAGGGACATATGTTAATCTGGCTCTCATTACCGTATAGTACGGTAAATTACCTTATTAACCTTGACCTAAGTTTTTTTTGAGCTATTCTAGTCATATCTTTAGCTGCTATTGACTAGATCTAGATTGATTGTTTCAAGTGTGAAATTTCAGTAAGACGCCTGTTTTAAACAAACCAATTTCAAGATTTTACGTGGAAATTGCCATTAATGCATTGCTAACTGTTGTAGGTCTTGCGATGCTGTGTTTTGGTGGAAACTGGTTAGTAAGTGGCGGTGTATCAATTGCCAAAAAACTTAGGATTAGTCAGATGGTAATCGGTTTAACAATTGTAGCATATGGAACATCAACTCCTGAGCTAGCCGCAAGTATGGCAGCTGCAGCAGGCTTGCATACAGATCTAATCTTGGGTAACATAGTTGGAAGTAACATCAGTAACATAGGAATGGTAATTGGAATATCCGCAATTATCTCTCCTTTGGTAGTAAGCAAGGCAACTACAAGAAAAGAAGTTCCAATTATGATTGGTGTTATGTTACTTTTGGTTGCAATATCTATGGATGGAGAAATCTCACAGTACGATGGAATTTTGTTGATTGGTGGCTTGATTGCATTTACAGTTTACACACTTTCAAGGGCTAAAAAAGAACGGAAGCAGGAAGAAGAACCATCAACGCAAAAAACATCTGTTCTACGAGCACTGGGGTTAGTTGCCATTGGCTCTGGACTTCTGTATCTTGGAGGATATCTTACAATTGAAAATGTGGTATTAATTGCACAAGGCATTGGGATATCTGAAACTGTGATAGGAATAACCATAGTTGCTATAGGCACATCACTTCCAGAACTTATCACGTCAATAACTGCAATAAAGAAAGGTCATACTGACATAGGAATTGGAACCATTGTTGGAAGCAATATTTACAATATTCTTATGATTATGGGCGTTGCTTCTGTGATAACTGGCATAGCTGTTGTGCCAGGCATCTTCACTGATTATTTGGTAATGATTGGCTTTGCCGTTGTCCTAATTGCATTTTTAAGATCTGGTATAATTCCCAGACCTGCTGGAATTGGACTGGCAATTGCGTATGCAGTGTATCTTGGTTACACTTTATTACTTTAGATTCTCTTCCTAATCTTCATTATCAGAACAGCTGGTGCTACAAAGTACAT
>Ga0315334_10001673_pt1 | contig 13751 bp, 10 predicted proteins | sample M150034915metaG_FD_205555 | JGI IMG/M metagenome (GOLD analysis project Ga0315334, IMG submission 205555) | Ammonia-oxidizing marine archaeal communities from Monterey Bay, California, United States - M1 500m 34915 | ecosystem: Environmental > Aquatic > Marine > Intertidal zone | place: USA... | reverse complement strand
CTGAATCATTTATCTACGAAATACAAAGCACCGTCTTTAAAGTCAAGCGGTATTTAGGAACGGAGGAGATACTATCGATTAGATTATTTACGAGGCAGGGCGCACCAGGTGATGAGCAGGACACATAATCCCAGGCTTAGCCAGGGCAGTATATCGCCGATTTGGGTATATATGGAGATCGTGGTGCGAAGGCGTACGGTGCCGTAGGTTACGCCGGGGGCGCCGGGTAGCGGCGTACTGATCGTCCGGCCATGGGTATCTACGATGCCGGACAGGCCCATGTTGGCGCAACGGACCATCGGCGTGCGATTTTCTATGGCACGAAGGACGCCTTCGTTATAGAACTCCCGGGATTCCTGAGTGCCTTGAAACCAGAAGTCGTCCGATATGATAGTCAGGAGTCGGGTGTTTTGCCGGACCACCTGCCGAATATCCTCATTGAACATGGTTTCGTAGCAGATACCTATACCGGTCAACGCTTTCGCTGATACAGGCAGAGGCGCCCATTTTTCTCCAGGTGTTAATTCGGCCTGCGCGATCCGGTAGCTCGCCAAAGAGGGAAACCAACCGCTCAAAGGTGTATATTCACCGAATGGCGCCAAACGGTTTTTGTCATACCGACCCAGAATATGACCGGCCGAATCCACCAGAAAAACACTGTTATACAAACCGTAGGTGTCCGCTGTCCGGATCAGGTATCGACTGCCGACCAGAAACCGACTGCTGGTCTGCTCTCCCAGGTCTGCCAGAAAAGACAGGAAAAGGCTGTCCTGTGCCAGATAGCTTCCGGTCATGGTTTCGGGGTATATGATCAGGTCCGGTTGTACTTCATTCAGTCTCATGGTCAATGTCCGGTATCGAGCGAATATTTGCCGACGGATGGCGGCCTGGTCCATCCCGCGTTCATCGATGTCACCCTGAACCGTTGCGATGGTCAGGGTATCCGCTTCCGGCTCGGGCGCCCAGAGGGAGAGATAGCCATACGACAGGATGCCGGTGATCATAACAGCAGCAGCCCCGCACCATCCGTACGTCGAAGCGGGCGTCCCTGCTCGGCGCAGGAGAATCAAACGTGCAACGGCCACGTTGATGAAGACAAGGATAAACGACAGGCCAAAGATGCCGGTGACTGATATGATCTGCACTACCGGCAGCGCCTCAGCCTGCGTGGCGCCGAGTGTGCCGACCTGAATGCCGGTCAGAATATGCGCCCGGATGTATTCTGACGCGGTCCACAGGCATGGGGCGATGAGGCTGCCGTATTCGATGTTTCTCCGTCCACAGAAAGCCACACCGACAGCGAATGCACCGACGTAGCACGTATAGTAGCTCAGCGCAGCCAGAAACACGGCGATATGAATCGCACCAACCATATACGAAAAGTGAAACCCATAGCCGATGAGGCCAGTCAACCATCCGAAAAGCAGGGCGTACTTGAGAGACAGGCCGCCGCGCAGTAGAACGATCAGAAGCGGTACGAGTGTCAATACGGCCAGCCAGCTTATAGCGGGAAAACGCAGAATCAGAGCCAGTAGCAGGCCGGAAAAGATGGAAGCGAGTAAAGGCATTGGTGACTTGAAACGTGAGAATCAGAGATGGAAAAGTGTGCCGCACAAAGTGAAAGATTTAAATGCTCTTCTCCATCCGTATCCGCGGATCGAGGATCACCAGCAGCATATCCGAGATGAACGTCCCGATGATGGTCAGACCACTGAGCAACAGGATCAGCGTGCCGGCCAAATACATATCTTCGCTCAACAGGGCTCTGAACAGGAGAGGCCCCACCGTCGGCAGGCTCAAAACTATAGCGGTGAGGGCGCCGCCGGAGACCAGGCCGGGCAACACCCAGCCCACCGTACTGACGACCGGGTTGACTGCCAAGCGCACCGGATATTTAAACAACAGTTTCCGTTCCGAAATCCCCTTGGTGCGGGCTGTGACCACGTATTGTTTACGCAGTTCATCCAGCAGCGCGCCGCGCATGACACGTATGATACCGGCTGTACCGGAGGTCCCAATGATGATGATCGGAATAGGTAAATGTTTGAATAAATCGACGACCTTGCCCCAGCCCCAGGGCGCCAGAGCATATTCGGGAGAAAAGAGGCCGCCGATACTAACTCCGAAGACACTGTAAAAAAAGACCATCAATATCAGCGCCAGCAGGAAGTTAGGAACGGCCAGACCGATAAAACCGAACACCGTAAAACAGTAATCACCAATGGAATATTGATGCGTCGCGGAATAGATCCCGATGGCAATCGCTGTAAGATACGTAAACAGGAGCGTCGCCAGGTTCATCACGACCGTCAGCATCATTCGTTCACCAATCAGATCGCTCACCGGCCTGGACCATTGGAGCGACCGCCCGAAATCGCCCCGGACCATACCACCCATCCATTTAAAATATTGCTGGAACGGCGACAGATCCAGCCCATACTGGCGTATCAACGCCTCGATCTCGGACTGATCCACCGGCTGACCACTGGCTTCCAACTGGCGAATATACGAGGTAATGTAATCCCCCGGCGGCAGTTGAATAATAATAAAAGAGGTGACAGAGATCAGCCACAGCAGAATAACCGTGTAACCCAGACGCCGAAGGAAATAAGACCACATGGGAAATGGTGATTTGGTGATGGATGCCGCTGCGCGTCATCGAAAGTGATGGGCGTCTCTTCGAGGCATTATTGAAATGCGCTCCGCTTCGCTGGCTGCGCTTTTTGGTGATTAAGTATGCTACGAAGTAACACAGTTCAAAAATCATAATACACAGTAAAGATATCTTAATGATCGTGTACTACAAATCATAATTCAAAAATCTACATTGCCGCCGGCCGGTTGGTTTTGTCGATGATCATCTGGTCAAATAGGCGGCCTTCATAGTCTATCGCATGCATTTCCAGACGAGTGCCGGCGATGGAAACCTGCACCATATGAGGTACGGCTATTTTCTCTGACCATGCGCTCTGAGACGACAACGCTTTCGAAGCGACCGGTTCCTGTAGCGTGTACCCTTTCGGTTTCATAATAGGTCACCTGCCCCGTTGCTTCCGATGAGGTTTCCCACATAATGGTGACGGATTCTCGCGTGGGCCACTGTAAATAAGGTGTTTTGACAAAGCTGAGCATGGTAAATATGGTTCCGAGATTAAAAATCCAAGTTCCGAGTAGAGTGCCGCCTTATACTAGTACACGGCGGCGGAAGTATTGCCCTGAGAAATGTCTTATTATTTCCGCCGGTATGCACTAGGAACTCGGAACCCAGCAAAGGTTTATTATCTTCCTGCTTTTTTCAAATCAAACGGATTCGACCAGGCTTTAGAACCTTCTGGGCCTATGATCTCGAATCGAACCCATCGGGCATTGGGACGAAGCGTAAACGTTGCTTCTTCGAACGTGCCATCCGTAACATACTGGTTGCCGTAGGTATCGCATACGGCAAATATACGCCGGGCTTCCGAGCATCGGACGGTTGCTTCGACTACCTGTTTGTCATCACCCGGGTCGTCCACGCGCTTGAGCTGAATATCATGGATCTCGGGGCCTGTACTGGCATAGGCGCTGCCGTGTTCCAGCGCGTCTATAATCGCTTTGGCCGAGCGTTCTTTGACCCGAACCATATTCCAACCCTGATAGGTATCCCGATTGTCCTGCTCTCTGGCATGTGAATCATCGTTGCCGAGCGCCGGTAGCGGCCTGTCGATCAGATTCATCCAGTCATCCCAGTGCACCGACGATTCTCCCCGGCCGTGCCACATGCAAGTAGTATTGAACACCTCGACACCGGCCAGCCCGCTAAGTGGCAGTGTGTCACGCAGGATGTTGACCGAACTCCAGTGGGGATGCGCCAGCCATATGGAACCGCCCTGCCGATTGACCTCATTAATCACATGCTGCGGTGGCATATTTTTTGAATCCATATCCTCGTCGATATTGTAGGCCAGAAAATGATGGTTCTGACCACCGAACGGATTTTCCGGATGCAATTCGGCACCCTGAACCAGAACAAAATTATCCGGCGCTGTGAGGGTATCCGTCCGCGTAATCTTGTAATGGTCAGAAACACAGAGGAAATCGTATCCCTGGTTGACATAGCCATCCACCCGTTCCTGGGGTTCCGGCTTGCCATCGGAATTGGTTGTGTGGGAATGCAGATTACCTTTAAGCCACACATAACCGTCGTCATTCAAATCGAAAGGGCTCGTCAGATTCTGTTTCGGAATGTCGTTTGACATGTTTTCTCCTGGATGGTCGTTGATGGTAAATCTGCAAAGGCAACATAAGTAATAGGTTTGATCATAAGGTCAGGACTTTCTACTCCCCGCCCGGAGGTATAACTTGAGGTATATATAAACCTTCCACAGAGTCTGGACAGACTTTTTAATAAAAACTTGGATACAGATGTTCGGGTTTGGGCTTTGGCAACGTCCGCCTGAGTCTAACCTCACGCACGCCTTGACAACACCCTTTCCGCTCGTTCTCTGATCCACAGAGCAGTTGGTCGGACAAACGCTAACTTGTTGGTATATAATAATCTAATCCTTGTGTTTCTGTTTTCTAACGGTTAAAACTCAGGTATTTATCTTGATATTCTCCTATATAAACTGTATATTACATGTCAGACAATGTATAGGTTAAAAGTGAATATTACGATCCGATGGTTGTTGCCTTGATTATCTTGCGGCTGAATCTCTCTACCTATTTTAACATTTGTTGAGAGAAATCCAACAGTCGTATATTTACATATATACATTCCCACACAACTTGCTTGCGCCCTTTCGGCGGAGAGATCCCGTTCGGATCTAATCTTTGTCGAATTTTTCGGTATTGGGATCGTTTTCATGACTATGTGGGAAAGGAAGGGAGCCAGTATGGACAAATCTAAAAACGGATCAACAATGAAATTTTCTACCTATGATCTGAAAAATTTTCGTCAGATTCCACAGATTGACAGGCTTTCTGAGGATCAGAAGTTTGCTATAGAGGTCGTGGGCAGAGTGCTTCCTTTTCGATCCAATTCCTATGTGGTCAACGAATTGATTAATTGGGATAACGTCCCGAACGATCCGATGTTCGTACTGACCTTTCCTCAGAAGGGCATGCTCAAACGGCACCATTTTAACCGCATCGCCTCTCTACTGCGGCAGGGCGCTGATAAGGGCACCGTGGATTTGGCAGTCAATCAGATTCGTATTGAGCTGAATCCGCAACCGGCCGGTCAGCTGGACCATAATATCCCGACCTTAAATGGGGAAAAGCTGGACGGCATGCAGCACAAGTACCGGGAAACGCTTCTTTTCTTCCCAAGTCAGGGACAGACCTGCCATGCCTATTGTTCATTCTGTTTCAGGTGGCCGCAGTTTGTCGGGATGGATGAACTCAAATTCGCCACACGGGAGTCGGAGGCGCTTGTCAAATACCTCCGGAAGAATAGGCAGATATCGGACGTCCTGTTTACCGGCGGTGATCCCATGATTATGAAGGCAAAAACACTATCCGCCTACCTCGATACCCTACTGGATGAGGAACTGCCGGATTTAAAGACGATTCGAATCGGCACGAAGTCCTTAAGCTACTGGCCATATAAATATATAATCGGCAAAGAGGGCGATGAAGTGCTCAGGTTATTCGAGCGCGTCACTAAAGCCGGTAAGCATCTGGCTATTATGGCTCATTTCAACCATCCGAATGAGTTGCAAACTGAGGCGGTTGCGCAGGCTGTTCAGCGTATTCGAAACACCGGCGCGCAAATCCGGACGCAATCGCCTATCCTTCGGCATATCAACGATAGCCCGACAACCTGGACGACGATGTGGCGAAAACAGGTGGAACTCGGCTTGATCCCCTATTACATGTTCGTCGTCCGGGACACCGGGGCACAGCATTACTTCGGCGTGCCGCTCGTCAGAGCCTGGCGTATCTACCAGGATGCCTATCAACGGGTCAGCGGGATTTGCCGTACCGTACGCGGCCCCAGTATGTCGGCCGGCCCCGGTAAGGTACAGATCATGGGGCTCAGCACCGTCAACAACCAGAAAGTGATGACCTTCCAATTCCTCCAAGGGCGTAACCCGGATTGGGTGCTACGGCCCTTCTTTGCCAAATACGATTCAAAAGCCATCTGGTTGGATGATCTGCAACCCGCATTCGGTGAAAAGCAGTTTTTCTTCGAAGAAGAGCTTCAGAAACTCTACGAACATGACCAGCCCTCCGGTCAGTTCGAAATCGCGGATGTGTTCAGTCCAGAAGAAGTAGCATGAAAGCGAGGGTGAAGGATAAAAAGACAGGGCGGAGGGATGGAAGGTTGGAGGACGATTTTCCTTTCGCCTTCCACCCTTCCATCCCCCCATCCTGCTCTACCCTACTATGAGCGAAAATCCAGAATCCCCCGCTTCCTGTGCCACCATCACCATCCCCGAACCCACAGGCGTATACACCGAGCCATGGTCATGGGGCAAGATAAAAAAGATGCTCGGTTTCTTCGGACCGGCGGCGTTGGTGGCGTCAATGGCGGTCGGCGCTGGTGAGACCATTCTGGTGACCGGTGTCGGCGCCTGGGCGGAATACGGGCTGCTGTGGTTGATTTTGTTGAGCGTGCTGGTCAAAGGGGTCTTTGTGACGTACCTCCTCGGGCGTTGTACGGCGGTCAGCGGCCAGTCCATCGGTCGCCTGCTGGTGAAGCTGCCCGGGCCGCGAGGATGGTTTATATTGAGCCTGCTCACCGTAGAGCTGGTGGGGTTAAGTCTGGCGCTGACAGCCGTCGCCAAGCCGTGCGGTAATCTGGTGGTGTATATCATGAGCGATGCATTGCCCGTCGGCGCATCGGAAGTCATGTGGGAAAATATGGTCACAACGGTTTTTCTGGGGCTGGCTTTGGGACTGAGCCTGTTGACTTCATATGACTTTCTGGAGAAACAGCAGATTATTATCTGCGGCATTCTCGTATTCGGCACCGTTCTGGCGACTATCATCGTATGGCCCAGTATCACCGGTATCCTGTTCGGAACTTTTTCGGTAGGAAGTTTCCCGCCCGCCCCTGAGTGGGCGCCGCCGGCTGTGAAGAAGGACTACCTCCTCAATCTATTCACCGTGTTCGGCTACGTCGGTGGGACGATGAGCGCGTATCTGGCGTACGCCAGCTGGGTAGGCCTGCGCGGATGGGGGTTGACGTCTCACCCGGATGTGGAACGGGTAGATCAGGAAAATGGAACCTCGACCATCTCCTATCTCAAGGACGATCCAGTGGAGGCGCAACGGATGCGGATCTTGCTTTCTCCGCTCAAATGGGATGTGGTGATGGGTGCCATCGTTCTGTTTGTGGTCACGGCGGCGTTTATGATCGCCGGTGCTGTAGTCCTTTATCCCAGCCAGATGATTCTGCCGGGCAACGCCTGGGATCTGCTGACCAGGCAGTCCTCAATATGGGCTCAGATTCACGGGGCGCTGGTACCTGTGTATTATGTGGCCATTCTGGCCGCATTGTGGGGCACGCTGGCGACCATCCCGGAAGCGGTAACCCGTGTCACACACGAATTCCTCAGCGCGGTATGGCCGCGGTTCGCCTCTTTGCCATACCGGGGTTTACAAACCATTATCGTTATCTGGTTTTTTGTCTCTTCCTGCCTATGGATCTGGAGCGATATCAGCTTCGATCTGATCACGCAGATCGTCGCCCTGCTTATGACCAACCTGGGGGTGGGCCTGATCTGCCTGGCGGCCATTTACCTGAATTTCAAACTTCCGCCCGCCTACCGCACCCGACCTATCATGCTCATAGGCAGCATCCTGGCCGCGATTATCCTGCTGGCCGCCTTCTTCGGTAGTGCGCTCGGGCTGCTTCAGAAATTTTGATTATATATTTTCTCGGCTGTGATGAAATCCTCATTGATTTCACAATCCTGAATATGAAATAACATCATCATTTTCGGAACCTCCGGGAGACCTTGATAACGCCATGCTTGACACCTCTTTTTCCACTTGCATAGATAGCTGTTTTTTCGTACTATCATTCTGAAATGTTTGCCGGAAATTTTATACAATCAGTAAAGACATTGTTAGATTTATTGATTGTCTGATTGCTCATGTTGTCCTTCCAATCGCCACATCACGAAATTAAAAACAGAGGTTTGTCATGCAGGATTTTTCCGCCGTTCGACAACAGGATGAGGGGTTATATGATCTTCTGGCTTCCGAGCGGACGCGCCAGAGCGAAGGGATCGAGCTGATCCCTTCGGAGAACTACGTGTCGCCGGCTGTGCTGGAAGCGATGGGCTCCATTCTTACCAATAAGTATTCCGAAGGGTATCCCGGAAAACGGTATTACGGTGGTCAGGAATATATAGATAAGATCGAGAATTTAGCCAAACGGCGTGCGAAGAAGTTGTTCGGGGCGGAGCACGTGAATGTTCAGTGTTATTCGGGCAGCCCGGCGAATATAGCCGTCATGTTCGGTCTGCTCGAATATGGCGATACCATTATGGGTATGAAGCTTGACCAGGGCGGCCATCTGACCCACGGTCTGGGTGTCAATTTTTCGGGTAAGTCATATAACGTCATCTCCTACGGCGTCCGCAGAGAGACCGGCCGGATCGATATGGATGAAGTCCGGCAACTGGCCCTCAAACATCGTCCCAAGCTGATTATTTCCGGAGCTACGGCCTATCCGCGGCTATTCGATTTTGAGGCGTTCAAATCCATCGCCGATGAAGTTGGCGCCATTGCGATGGCCGATATGTCTCATATCTCCGGCCTGGTAGTCGGCGGCGTTCATCCGAGTCCGCTTCCGTTTACGGATGTGGTCACCACCACCACGCACAAGACGCTGCGGGGACCACGTAGCGCCATCATCATGTGCCAAAAACCCTATGCGAAAGCCATCGATCGAGCGGTATTTCCGGGTCTTCAGGGCGGTCCTCACGACCATACCACCGCCGCCAAAGCCGTAGCTTTTAAAGAGGCTATGGCGCCTGAGTTTAAGGATTATGCACGCCAGATCGTATCTAACGCACGATCCCTGGCGGAAGGCCTGCTCAGTCATGGATTTGATCTCGTGTCCGGCGGCACCGACAATCATCTCGTGCTGGTCGATCTGAGCAACAAAGGGTTGATCGGCAAGGAAGCCGAGACTGCCCTCGACAAGGCGGGGTTGACCGTCAATAAGAACTCTGTACCGTATGACACCCGGTCTCCGTTTAGTCCGAGCGGTATCCGTGTCGGTACGCCGGCAGCCACCACACGTGGCATGAAGGAACCGGAAATGGGGATGATCGCCGGGTGGATCAACGCAGCGATGGAGAACCATACAGATGATGAAAAACTGGCGGCGATTCATAACGAAGTCAAAGAACTCTGCGCCGGACTACCCGTGCCGGGTATCAGGCCCTCTGAAGCGGAAACAGTGGAAACAGGGGGGCTGTAGACTTCCGGGTGAGATGCAGGACTAATGTTAGGATGAAAAAATTGGCCACCCACTACCTAGCCAATTGAGTTGAAGCGCATGAGAGGGAACCCTTAGTGCACCTTGTTCATTTATCATGGTGAAAGACTAAGCAGGATAACAACTATTCATCTCTGGTTTACGGGGGTTTGAAGTGTATACTATATACGGTGTCATCGCATTCTTTGCTCTGTTCCTGGGCTGTGGTGCGGACATGGCGCAACAGGATGGCTCGTCTGTTAAATCCAAATCCGAAATACCGGGCAAAGTCACCATCGTTCAGATTTCATCTGATGGCATGAAAAGGGAGGTCGTCATGGCAGATAAAGTAGTCAAAACGGAGGAAGAGTGGAAAAAGCAAATGACAGACGAGCAGTATTACGTCACCCGTCAGAAAGGCACCGAGCGGCCGTTTACCGGCAAATACAATAAGCATTACAAAGAAGGCATCTATAAATGCATCGGCTGCGGGACGGCGTTATTCGTCTCGGATACCAAGTTCGATTCCGGCACAGGCTGGCCGAGTTTCTACCAGCCCATCTCCAACGAAAACGTAGCAGAAGAAACGGACATCAGCCTCGGCATGCGCCGTACCGAAGTGCTGTGCAAACGGTGTGATGCCCACCTGGGCCACATCTTTCCCGACGGCCCGGCTCCCACCGGCCTGCGCTACTGCTTGAACTCCGCCTCCCTCGACTTCGAGCCGATGAAAGAAGTAGAAGAGAAAAAGTAATCCAAATTTTACAGGTGCCTGCACAAGATTAGAAATAGACCATAATAAAACCCCTTCAGTCTGTTATCTAGTTTGAAGAGGTTTCTCTTTAAAGAATATGACCAGAAGAAAGAGGCTGGGAAAGAAGACATCAATGAAGCTACGGAAATCGGGTTTGTGGAAGGATGAAAGGCATGATATCCTTGCTGAATCCCAATGTGATCATACGGTTTCTTACAGGGGAGCAAGATATTAAATATAAAAATCTGTACGCCTTTTTCCATACCATAGTGACTTGAAAAATACGGGTAGAATTGAAACCCATTGCTTTCTTCCGGGTCGTGTTTGTCCTGAAGAGTTTTTATAAAGTATCCAAAGATGATATCGTAGAGCCATGCGCTGTCCTTTTCAATAGACACCCCGACCAGATATGTATACTATACAGTGATATATTCACCACACATCGGACTTTCAATCACCAATTCACCAATTCACCCGATCACCATTTCCCATGACCATTTCCGACATCAAAGTATTCCCCATTTGGGGCGGTGGTCGGAACTATCTGATCATCAAAGTTGAAACAGACGAAGGCATCTACGGTATTGGTGAAAGTGGACTCACGTGGCGCGAGCTGGCCGTGCTGGAGACGGTCAACTCGCTCAAGTCGAGGCTCATCGGCCAGAACCCGACCCGGAAAGAGCATCTGTGGCAGGTCATGTTCCGCAGCGGCTTTTTCCCCGGCGCCCATGCACTGTCTGCGGCGGTCAGCGCGATCGATATCGCGCTGTGGGATATCCACGGCAAGGCGCTCGGCGTGCCGATCTATGAACTGCTGGGTGGTCTGTGCCGTGATAAGGTGGTCTGCTACCCCCATTGCGGCGGCAGCACCGTCGAGACTCTGGTCGAAGATGCGCAACGGAAAGTGGATGCCGGCTGGAAATTCGTACGCTGGGGGTTGTCATCGGAAGGCGACCTCCTTGAGCCATCACGAACCGTGCGCCTGGGCGTGCAGCAATTCGAGGCCTTGCGGGAGACCCTGGGCGATGACATCGAGCTAATATGCGATGTGCATACGCGGCTCGATCCGGCGGATGCCATCACGTTCTGCCGTGCTGTCGAACCCTACCGTCCGTACTTCATAGAGGATCCGCTGCGGTCTGAAAATCAGGCTTCGTATCATATGTTCCGCCAGCATGTGGCCGTACCGCTCGGCGTCGGTGAACATTACACCAGCAAATGGGAATTCCGGGAATTGATCGAGCGCGACCTGATCAACTATGCCCGCATCGATGTCTGTCTGGTCGGTGGGCTGACGGAAGCGCGTAAAATCGCCGGGTGGTGCGAGGCACACTACATCAATCTGGCGCCACACAACCCGCTCGGACCGGTCTCCGCCGCATCCTGCCTTCATCTGGACCTGGCGACGCCCAACTTCGGCGTGCAGGAGATGCCGGGCCAACCCGGTATGCTGCCGGATGTATTCCCCATGCAAATCGAGTGGAAAGACGGCTATCTGCTGCCCCCTGACCGCCCCGGATTGGGTGTCGAGTTTGACGAAGAGGCTGCGAAGAAACACCCGTATCAGGCCAGCCAGGGACCCATGTTGCATCGTGAGGATGGCGCGTTTACGAATTGGTAAAAACCAGCTGCCGGTCAGCATGAACGCTGAAAGCCGGAAACATGCGTTCGTTATCTGCCGGGTGACAGAAACCGTCTACGATCTTACTTTTTCATAGAAGTTCATTAGTAAACAGTCAATCTATATGATTTTGCGATCTCCACCCACAACAACCACGTGGACCATTCGTTTTCTGGCCTGGTTTGTTTTTTTTAGTGTATTGAACCCTCTGTCTTTACAGCCTCTGCCGGTCCATGCAGAGCCCAAGATTATTGATTACCAGAACCACCTCCCCAGAAAGTTCAATAAACGCCGTCGTAAATCCACCGACTATATTATCATTCACAGTACGGAATCTGGTTTGGCGAGTGGGCTGAGATCGCTGGCGCGTGGTGGGTACACCAACTATCTGGTGGCACGCAATGGGACGGTTTATCGAATTCTGCATAAAGATTACCGAGCCAATCATGCCGGTCGAAGCATGTGGAATCGGCGAGAGAATATCAGTGACTATTCCATCGGTATCGAACTGGTCGGCTATCATAACGATGCGTTTACGCAGGAGCAGTACGAGTCCTTAAAATGGCTGATTGAGGTTTTTCAGAAGCAGTATAAGATTCCGGATAGGGAGGTGTTAGAACATTACCGGGTCGCCTATGGTAAGCCGAACCGGTATGTTAAAAAGGCGCATCGTGGACGTAAGAAAGATCCGGGTGTCTTCAATTTCAGCCGCTCCCGGGCAGGCTTGACCTCAAAAGACAAGCGTAACAGTGTCCTGTACGATCCGGATGTCCAGGCTGGTCGGCTTATTACCGACCCGGACATCGACGTGGCTCGGCTCAAGGAGACGGACGGGAAAAAATATGAGGAATCCGTCGCAGAGCTGTCTGAAAACGTCATTACAGCCCTAAATTTAGCCTGGCGTATTGCCCGTGAGGAATATAACAGCCCTCTTACTGTCTATCGTTTTCCGAATGGTACGGAAATGCGAGGAGATAAAATCAAGGATTGGGAAAAAATTCCTACAGGCACCAGACTGTACCTGAACCGTCAGGGGGATGACAGTGTCCAGGATGTACCGATTATCAAAAAGGGATTTAACGCATTCGACATCGCAGGTCCCTCATACAAGCGTTCTGATACCTACTACATCTTCCCCGACGGCCGCACAAAAAATGGCCAGCAAATACGCCGGTGGGATCGTATTCTACCTGGTACACGGGTTCTTGTCAAATACAATAAACCGGTGGTGCTGGATAAAACCAATCGTAACACGGCCCGAAAGCCTGAGACCGTTTTCCTTGTCCCCAAGAGCCAGGTTCTGGCTGCTTCACAGGTGCCGGACGTGTCCAGGCTCAAATCCGGTACCCTGATGTTTGTGAAAAAGTGATTAACTCCGGCGAACGCGGAGCCAGCCCGACCCTGTTCCAGATCCACCGTGCAGATAAACTGAAAACGCCTCAGATACCACTCCAGATAGCGGGAATATTCCTCCAATAGCATGCCATTCAGGTTATGCCTATGGCTATTACTGCTTGACTTCAAATGACAATCGGTGCAGAATACAACATCCCGTATATCATCTAAATAGATCTAACCGGTATATCCACCGCCTACAAAGGCACAAGGAACTTGTCATGGAACAAGTCGAACAATTCGTAGTCGTTTTTGCGGATACGGCCTGGAAGTATCTGCTGTATCTGTTGATCGGCGGCGGTCTATTCCTCCTGTTATATTCCCGTTTTATTCCTTTCCGGTTTTTCAAACACTCCATTGACATCATTCGTGGCAAATTCGACGATCCCGATGAAAGCGGCGACATCACGCATTTCCAGGCGCTTGTCAGTGCCCTGGCGGCGACCATCGGCATGGGTAATATCTCCGGTGTGGCGCTTGCCATTACGGTCGGGGGGCCCGGCGCCGTATTCTGGATGTGGGTCAGCGCATTTGTCGGCATTGCAACGAAATTTTTCACCTGC
>Ga0315334_10001672_pt1 | contig 13753 bp, 8 predicted proteins | sample M150034915metaG_FD_205555 | JGI IMG/M metagenome (GOLD analysis project Ga0315334, IMG submission 205555) | Ammonia-oxidizing marine archaeal communities from Monterey Bay, California, United States - M1 500m 34915 | ecosystem: Environmental > Aquatic > Marine > Intertidal zone | place: USA... | reverse complement strand
TCTAGGGGCCGGGTTGTGCGTCGATGATGGAGTAGAAGTCGTTGCATACGGAGAACAAGGTGAGTTTGGGCTCAAGGTCTCGTTCGAAGGTACTGAGGGTGATTCAAGACTGTACGATAGTGTCCTCAGCCTCCTGGTTGAGGAAATACCCGAGGCGAAAGGAATCACTTGGGAGATCGGTGTCAGGCTGACTCTGCCAATCTCACAGGGCTTTGGTATGTCGGCCTCAGGAGCAGTGGCCGCAGCTCTGGCCTTCCAGAGAGCGATGGGGCTTCCACATGAGGAGAGTCTGAGGCGTTCCTACCTGATATCACACCAAGTGGAGCGTAATCGTTCGACCGGCCTCGGAGATGTGACTGCACTGGCCGCTGGCGGCTGCGAGCGCAGACTCGAAGCAGGAGCGCCGTACCACGGCCCGCTGCTGCATAGAGGACCGGGGCGGGCAGAGGGATGGAGTTGCGGTACACCGATAGTTCTGGCATGGCGTCCCGATGCTGGCAAGCACACTTCGGACTACATCGACGACCCTGCTTGGAAGGAGTCGATTAGCCGGGCTGGTGCGAGGCAGATGCAGACACTGTCTGAAGGAGAATGGAATATCGACAGATGGACCGAACTGCTCGATTCGGCGAAGTGTTTTGCAGAGGAAAGTGGGCTACAGGCAGATTCGTCGCGAATTGATTTACTCTCTGTGGTGGATGTTGCGATGCAGGAATGCGATATCGGTGAGGAGGCGGTCGCTCTGCTCTGCATGCTAGGAGAGAGCGTGGCGATTGTTCCCAGTGACGCAGCGAGCGAAGCAGATTGGTCTAGCCCCCTGGTCTCAGAGTTGGAGAAGGCTGGGCTACAGACGATTATGACTAAGGTCGGAGAGACCTCATGAGTTGTTCCTAGCCTTCTCGTGGAACTCGGCCAGAGGAGTCAAGTTCAACGGGCTGGAGTCGAGTTGCATAGCCCCCTTAAGACGAAGGGCGCCGCAGAAACCGTGCCGGTAGACTATGGCTCCTTGCCCGTACTCGGCAACGTACCGGTCAACCTGCTTCTGGGTCTTCTTCCGAGGAAACTTGAGGTCGGCGCCGAAGAAGTGCTTGGCGTCTATCCACGCGCATGGCACCCCGTTGATTCTGACATCGTCGAGCATCAGCAGGTCAGGGGTGATGATTGCCCTCCCCTCACTCACCTTCTGTTCTGCGAGCAGTTCCTCCTGACGGCGGAACCTCACTCCAAGGGAGTCGAAGTAATCACACAGAATATCCTCGAAGACTTCGGCTGCACTCTGGGTGTCACTCTGATCGACTGAACTCACTCTGTCCACTGACTCAGCCAGTTTGAACTGCTCAAGGTCGCGCTTGTTGAGTTTGGAGGGGTTCTTGTTCAGGGTGTCCTTGATTCTGGTTTTGGTCCACCCTCTGCCGGTCAGAATAGCACGGAAGGTGTTGACAGGGGGTGCGTCAAATCGCTTGGACAGAGCCAGTACGCTCTCGCCGGAGTTGTAGCGGCGGCTGAGCTCGTTGGCTCGACGCATTAGTTTCGAGTGAGAGTACACGCTCTTCTCCTGATTCAATGCACTGCGAAGCGAGAGAGCTTGTTCGAGAGTGATTGGAAGGTTGCCGAGCTTGGCGGCTATCTCCTGCACCCTCTCCTCTGGCAAGAAGCCGAACTCGCCGGGTATGCAGGCGATATTTCCGGCCTTGCGCTGCACGTCCTTGGCCACTGCGTTTGTCTTCCAGGAGACTTCCACTTTCCGAGGAGGTGGATCTATCTCCTTAGGGAGGCCCATCGGCCGAGGTTTTACTGAGAAACGAGACAGCGCTCGCTCGACGGCTTCTGATTCGGCCACCGGGCTTTTCTCCTTGGGAGCGTTTTGACCACCCCCAGAGCGCCGGCGGCGCCGGCGGCGTCCCCGCCGTCGGTTACCGCTCTTCTCTTCACTCAACGCTCGGGCCAACAACAGGGGCCCCATGAACCCACCGAGTACGAGTGGTCAGCGATGGCGTGCGTAGAGGTCATAGAACAAGTCCCTGATGGGTCCGGGAACGAACCAAATTACGGCTCCAAATGACCAAGGTAAACTCATTCTGGATGCGATTCTCCAGACAGCCGCACTCCTAGCGTACCACTGTCCGTTTTCGGTGATGATAAACACCGAGTCCACACCCTTCAAACCGGGTGATCTGGTTTTGAGTAGTTCGCGTCCCTCGTCGGTCTCTTGGCCCATTATGCGGAGTCTGTCGCCGGGGTTGCGCTTGTCGATGAAGGCAGCCCAGCGACTGCACTTGCTACAGGCGTCGTCAAAGAGTACGATGGACTGAGTCATCTTCTCACCTACAGGAACGCGATGCCCGGCTCTAGCGGGAATGCCAAGCCGGCCTTTCCAGCTACGTCCTCACCCTCGCCGGCCGGATAGGTCTCGAGGGATGAGACTCCGAGTTCTGCGGCGATAAAGGCGGAGTTGGCCTCTATGACTGCAGTCTCGTCGAGGCCTCCGGATATCAGCGTCCTCTCAGCGACTGACCACGAATGGACTCGTCCACGCTTCTTCTTGCTGCCAGTTGTCAAGGCCATCCAGATCTGGAAAATCTCTCCCCTCAGTGTCTCGTTCTCGAATATCTTGAGCGCCTGAATGTACGCTTGTCCTCCAGTCTTGAAGTCGAAATCCTCTGAGTGGAGTTGGAGTGCGTCACGGGCGAGCTCAGACTTCCAAGATGCTGCCGTCTGGATGACGATTCGGCTGATCTCGCCCTCAGTGTGGCGCTCAGCGAGCTCACGGAGGTTGCGGGCGCTGTCGATCAGGTTTCGCAGGTAGGCCTCACGAGCCAGCACAGGCGCATCCTGTGAGGAATCGCCGGGCTCGGAAAGAACGTGAGTCGCAAGCAGCCCATCTCCTCCCATGCGGTGCCAAAATTCCTCAGCAACGTGAGGCGTCGCAGGCGCCAGCATCGGGACCCAATGCTGTAGGAATACGTTGGCAGTGGCTCGGTCGCATCCACCTCGGCGACGATACCAGTTCCAGTCAGCCAGCATCTCGAAGTGACTAATCATCACACCCTCGCGCAGGCTGACATTTGACATGGCTTGGCGCCAAGCGCTCTGATTGGCTCGCAATCTTGCATTCAGCCACCCGTCCATAGGTCCTGGAGAATCGTCCATAGCCAAGGCGGAGTCAACTGCATCGATGATTGAGTACATCTGACGGTGATTGGCTTCGACAGCGCTGTCGGACCAATCCATGCCCGCCTCTGGGTTGGCACCGAAGAGCATGAACAACCGGACCGTGTCTGCACCATATCGCCCGACCATATCCTCAGGACTAACCGTGTTGCCCAGAGATTTGCCCATCTTGACCGAGCGTGTTCCGAGTGGCTTGCCGCAGGTCGGGCAGTCAGCGTCGAAGTTGTCGATATGATACTCGGCGTTGCAATCGGCACAGAACGGGGCGGGTGCGTTGAGCATACCCTGGCAAACCAGTGTGCCGAAAGGCTCGCCGACCTCGTTCATCTCGGCGTCGCGGGTCGCTTTGGTGAAGAATCGGGCATACAGCAGGTGCATGACGGCATGCTCGATGCCGCCGATGTAGAGGTCAACGCCGCCGTCCATCCAGTAGTCGACTGCCTCGCGAGAGAATGGTGCAGAGTCATTGCTGGCGTCACAGAAGCGCATGAAGTACCACGATGAGTCGTAGAAGGTGTCCATGGTGTCGGTCTCACGCTTGGCTGCCTCGCCGCAGGATGGGCAGGAGGTGTTGACAAAGGCGTCGTGGGCGGCCAGCGGGTTTCCGCTCTGATCCTCGCTGAAGGTGACGTCGAGAGGCAGTTCGACAGGCAGATCCGCGGAGGGGACTGGGACGACGCCGCAAGCCTCACAGTGGATCATCGGGATTGGTGTCCCCCAGAAGCGCTGGCGGCTGAGCAGCCAGTCCTTCAGTCGGTACTCGACGGTTCCGTGGCCGGCTCCTGCGGCCTCAAGAGCGGAGATGACTGCATTCTTGGCGGCTTCACCGACGAGTCCATCGAAGCTTCCTGTGCCCGAGTTTACCATTGGCCCGTAGCCCTCGAAGGCTGCGCTCATTGGGGCTGAGGGGTCGTCGCCCTCCTTCTCGATGAGAACTCTTCGGATCTCTATGCCGTATCTCTCTGCGAAGTCGTAATCGCGTTGGTCGTGGCCAGGTACCGCCATCACAGCACCGGTACCGTAGGAAGCAACCACGAAATTGCCCGCGTAGATTGGTACCTCCTCTCCATTCAGGGGATTGATTGCGTGGCGTCCGAGGAAGACTCCTTTCTTCTCCTTCAGCATGTTGATTCGCTCGAACTCGGACATCCGCGCGCACTCGTCGCGCAACTCGCGCCAGTCGGCCTCCCACTCGGTGCCCGCGCACAGCTCCTCGCATAGGAGGTGCTCGGGGGACAGAGTGACGAAGGTCACGCCGAAGATGGTGTCCGGTCTCGTGGTGAAAGCGCCTATGGCCGCGTCGGAGCCAGTCACAGGGAAATCGATGTGAGCACCGTGGGAGCGTCCAATCCAATTGCGCTGCATCGCCTTGACGTTCTCCGGGAAAGTGATGTTGTCAATTTCGTCAAGAAGTTCGTCGGAGTACTCTGTCATACGCACGAACCACTGCTCCATATCACGCTGCATGACCTCGAGGCCGCAGCGCCAACAGCGGTTGTTCTTGACCTGCTCGTTGGCCAGCACGGTATCGCAGTCCACGCACCAGTTGACCGGTGCCATGCGGCGCTCGACCAGTCCGCGCTCGTTCAGCATCAGGAACATCTCCTGATTCCAATGGTAGTAATCGACATCAGAGGTGGCAAGGAAGCGTCGCCAGTCGTACGAATATCCCATCCGCTCTTGGTCGGCGCGGATGCTAGCGATGTTACGGTGAGTTACGGTGTGCGGATGTCCGCCCTCCTTCTTGGCGGCATTCTCGGCGGGCATCCCGAACGAGTCGTAGCCCATTGGGTAGAGCACATTGCTGCCCATTAGACGGTGAAAGCGGGCCATGGCATCACCAATCGAGTAGTTGCGGACATGCCCCATGTGCATGCTGCCAGATGGGTAGGGAAACATCTCGAGGCAGTAGAACTTCGGCTTAGAGTGGTCGACTTCGACTTCGAAGGCTCCCGCTTCAGCCCACGCCTTCTGCCAGCGAGTCTCTACTTCTTGAGCGTCGTATGCCATTTCTTCACTCCCAACAGGCTTCGGAGGGAGTCATTAGACTCCCTGCAGAAGCAGTAGACCGGGCGCGAGCCCGCCTAGCAGGGTGTTGGAAGCAGGCTTTCGTGCCACGCCCCGCGACTCGGAGGCCACGCTTTGAAGCCTGCCCCGAGACAACGTTGCCGCCACACCTATGCGGTGGGTCAGGGTGCGGGCAACAATGCTCGGAGACGGGGAGTTCCATGTATCAGTCTGGGATGATGGGATAGAGGTCTGGGTCACCCAGATGGGTACCCTGATGAATATGAATACTGCATTCATTGACAGGGAGAACGGAGTAGTCGCGATAATCGACCCTTACGATGCTCGCCGTTGGACTGATGTTCTAGAGAAGGAGGGCCTGAAGCCCACGCACCTACTCTACACGCACACTCACAGAGACCACACCGCCGGCTATCCGGGGATGATGAAGAGATTTTCCGATCTGGAGGTCTGGGGTCATGAAGAAGCGAGAGTTCCCAGCTTGCTCGGTAATGTCGTTTTCAAGAAGGTCGACTTCACCAATACTTGGGACTGCGAACCGGGGGATTCAGTAGAGTGGTCGGCCGGCTCGATTAACCTAGTCGTGACTCACTCGCCCGGCCACGCACCGGGCCATGTCACCATGCACGGACATGGAGTCTACCACGCGGGGGACCTGCTCTTCGTCAGGAGTGCGGGCAGGGTCGATTTGCCCGGAGGCAACCCGCAGGCTCAGCAGATGAGTCTGATTAGGGCCAAGGAGATCCTGAGCGGGTTGCCTGCTGATTGGAGGCTTATTCCAGGACACAGGTACGACAACTTCAGGGGTGAGATTCCTGATTGGATTAGCCTAGAGGATGCCTTGCAACACAACTATTTCTTAGCGCATATCACAATGCCGTAGCAGAATTGATTAGTTGAATGTCTGACCCTCGGATATGAATCTCCGTGGCATGGCCTTAGTTGTCTTACTCCTCTTCGTTCTTGCTCCTATGTCGGTACAGGCTGCGAGCGTGCCTACGGCACCCGATGAAGACGGAGTCTGGGTTATCGACGCGGCTAACGTCCTGTCCTCCTCGGAGTTCGACTCGTTGAACACCGTCTGTAACAATCTGTATCTTGAGACGGGCAGACCGATTGTGGTCCTGACCATCGAGTCCTTCGGGGGCCAGGGGGCATATGGTTGGCATGAGAAAGAATATGCTAATTTCGCGTTCGGTGAATACGAAATAATGGACGATGCAGGCCAAGACAAAGCCATCTTGGTGTTCATGTCTGAGGGTGATCGACGCTTCTGGACTGAACTAGGTGGGGGATATGATGGAGAAAATAGAGATGCTTACGTTCAGTATGTTTTCGATAACGATGTCAAGCCTCTGCTTGGAGATGATCTCTGGTATGAAGGCCTGAATGCAGCAGTAGTAGGAATGGAGCCTATACTCCGGGGCGAGGGTTTTAGTTGGGCATCATGGGCAATAAGCAATGCCATTCCAATCTTAATTGTGCCATTATCGTTTGTCTTAGTGGTTCGCCGATATAGGATAGCCAAGCCAGCAATTAAGAATTGGGTGGAAGCCAAATCAGGTGCACTCACGGATTTAGTTACGATTAACCGGGTGATTGTCGCAAATATAGTCGATTCCGAAGGTAATCGGATGAGTCAGGACGAAATGAAAATTCTAAGTGAATGGGATGGGAAATTTAGTCATCCCATGGATGATGATTTGATTGGTGCGTTCAGGGAGCTTGATTCAACCTTACAGGGGAGTTCTTTCGAGATGAGTCTCGAGAAGTACCAGGTTGAGATGGAAAATGTAAGAACTGCGAATGAATTAGAGGAGGTTTACAATGAAAAAACGTTCTCGCTGTTTAGCACTATTCTTCTTCCTGCCGTAATCATCAGTACATTGTTGATGACTTTGGTGGTTTCCCGCTATAACAACATGATATTCAATATTCCAATGATGTCTTTCGCCATCGAAGAATATTTCGAAGGTATAGCAGTCACTATTTGCTGCGTCGCCCCACTACTTGCGATAGCGGCGATGAAGACAATTGATCCAACAGGAGGTGCCATTGGCGTGGTTAATGTAGCAACAAATCTTGATCATCAGATGCGGCTTGTAAATGGGATGCCGTTCTTCTCGGCATCCTCAATGGGAGTCGCCGGAGCAGTAGCCTACTCCAGTAGTGATTACCATTGGACTCACAGTTCACATGATGATGTGTTCACAGATAGTGCTGGTCACACCAGCTCAGAGCGCGCGGCGATGTCCTCGTCAAGCAGCGGCGGTGGCGGCGGTGGCGGCTTCGGCGGTGGCGGCGGTGGCGGCGGCGGTGGCGGCGGCGGCGGATTCTGAGAAGACCTATTCGCTCGTCTTGTCGTATCTCTCACGCTCGACACCTAACTTGGCTGCAGCATCGTCAACAGTACCAGCTGGCATAGCACCGTCCTGCTCAAGGGCTGAGAGCGCTGCAAGAACGATACTGTTGGTATCTATCTCGAAGAACGAGCGCAATGCCTCGCGGGTGTCGGAGCGTCCGAAGCCATCGGTGCCCAGAACCACATAGCGGCCCCCGACCCAGCGCTGGATCATCTCAGGGATGGCTGCGATGTGGTCGGAAGATGCGACCGTGGGTGTGTCATCACCGAAGCACTGCGTAGCGTAGGGAGTCTGAGTGTCCTGCGGGTGCAAGCGGGCGTGTCGCTCTGTGGCTAGGCCGTCTCGGCGCATCTCACCATAGGATGTGATCGACCAGACCTCTGGAGATACTCCGTAATCGGAACTGAGGATACCTGCAGCCTCTCTGACGTGCTTCAGGATTGGCCCCGAGCCGAGGAGTCGGATTCTAGTTCCCTTTCCCTTGGCCTTGTCGAGTAAGTAGGCGCCGCGCACTATGCCTTCGTCCGCACCCTCCGGCTTGGGCATCTGCTGCTGATTCTCGTTATACAACATCACATAGTGGAAGACATCGAGGTTCTGACCCCACATCTCGTCTATACCGTGTCGAATGATGGTCGCGACCTCGTAGGCGTAGGCCGGGTCCCAAGCCCTGCAGTACGGCACCGCCGAGGCCATCAGCAGACTGTGGCCGTCTTGATGCTGCAGGCCCTCGCCGTTGAGCGTGGTGCGTCCGGCGGTCGCTCCCATTAGGAAGCCGCGAGCTCTCGCATCAGCAGCGCTCCATATCTGGTCGCCAACACGCTGGAAGCCGAACATCGAGTAGAATGTGTAGAACGGAAGTGTTGGCGAGTTGGCGCTGGAGTATGAAGTGGCGCTGGCGATCCACGATGCGATGGCTCCGGCCTCTGAGATTCCCTCCTGGAGGACTTGGCCAGACTCGGACTCCCTGTAATTCAGCAGCATCGTGTGATCTACCGGAGTATACTTTTGCCCCTGCGATGCAAAGATTCCGAACTCGCTGAACAATGGGTCCATCCCGAAGGTTCTGCCTTCATCCGGTATGATTGGTACGATTCTCTCCCCTATGTCCGACTTCATCAGGTTACGAAGTAGCCTGACAAACGCCATGGTGGTAGAGACCTCTTGGCCCTCTGGGGTGCCCTCGTCAAAGGCGGCGTAAGCATCCTGACCAGGAAGATCGAGGTTAATCTCGACTGGATTTCGAGACGGCAGTGAGCCCCCCAGTGCGGCCCTCCGCTGCATCAGGTATTCCGCCTCATCAGACTCGTCGTCGAGGCTGTAGAATGGACTGTCCTCAAGGTCCGAGTCAGCTATCGTTAGTCCGAGCGCATCCCTGTAGGCAATCAGGTCATCAAGCTCCAGCTTCTTCTTCTGGTGAGTCGTGTTCCTTCCTTCGAAGGAGTCGATTCCCCAGCCCTTTACTGTGTGAGCTAGAATCACTGCCGGACCGTCGGCTGCCAGAGCCGCCTCGTAGGCGGCGTAGACCTTGAGTGGGTCGTGGCCGCCGCGGGTAAGGCCGTCGATGTCCTCGTCGGACAGCGAAGCGCCCAGCACCTCAAGACTCGGGCTGCCCGAAAACAGCTCAGCGCGGAACTCGGCGGAAGTAAGCGTGCTCATCCGCTGCCAGTCGCCGTCTGTAATCTCCTCAAACCTAGCCAACAACTCGCCATTCTGGTCCCCCTGTAGAACACGGTCCCAACTGGAGCTCCACAGCACCTTGATGACGGTCCATCCGGCACCGCGGTAGAGGCCCTCAAGCTCCTGGATAATCTTCGCGTTACCCCTAACAGGACCGTCGAGTCGCTGTAGGTTGCAGTTCACCACGACAATGAGATTGTCAAGTTGTTCTCGACCTGCCACAGCAATAGAAGCGACCGATTCGGGTTCGTCCATTTCGCCGTCTCCAAGGAAGGCGAAGACACGACTCTCTGAGGTGTCAGCGAGTCCGCGTTGGTGTAGGTATTTCCAGAATCTGGCGTGCATGACTGCGCCGAGCGGGCCGAGCCCCATCGAGACAGTTGGGTACTCCCAGAACTCTGGCATCAACCTAGGGTGAGGGTATGATGACAATCCGACTCCGTAGGCCTCCTGCCTGAAATTGCGTAACTGCTCCTCACTCAGCCTGCCCTCGAGGAATGCTCTGGCGTAGATTCCCGGACTGGCGTGGCCCTGGACATAGATGGCATCGCCGATGCCGTTGTGCTGCTTGCCTCTGAATACATGATTGAAGCCTACCTCATAGAGCGTCGAGCTTGAGGCGTAGGTGGAGATGTGACCACCGATTCCATCGAGTCGGCGGTTGGCGTCGGAAACCGTCACCGCCGCATTCCAAAGGATTGCGTTCTGGATGGAAGACTCGAGTGTGAGTTTGCCTGGATAGGGCGGCTGCTGCTCAAGCGAGATTGAATTGACATACGGCGTCTGTGAAGATGGTCGGATTGGGACAGACAAGGCATTCGCCTCAGCCATTAGTTCGTGTAGCAGGATGCGTGCTCTTTCGACTCCTTGTGAGGCTACGACCGATCGCAGGGCCTCCATCCACTCATCGGTCTCCTCCGGATCGCTGTCCGGCAGGCTCTGACGCGGTTCAGATGGGGGCATTCTCACTCTACCTGCCCCATTGGGGCAGAATTCGGACCCAAGGGGGTTTTTTCAATGGGTCGCACCAAATTGGTCTCTCATTCCGGTCCTAGACCCGGACCGATGGTTACCAAGTGGCACTCGTGGGGGGTTCTGACTCCGGCGACAGTTATCGCCGAATCTCCATCCACGCACCGCTCCCCTTTCCACTCCCTGACAGTGCGCTTCACAGTGCTGCGTCCTGCGGGATTGTGAGGGTCGACCTTGAGCTCTACTGACGATTTCTCGGCCTCTCCAAGCCAGTGCAGTGATGCATCGATAGCTCGTCGTGCGAAACCGTGCTGCTGCTCGGAGCTGCGCACCCAGTATCCAAGATTCCAAACAGCCTTGCCCGAACGGGTCACTTGGTCAAATCCTATCAAACCAAGAAGGGCTCCATCCCATGGCCTGACCATCACCCAGTGATGCAATAGACCGGACCTGCCCATTCGTTCGGTCTCGGCCAGGAAATCCTCGATTTGAGTGTCGAAGGGCAGGTCTGGATTAATCCATGGCATCGCCCTGCTAACCTCGGGCCAAGTTTCCTCGAATGCCTCTACCAATTCTGAGTAGAACTCGCTCGTTGCCGGCCTCAGGACCATTCTTTCATCGACCCGGATGGTGGTAGTCGCGCGCCTCAACACACCCCCCGCGGCTGAGTCATGACCAATCAGGGCTACGGACGCCTCAGGGACGCAGTTTTGCCTTGGCAGTGGCCACATTGGGGTCGTTCGGCAATGCGGTTAGGGAAGATGTGAGCAAATTGTCAACGGCTTTGCCGCGCCCTATACGCTGGAGCAGGGCGCCAATTGGGTAGATCAGTTTGGAGCGGTCGCCGAGGTGCGGGCCGACCTCGTCGATGATCACAGTAGCCTGTGCTATGTCTCTCGAGCGGGCCGCCTCCATTGCAGCCTTCACCTGCCCGGCAACTTTGCGGTCCGACCATTTCTCCTGCTGTGACCACGGCCAATAATTCGGAGTCTCTGTGGGCTCTGGAATCTTTGGGATTGAGGGGATAACAGGAGGAGGAGGGATGGGCATCGGCTCTTGGTCCTCCTCGACCTCAGGTGGAGACGGGAGTGTGGGAGGAGTTGGAGGAGTCGGTAAGTCGGTTGGAGGGGGTGGGATTTCGACCTCGGGTTCGATATCTCCCTCGGGCTCGGGCTCGGTTTCTAGTAGTGTTATGATTTCGGATTTCTTGAGCTTGGAGTAGCCCGAAAGACCACGCTCACTGGCCATCGCCTTCAACTGGTCAACTGTAAAATCAGAGAGACCTGGCTCCTTCAGATCAGGTTCTGGTTCTGGTTCGGGCTCGCTCACATATTCTGGTGTAACTCCGTTGGTGTCGGGCACCTCGCTTGCGGAGATAACCTCGACATTCTCAGGGGCTTCCGCAGTAGGCTGAATCAACTCTATCTGCTGGGCCTCGATGACCTCAAGTGGTTCGACCTCGGCCTCTGGGACCTCAAACTTGGTGACGAACTCGGGGGCGTCCTCAGGTTTGAGTTCGTATTCCTCTTCCTCGGCGTCGCTAGGCTCAGGCATATCGGTGAGCGCGAATCTGGGCTTCTGCTTCGTGACCACTGAGTCGTCCTTACCGTACTGCTTGACATCTATGGTAACATCATCCATGGTAAAGGCCGCATTGCTCCAATCGATGATTTCACCGTCATCGCCTTCGTCCATTTCCTCTAGAAGCTCGTCGAAGAGGTCGGTAGCGGTTTTGTCACCCACTGATGCATCCTGTTGGTGAGAGGGTTTTTGCAACTGATAGGAGCAACGTGAGCAGGACTCAGCGTCCTCATGGTTGCGCTGCTGGCAAAGCGGACACTCGACCCCCTCATCCTCCCGCTTTCGCCATGATTTGAATCGGTCGAACATCCCGAACCCCCTTGGATGGCCAATCTCGCTGAAACGTTCCGTATAATCTTCACCCGAAGTTGGTCACTCGCTGTCACAGACAGTGGGTGGGGAAATCTAGGGAATCGTGATGTGATGGAGTGTGTGCCGCAGGGGCGTGACAGACGAGTCTGAGGAGTTGCCTGCGCGCTTCAATCGTAGTCAGGACCATCATGAAGCCTATCTGAATCTGATAAGATGGGAGTTGGAGGATGAGTTGTCGATTACAGAGAGGAGGTTGCGAGAGTGGACTGACGGCAGGCTCGCTGCAAACGGTATCGCCCTGTTCGACCTAGTGGCGAAACCCGATGGCTGGCTGTTCGGTCAGCGTATCGTCAAACTGCAGCGACGAGATCGGCAGGCCTTCGGGATGCATCGTTTCAGGCAGGGGGACATAGTCATGCTAAGTCGACGGAATCCACTCTCCGAGAGGCCTGTCGACGCAATAGTCAGCAACCGTTCCAGGCACTTCATCCGCATCGTCCTCCCGGAGACCCCAACTGACCTGCGAAAGGACACTTGGAGGATAGATAGGGGGGCCAACAGGATTGCGCACGACAGGATGCGTGATGCTCTGAATTCGTTATTCGAGGAGGAGGGTGGTGTTCCACTGCGAGACCTCCTGCTCGGTATGATCCACGACCCGGTCGGCACTGCCTCACTGGCCCCTCAGCTCGGAGGAGTCCGTGCGCGCCCAGTCTCTCTGGCTTCCGATCTAAACAAGGTGCAGCGTGAAGCCGCTCAGGCGGCTATGGACAGTCGCATGACTCTGATTCAGGGACCGCCTGGAACAGGAAAGACTCACACTGCAGTGCGGATACTTGAGGCATGGGCCAAGCAGGACATTGGGACCATTCTGGCTGTTGCTGACTCCAACGTAGCTGTGGACAATTTACTGGAGGGTTTACTCTCCCTCGGTGTACGAGCCGTTCGTCTAGGACAGCCAGTCAAAGTGCGGGAGAGCCTGCGCGAGGCCACGATGGATGCCCGGATGGAGGAACATCCGCTTCGACGCGACCTCGATCACTTGCTGGAGTCTAATGAGAAACTCTCCCGACGTGTCAAGGGGATGAAAGGTAAGGAGAAGGGGTTGACACATCGTGATATCAGCAGAGGATGGAAGGAGGTCCGCAAGATAGAGTCGCAGATGCGTGATGATATTCTCGACCGGGCACAGGTGCTGTGCTGCACCTGCATCGGCTCGGGCCATGAGCTCCTTGATGGGCGGAGATTCTCGCGAGTCCTCATAGACGAGGCCACACAGGCCACCGAGCCCGCCGCACTGGTGCCGCTGGTCCGCGGAGCGCGTCAGATTGTACTAGTCGGAGACCATCGGCAGCTCCCCCCTACTGTCATCTCTCAACGCGCGAAGAATGGTGGGCTGAGTCGTTCGCTATTCGAGCGTATGGTGGAGGTCGGAATCAGCCCCCATCTGCTGCGCATCCAATACAGGATGCACCCGGCAATCTCCGCGTTTCCAAACGAGCATTTCTACAATGGTAGACTTGAGGACGGCGTCGAGACCTCAGACAGAATCACCCCTGCAGGCCTGTTGTGGCCAGACTGGGAATGTCCGATTGCTTTCCTACCAATCACGGGGGGAGAGGTCAGGTCCCCCGACGGCACCTCGA
>Ga0315334_10001667_pt1 | contig 13760 bp, 18 predicted proteins | sample M150034915metaG_FD_205555 | JGI IMG/M metagenome (GOLD analysis project Ga0315334, IMG submission 205555) | Ammonia-oxidizing marine archaeal communities from Monterey Bay, California, United States - M1 500m 34915 | ecosystem: Environmental > Aquatic > Marine > Intertidal zone | place: USA... | reverse complement strand
CGTGTGAATCTATGCCTTGGAATGCCATATCAATAAAAGTTAGATTCACTTTTCCAGTATCGATATAATTGTCAATAATATCTTGACGTGTATGATCAAACCAATGTTTGCATGCTTCACATTGATAATCACCAATTTCAACTATTGTCACTGTTGCTGACATGGAACCTAAGAATGGTGCTTGAAATGTAGCCATTGGTACATTGTCTACCTGATCTTGTCTTTCTACTTGTTCAATTTGACCCAGATATGATGTAAATGAAATTGCTATGGCAACGACAATTACAATACCAGCTACTGCAACAGCATATTGTTTCCCATTTTTCACAATTCTAGTCGTGAATTTGACTATAAAACCTATCCTAAAAAGAGATTAGTTAATCATCAAGATCTGTTATTTGAAACATGGGTTTATTAGACGTAGAAATCGCGCTGAATTAGAATTAATGATAGTTTAGGCACTTGCTTTTTCTGTCATTGCTTTAGACAGAAAAAATGAATGCATTTGATGAATTAAAAATAAAAGAACCTATACTGAAAGGAATTCAGGAATTAGGATTTGTTACACCATTTCCTATCCAATCACAAACTATTCCATTATTATTAAAGGGGCATGATGTGATTGGTCAAGCACATACGGGTACTGGTAAAACTGCAGCTTTTGGAATTCCAATGCTTGAGAACATTTCTAATGGTGGCGGTATACAAGGTTTGATAATTGCTCCAACTAGAGAACTTGCAATCCAGATTACAAATGAATTGAGAAAAGTTGGAAAGTACACTAAAACTAAGATTGCAACTGTCTATGGTGGACAAGGAATAGGAATTCAGCTAGACGCTTTAAGAAGAAAACCTGAAGTCATTGTTGCAACTCCAGGTAGATTAATTGATCATTTAAATCAAGGCACAATACGAACTAATGAAATTAGGTATGTGGTGTTAGATGAGGCAGATGTAATGCTAGATATGGGATTCATAGAAGATATTGAATATGTTTTAGAAAGAATTCCAGACAATCGCATCACTTCTTTATGGTCTGCAACAATGCCTACTGACATCATACGATTAGCGGATAAATATCTAAATGATCCAAAAAGAGTTCTTGTTGATTCTGATGATTTAAGTGGTGAGGGAATAGAACAATCATTTTTAGTAATAAAAGATAGAGATAAGCACAGATATCTGACAGATTTCATAAAAGAGAATAAACGAAGGCAAACAATTGTATTTTGTTCTACAAAAGTTCGCACAAGAAATGTTGCTCGTGATCTACAAAAGGCTCGATTTAGCGTTGTTGCTATAGAAGGTGACATGTCACAGAATAAGCGAGAGTATTCTATGACTAAATTTAGAAAGAATAATGTTGATGTATTAGTAGCCACAGATGTAGCTGCTAGAGGTATTGATGTCCCAAAAGTTGGACTAGTCATTAATTATGACGTTCCTAATCAAGATATGGTGTATTTTCATAGGATTGGAAGAACTGCAAGAGCAGGTGCTAAAGGAAGATCAATAACACTTGTCTCATATTCGTCTATTGCAGATTGGAGGATAATAAAAAAACAAATCAAATCAGATTTGACAGATCTAAATCAAAAACTTGGTATTGAAGTAAGAATTCCTGATCCACTAAAACGTGATACTCGAAGAAGAATTGCGCCTCCAATGCGTTCTAACTATGGAAGAAGTTTTGGAGGAAAAAGTGCTGGTTATAGATCAAATGGCTACAAACGAAATGTTTCTGCAAGAGATCAATACAAAAGAAAAAAACCTGGACGTTTTTCAAGTGTCACTAGATCGTCTAATCGCAAAAAATGGTAGTCATTACAAAAAATAATGAACACTTAAACGCCAGTCATAGTATTAAATTTTAAGAAAACATGCACATTGGATTTGTATTATTAAATTGTGATTTGGGTGCTGAGGAGTACATACTTGATGAGTTAAATCAAGTTCCTCAAATTGAAAATGCTTATGTTACATTTGGTGCTTATGATGTGATAGCAGAAATTCATGCTGAATCACAAGATGAGTTTGAAAAAACCGTATCCATGCACATTAGACGACTATCGCGTGTTGTTAGTACAATGACGCTAAATGTAGTTACAAAGAATGAATGACATTTATACGCACTAAAAATGTGAAAAACATTGCAGCAAATTGAGTACTCAGGAACAGTTTGGGCGTTAAGTCATAATGATCCTGAACCATTGGTTAAACATTCTATAAAAAAAATTCAAGAATGTGGTGTGAAAAGAGAAGACATTAAAATTGTTGATGCTCCAGAAAATCCTCAAGTAGGTGAAATAGTTGTGCAAATATGGCCTCATGAATTAGTTATTGCACGAATACGTACTATACGTGGTGAGTCTTTTATTAGTGGAACCGAATTTACAGTTGAATTAAAGTCTGATGAACAAGGAACCTATATTGAATAATTTTGAAGAAAAAGCCAAGAACAAAAAAATCAGGTTTTAGAGTATTTTCAGTTATAATCCTTGGTGCAATCATAATTGGAGCATCAATTTACTATTTTTATTCCACAGAACAAGCACAAATTCGTGGATTTGCTTTTGGAAACAATATTCAGGCTATACAAGATGAATTGAAGGAAGAGCAATTAGATTTTTATTCTAAGGTGTCTATGTGGAAAGAAAAAAGTATCACGAAAGATCAAATTCTAGAATTTGCAGATAATCATATATTGCGAATGAAAAATATAATTGCAAAATATACTGACTTGCAAATGCCAGATGCATTTTCTGGTTCAGTTAAACTTTTCAAACTGTCAACTGAAGCCCAGCTTGATAGTGATCAATACTTAATCAAATGGATCAGAAATGACGATCAAAGTGAAAAGATACGTGCCGATGAACTATTACAGGCATCATTTGAGTATGAAATGGCTGCACTTGCTTCATTTGAAAAGGCAAAAAATAATCCAAACCCATAAAATCTTTAAACAATATAATATCAATTACAGATATGACGAAACTTGCAATAATTGCTATGGTACCATTTTTTTTGTTTATTCAACCAGCATTTGCCGATGTTTTTATCCAAAATGATCAAAAATATGTTAGTGCTGACGGCTCACTACATATTGTTGGAGAGATTGAAAACAGTTCGAATGTCCCACTTAATCAAATTAAGATTATTGCAAAATTATTAGATGATGATGGTTTCCAAATCGGTCAAGTTAGTGGAAATCCAATTAATAATGTGATAATGCCTGGCATGAATGGTGCGTTTGATATTATTATTACTGGTCATGACCTTCGCTCAGCATCTAATTATAATTTGGAATTTGATTACAGAGTTGCAGAACCAAAAAATCAAGTAATTCAGATAATCTCATCTGATCTTAAAAAAGACAATCAAGGTAATCTTGCTATCTCAGGAACATTAGAAAATCAAGGTGAAATTACAGCTAACATGATAAATGTAGTTGCTACCTTGTATGACAGAGATGGAAATGTTGTCACATTGTCAAGCGTTCAATTACAACCTGATTTTTTAAGAGCTGGTGATAGTAATTTCTTTATTATTCCAATTCATGAAAAAACACAGTCCATTCATGCAGTTGATTATTCATTAACTGCAGAGTCAGATGAATATGCCGCAGTTCCAGAATTTCCTTTGGGTACTGGTGCATTACTAATTGGATCTGTATCATCATACATCATATTATCTAGATATCCTGAAAAAATGATTAACTCAATTTCAAGAATTTCAAAAATTATCTCGTTTTGACAAAATGGATTAAAAAATGGTAATTTCTGATAACAACAAAAAATTCTTAGATGATTTGATACAATATTATATCGATGAATCGGAGTCATACAAACAATTTGCAACCGAATATCAGGAATTTTTAGACTCTGAGATGGATGTTGCGTTTGGGTTGATTGTTGGAACAGTCTATTCAACTTTCTTGCAGACATATGCAAATCAACAACTCGAAGTAGGATTAGATGATATTCAAGAGTTTCATGAATTTATCAAATCTAATGCAGATCAGATTAGAGAATCGTTAGAAAAGAAACCAGATGTATAGGTAGAGATAAATCTAAAAAAAATACTAAAAAATATGTTAGAAATTATAGGCTACAAAATTCAACAAATTAATGACAATGGTCAAGCTGTTCAAATGACATTAATTGAAGATGTACAAACAGAACCGTTATCACAGAAACAATTGATCATGGAGAATGTTGGAAAAAAGTTAGACTCTGAAACAAAAAATCAAGTTATGCCATTGTTAGAAGCTATTCTTCAAGCACAGCCAACAATAAAATTAAAAAGTTATGCACAGACAACCGTTTCGATAACAATGCCAAAAAATAGATATAAAAAAATGGGTAGCCCACAAGTTGGTGAAAAACTTCAGGTCGACTTGAAAAGATTTTAAAGATTTTCTTCTATTTCTGAAATATTAACTAGTGGTAATGAACAGCTAAAATTTTTACAGACGAATACATTTGTTGTATTTTCTGGAAATTGTTTTCCTGTAAAAAATGAGTAATTTGATAATGCATCAAGTTTATGTTTATTATCAATTTGTACCATAATTGATTCAGGAATGAATTTTTTGTTTAGGGAATCTATCAATTCATGATTTTTTGAATTTAGGATTGTTATTTCAGTTAACTTACGAGTTGCAAGATACAACACGTTAAGAAGATATCCAAATGCAAATGGATTCTGCGCAGCCAGTGTTGCCTGAGATTCAAGTATCTTTTGATATATTTCAGAAAAGATTTGTTCATTCACAATGTGATTCAGCCTAAGTAATGCGTGTGCCGCAACAGAATTCCCAGATGGCATTGATAAATCGTAATTACTTTTTGGTCTTATGATTAACTTTTCATGGTTATCGGAAGTAAAGAAAAAGCTATCACTTTTCTCATCCCAAAAATGCTCAATCATGTAATCAGCCAATATTTTTGCAAAGTTAAGATATTCTGGGTTGCCTGTTATCTCAAACATGTCGACAACTGCGTTTGCAAGATATGCATAGTCATCTAGATAACCGTTGAGCTTTGATTCACCATCTTTGAATACTCTATTCAGAGTACCATTTTTTTCAAATTGTTTTTGAAAGAAGTTAGATGCAGTAATTGCCATGTTCAAATATTTTGAATCGTCAGATATTCTATAACCCTTAACGAATGCTGAGATCATTAAACCATTCCATGCAGTTAGAATTTTGTCATCCTTTCCTGGCTGTGGTCGTTTATTCCTTATCTGGAGCAGCTTTGTTGATCCCTCTGAAATTATTCTATTAACTTCATCATCTGTTTTGCCGAATTTGAATGCAATTGCTGACGCTTTGATGTTATTTGCAAGAATTGACTTTCCTTCAAAATTTCCACCATCTGTTATATCAAAATAAACACAAAACACATCAGAATCCTTTCCTAGAACCTCCTCAATCTCTCGTTTCTTCCAAACAAAAGTTTGACCCTCTTCGCCATTGGTATCAGCATCTGTTGCTGAATAGAAAACTCCTTCTGGTGAAGTCATCTCACGAATAACATAATCAAGAGTTTTTGTAACTACATCTAAGAAGAAAGCATCTTTTGTGATCTGATATGCTTCACCATACACAATTGGTAGTAGTGCATTATCATACAACATCTTTTCAAAATGTGGAACTAGCCATCTTGCATCTGTTGAATATCTATGAAAACCTCCGCCAATCTGATCAAATATTCCACCCTTAGCCATTTTTTTTAATGTGAGTAAAGCAAAATCTTTGAATTTTGAGATTCCAGATAATTTTGAATATCTGAACATAAATGAAAGATTTGAGGCATTAGGAAATTTTGGTGCTTGACCAAATCCACCATAATTGGTATCAGCTATTTGCAAAAGATTTACTGCTGCCTCATCAAGTATTGACTTACTAATTTGCGATGGCTCTGTAACTTGTTCTAATCTAGATAAATTTGTCATAAAGTTATCAGCTGCGGATTCAATTTCTTTTGGTTTTTCTTCCCATGATTGTGCAAGTTGCCTGCACAAACTTCCAAAACCTGGTCTACCATAGGAATCAAGTACAGGAAAATAGGTTCCTACATAAAATGGTCTTTGTTCTGGAGTTAGAAATACGCTGAGTGGCCACCCACCCTGCCCAGTTGACATCTGACATACTTTTTGGTATATATCATCCAAGTCTGGTCGTTCCTCCCTGTCAACTTTAATGTTAATAAAATTCTCATTCATGATTTTGGCAACATCGTCATTTTCAAATGATTCATGTGCCATTACATGACACCAATGACAAGAACTGTATCCAATAGATAGAAAAATTGGTTTATTTTCAGATTTTGCCTTTTGTAATGATTCATTATTCCAAGAATACCAATTAACTGGATTGTCTTTATGCTGTAAAAGATATGGGCTTGATTCTTTGGCTAGGTTATTTGGCATAAAGATATTTTAAATCTTGATTATTTGTACGTAACCTGACTACTTCCATATTGCGGAATCATCACGCTTGTAGATCTCAATATTAATTTGTTTGAGTAGATTACGTTTAGATTTCTGAGCTTTTTTCTCATTACCATAATCTTTCTTTTCAATTAGTTCCTGAAGCCTGATTAATTGCTCGAGGCTGAAATTCCTAAACTTATTTTTTGCAACTTCGTCTAGAAGTTTTATTCTCTCTTTATCTTCAGCAGTAACTCTATAATCCATAGTTAAGACATAACTGAATGGATTTTATTTCTTATTATCCGTAACAATCTTAAGAATAGAGAAAATCAAGTCAAGTATGACTGAAAAAATGCGTGCCATGGTTCTTGAGAACCTAGGTCCTGTTGAGTCAAACCCACTAAAACTTAGAGAAATTGATAAACACCAAATACAAAAACAAAATGAACTTTTAGTAAAAATTGAAGCGTGTGGTGTATGCCATTCACAATTACATTCGATTGAAGGTGATTGGAAAGAGATTGGTCTCCCACCAACTCTACCAACGGTACCAGGACATGAGATTGTAGGAAGGATTGAAAAAATTGGTGACAATGTTGTAAGGTTTAAGATTGGTGACAGAATTGGAATTACTCCTTTGATGGGTTCATGCCTTAATTGCCAATATTGTAACGAGGGTAAAGAGTATCTTTGTGAGAATATGGAAGTTACAGGCGAATCTCTAAAGGGTGGTTACTCTGAATACATAACAATTTCAGAAGATTTTGTAACCAGAGTTCCTGAAACTATGACATCTGAATACGCAGCACCGCTTTTTTGTGCCGGAATTACTGCATACAAAGCTGTAAAGGCTGCTGAACCAGAAAAAAATAAGAAAATTGCAATATTTGGAATTGGTGGAGTCGGTCATATGGCAATACAGTTTTGTAAAGTAGAAGGATGTGAAGTTACTGGCGTCTCAAGAAAAGAAAAACATCTTGATGTGGCAAAAAAACTTGGTGCTGATAACACATTTGTCTATCTATCTGATCAAGAAAAATTTCTAGATAAACTAAATGATGAATATGGTCTTTTTGATGCTGCAATTGTGTTTGCTCCTGTTGATGAAGTGACTGATACTGCAATAAAATCTGTTAAAAAAGGTGGTACTGTAGTAATTGCAACTGTAGGTAAAATTCCTAATTTTTTAGCATTTGAAGAAAAAACCATTCGTGGTACGCTAATCGGCTCTAGAAAAGATATGGAACAAGTCATTGAGATATCTGAAAAAAATAATTTTCAGGTTGTAACTGAAACATTTCCATTAGAAAAAGCAAATGAAGTATTACAAAAACTAAAGAACTCTGATATAGAAGCGAGAGCAGTTCTAATTCCTTAAATACATAACAAAGTTGGTGCAATTATGAATTGTAGGCGTTGTCATCATACAGATGAAGCGCACACTACAAGTGACTCAAATGAATCAATGCTAAGACGAGGAGAGTGTGAAATTCCAGATTGTCCTTGCAATCAATTTTTAGATGCATTTGAAGAAATTGATGACGAGCAACTCTGATTCATATATGAGACAGGAAGATTTTCTACATGGAAAAGCATGCCTCAAAAGATGATATGGTAAGAAATTTTGAAAATCTTCTATCTAAGATTAATGCATTGGAAGTTTCTGCAAAAGATGACTACCAAAGAAGTGTGATCAAAGTACTTAGGATGCTGACGGAGGGACAAATTCATTCAATTAATGAGTTTGACCATCTAAAAAAAGCAATTGACCTGTTAACACTACAATTGTTTGATGTTAAAAATAAAGCATGATTCGGTTATACATCTCAAAAACACTACTCAGCATTGCATGGCGGCCTGTATTTACTAATTATTTGTTGGACAATTCTCTCTCTATCACTTTCTTGAGAATCTGGAAGTGGGTAAATTGCCAAATACAGCATTGCGTCAGAGCCAGCATGCTGTAACCAACACTGGAATTTATCATTCTGTACAAAAAAATCGGTCTTATCCGTTTTTTCTACTTGTGAGGCATACAATATGTTAAAACCGTTTTTGGTTTTGCTAAAAAGTAGGTATACTAATTGACTCATTGGAGGACCCCATTCTGAGATCTGTATTGGTCCTAGAAACTCGTAATGTAAAATTTGTATTGCCAACTACATAATTGATTACTTCTAAAGTAATAAATTTGCCCAAAATTTCTTCAAACTAAATGTCAGAGATGGAGAATCCACATAATTATAGAAAAGCAGGTTACTCGATGATTCTAGTTGCAGCATCGCTTGCATCAATAGGCATAGTTCATCTGGCAATTGGTGATAATGTGCTTTTTGGTGATGAGATACAGAGAGATAGAACCGCATTCTTTGAGGAGTGTAAAGCGATATTTTATGCAACTGAAGAGTGCCAAAAATTCGTTAAGGCGGGTAACACACTATATGAGGTTCCCAGATTAGACCCAAATGAAATGTCTGAAGATATGACAGTTACTGAATTAGATGTAACCACACCCCCATCTGTAATGCAACCCATATCTGAGACTGTAATAATGCCTGAAGGTGTAGGTGTACCAGGATGTGACGAAACAAGTGAATGTTATATTCCTTCATCACTAATTGTTGGAACTGGTACCACAGTAATTTGGGTGAATAACGATACTGCTGCACATCTTGCAACAAGTGGAACACCTGCTGGTGGACCAGACGGTGTATTTGATTCAGGAATGATAATGGCAGGATCTACATTTGAGCATGAGTTTACTGATAGTGGAGAATTCCATTACTACTGTCTTGTTCATCCTTGGATGGTTGGGACAGTAACTGTAGAATAACTATTGGTCATTCATATAATCTTCCCATTTGTTTAGATTAGTTGTGAACCGATTCATCTGATACATTGCACCACCGATGATACCAGCATGATAGAAAGTGTATAGATACACTTGGGAATATGTAGGATCACTTTGAGTAATACTCATACTAATCATTGAAAAGAAGATAAACGTTCCAGCAAATGTGATGATTCTACTTAACATTCCTGCATTAAGTCCAACTATACGTCTTGTGGCAGCTGCCATTAATGTGAAACTTGATGCAATCAAAAATGTGGTGCCACCGTTAGATGTTAACATATCTTGGATCCATATGAGTAGACCGTCATCTATTGGAGATGTTTCTGGCATCATTGCACCACCATGTAATGCAAAATTTACAGAACTAAATAATCCACCAATCACTAAAAAGAAAAGAAATGTTTTGATTATCTTTCGCTTTAATGCACTTCTAGTTTCAGATGGCTGCAATGCTTTTTCAGAAATTTTTAGGCCATACAAAAATCCAATTCCAAATACTGGACCAAATAAAATATAATTGATGATTGGGTTTTCCACCATAAAATCATTAAAGTATGTATGAAGTAACATTGCCATTATCAATGAAGTCGTAGCAGCACATCCAAAAATAATAAAAGTTGAGTATTTTACTAGTATTGATTCCCCTGTTTCAGAATTATTCCATGTATACACATAGCATACTAATGAGATTTGGATTAAAGACCAGAGTCAAAATTGATTTACGCGATTTGTTAATTCTCGTAAAGCTGTGCCTGTGTGCTCAGTCTATTTAGAAACGATAATAATCATTTGTGAATTCTGCTACTTATGAAAGCGCTTGTCTATGAGCACTATGCCAAAAACGATGACTTTGAGTCTATTTTGAATATTAGAGATATTCCAGAACCTGTACCAAAATCACATGAAGTTATTATCAAGATTGAATCGTCTGCACTAAATTATGATGACATATGGGCAATGAGAGGAAAACCAATAGATGTTCCGTTGCCACATGTTTCTGGAACAGATGCGGCAGGAATTGTAACAGAAGTTGGTGATGATGTTGAGAATCTCCAAGTAGGGGATCGTGTTGTTTCTCATGGAAATCTATCCTGCAGGATTTGTAATATGTGTACATCTGGACGTGAGTATGATTGTAAACAAAGAAAAGTTTGGGGATTTCAGACTGGACCGTTATGGGGAGGATATTGTGAGTTCACTCATCTTCCTGAATTTAACGCTGTAAAGGTACCTGACGGAATTAGTTTGGATGATGCTGCTGCCGCATCAATGACAATGATGACATCATGGCATATGTTAGTTAACAGAGCAAAGATGCAACCTGGCCAAACTGTGGTAGTGATGGGAGGAAGCTCCGGTATGGGAATATTTGGAATACAAATTGCAAAGTTGTATGGCTGTGATGTGATTGCAACTGCAAGTGAAAGTAAATTAGAAAAATGCATTGAGTTAGGAGCAGATTATGCGGTTGATCACAGAAAGGAAGACTGGCATAAGGAAGTAAAAAAAATTGCTAAAGAAATTTCTAAACAAAAATCAAAAAAGTCAGAAATTGATGTAATCTATGAGCATATTGGTGGTTCACATTGGAACAAAGAATTGTCACTGCTCAAATATGGAAAAACTCTTGTAACCACGGGTGCAACAACTAGCTACAATGTAATAACAGATTTGCGTCATGTCTTCTTCAAAGGTTTGAACGTAGTTGGTTCAACACAGGGAACGCGCTCAGAACTTGAATGTGGCCTTTACTGGATGGCACAGGGTAAAATAAGATCTGTAATTGATTCCATATTTTCACTTGAAGAGGCATCAACTGCTCACCAAAAAATGCTTTCAGGAAAAGATCTGTTTGGAAAAATACTGATGAAACCATAGTGTGTTTTTGAAAAAGATGCTGTTTTAAACCTGAGGTATGAGAGTATGTCTATGAAATCATTACCAATAATTATCTCAGGAATTATAATTATGATCTTTGGAATTGTGTTCCAGTTTCAAGGTCAGGGAACAATTGGTCCAGATTCCTCATTCATGTATCAAAATCCAGAATGGATTAACAATGGAATATGCATCGGAGTAGTGGGTGTGATAATTATTCTAATGGGGTATATTGTAGAAAAAAAGAAACTAATGTAGACCGTTTTTTTCAAAGTACTTCTGGTGATACTCTTCTGCTCGATAAAATGGAACCGCAGATTTTATCTCAGTTATAATCTCATTACCAAATCTTTCTTTTGCAATAGGATTGAGATTCTCTTTTACCTCTTTGGCTAGTTCTTCTTGTTCTGAATCATGGAAAAATATAGCAGAACGATATTGTATTCCTATATCTGGACCTTGCATGTTAGGTGTTGTTGGATTATGGTTCTCGAAAAAAACTTTGAGTAGTTCTTTGTATGAGATTTCTTCAGGTTCGTATTCAACCTCAATTGCTTCTGCATGACCAGTCAGATCAGTACATACTTGCTCATATGTTGGATTTTCTAAATTCCCACCGGTGTATCCAACTTGGGTTGATTTTACACCTGATGTCTTACTGAATATTTCTTCAACATGCCAAAAACATCCAGCCGCAAATGTTGCTTTTTTCACAATTTCAGTAAACTCTTTGTTTTTAAAAACCACACGATAATGGATCTTGAGGTTTTAAAATTTCACGCATAATAATCGTCGCATATGAACCGCGTGATAATTGGAATTCAACTATGTCATTTGATGTCTGAAACCCATCACACTGTATTGATGAATTTCGGAATCCACCCTCTATCGATATTTCTTGAAAATCCTTTATTAAAAATTCTGATGGTGAAACTTCCTCTTGTTCTAGAACCTTTTGTATGTAATAATCAAATCTCGTTTTCTTGAAATATGAATGCCCTACTAGTGGAACTGTTAGCCTCTGACCAGGATCATTCTGAAATTTACCTAACTTGTTACTCCTATCATAACAAACATCGTTCTCTTGTGGGAGAAACAAATCCTCCTCATACTCAAAAGCCATGCTAAGTGTCTTATTGAAAATGTAAGACTGATATGCTTGAACGTAAAAGCGTCGCATTTGTAATGGGATTTCACGTATAGTAGTCTTCTGATCATTTGATTTAGCAAGACTTTTGAGAACTGTTATTTCTATGTCCATGGATTTAGGTAGTTGATCAATTACTTCTGAATCTGATTTACGCTCTGAAATTAATTTTCTGTAGTGATTGTTCTCTTCAGAATCATACTTTGATGAATAACCTAATAGAAAATCAACTGCGTCCTGATAATTTTTCTGTATTATTGCCTTTCCAACTAGATGTGTTATTGGACGCCTTGACCCAAATCTCTGATAGCCAAAGAAATTCAGAATTTTATCATATTCAGTAAACTTTGAAATGTCATTTATGGAATCAGAGATTTTTATCCTGAATTTGTTTCCTAGCATGTCCTGTTTGGCAATTGGTTTTTTGGAAAATCCAATTCTTTTCAAGGAATATTTTTTGCCTTCAATTTTTTCTAAAGATCTTGACATAGTTTTTGTCTGAACAAACTGTTCCGTCACTGCATTCGAGTCCTTTAGACCAAGTGCACGAAGCATCAACCCATATCTTTTTTCAACATCACGTAATGCATGGCTTGTGTCAATTCCATTTTTTCTGAGTAAATAGACTGAATGACCACTATCCTCAGAAATTGCATGAAGTGCTTTTTCAGATATTACTTCACTAACTTCAAAATCTTCATTACTTTGCTTGATCTTGCCTTTGCTTCCTGAAAATTTAGTTGAATATACAGAGAGACCTAACTCTGAGTCAATTTCTGGTATCACGATTCTATTATGATATCTACGTACTGTGAGAGAGTTACTTCGTCGTTTCCTATACCAAGTAATACCTTATAGTCTCCTGATAATGACGTTTCGCTTGCATGAATCGTTACTATAATGTCTTCGGAATTCCCAGATTCCCAGTCTCTTGATGGTGAAATGGTGATGTCAGAGAAATTAACTGTGCTAGATGCAGTGTGTCCTGACTTTATCTCAGTGTTCATCGAGTCTGAAATATCATCATATGTTACTGTAAGAGTGATATCCGCTGATTGTCCTTTCTTTAACGTTAGTAATTCTGTGTCTATACTAATTGAAAATGGTAATGGTTTTGTTGTATCAACTACTCCAATACTATTTTCAGCCCACTCTGTGAACCAAACTGCACCATCTGCTACGTCAAATCCAAAAATCTGTGCTACACCACAATTTACATTTGATGATGCATCACAATCCGACCAATTTGGATTTTTTGAAGGAATCATATACTCAATAAGTGATTCATTCTTTACATTAAAGATGCCAATCTGATTTGATGTCTGCTCGTTAAAGATAAGATTTCCAAGGTTGTCACTTGTAATCCAGTATGGTCTTGATATTGGAGATTTTATTACGCCTGTAACGTTTCCGTAACTAGATAGTGGTGGTGGTGTTGTTATG
>Ga0315334_10001665_pt1 | contig 13764 bp, 11 predicted proteins | sample M150034915metaG_FD_205555 | JGI IMG/M metagenome (GOLD analysis project Ga0315334, IMG submission 205555) | Ammonia-oxidizing marine archaeal communities from Monterey Bay, California, United States - M1 500m 34915 | ecosystem: Environmental > Aquatic > Marine > Intertidal zone | place: USA... | reverse complement strand
GGAAATCAGATCAGGCCATGTAGTGACAATTTTCAATGATATTGGTGAACGGTATTTTTCAACTTCCATGTGGGGCTAAATTAAATACCTTCTACTGGATCAAATAATTTAACCGGATGTTTTCCCTGATTCATATGTGAGTTACAGTCTAGACAGATATTGTTCCGAAATGTCGATTCCAACCAAGCCGCTATAGGCGTCGAGCAGTCTCGAAGTTAAAGGGCCTGGGACCATTACAGAATCCCCAATGTTAGATCCGTTAATCGATGATACAGGGCATATGCAAAAGCTAGTTGAGGTAACGAAGGCTTCATCGGCCGTGTAGGCATCGTATAAATCGATATCTGCTTCTTTGGTCTCAATTCCGAGTTCTTGTGCAAGTTCAATAGTGGTAGATCTGCTGATACCTGCTAGGACAAACTGTTCCCGAGGGGTCACCACCACACCATCTTTCACTATAAAAAAGTTGCTCCCTGGTCCCTCACAAAGATTTCCATTCATGTCTAAGAGGATGGGCCATCCATCTGGGTTTTTGTCTTTCACTTCAAATTCTGCTTGAACAAGATTAGCGTAATTCTGTATTTTGGCTCTTGGGCTTAAAACTTCTGGAGGTGTTCTTCGCACAGACGGAACAACTACGGGCATACCGTCCCTATAATACTTTGCACGTGCTTTAAAGGGGAGTGGGACAGTCTCTACTATTACTGTTGGAGCTTCTCCATCTGGGCCAGATACTCCCCTGGAAACTCTTTGTGTGACCCAATAATCGTCGTCGTCGTCAATAAGGGGAAGATTAGTTTCAAGAACCTCCATAGTTATCTGAGCCATTTCAGTGCGAGGCATTCCGGGATCGAGTCGAGCGTACTTAAGAGAGTTATAAAACCGATTGAGGTGTTCTTCTAGTTTGAAGATTCGATGTTTGAATGTACGAGTGGTATCAAATACAGAATATCCTTGTAGAAATCCTCGATCATGAATTGAGATGGAGGCGAGGCTTTCTTGTATTATTTTACCGTTTACATAAGCTACTCTGTCCGATTCCATAATCAATCTCCTGTCGCGAATACACCCATTTATTTCGATGCCGTCATCAGACCATAGACAATACTGGCTGCTCCAGTTTTCCCCAAACATCACAGGTTTAGATATCTAAGTTGGTCACTTCCAGAGCGTGAGTTTGGATGAAGCTTCTTCTCGGTGCCACTTCATCTCCCATTAGCACAGTAAAGGTTTCATCTGCTATAACGGCGTCAGCCACAGTTACCTGCAATAATGTACGACTCTCAGGATTCATAGTGGTGTGCCATAGCTGATCGGCGTTCATTTCGCCCAAGCCTTTGTAACGTTGGATATGAACATTTCTTTTCGCATTCAGTTGATCAATGACTTCGTCTCTTTCGGAATCTGTATAAACATACTGGTCTTTTCTCCCAACGGATATCTTGTATAGAGGAGGTTGAGCGATATATAGGTGGCCGTGATGAATCAGTTCCGGCATGTGTCGGAAGAAAAAAGTCAGGAGTAAAGTACGTATGTGAGAGCCATCAACATCCGCATCACACATGATAATTACTCGGTGGTATCTGAGTTTCTCAACATCGAAATCTTCATCAAGGCCGGCCCCTATTGCTGTAATCATTGACCTGATGGCATCGTGTTCTACTATCTTATCTGCTCTAGCTTTTTCCACATTTAGGATTTTTCCCCACAGGGGTAGAATTGCTTGGAACCTTCTGTTCCTGCCCATCTTTGCTGTACCGCCAGCTGAATCCCCTTCCACCAAATAGATTTCACAAAGTTCCGGGTTTTTTTCTGAACAATCGGCGAGTTTTCCTGGAAGGCCACCGCCATCCATGGCATTCTTACGGATAATTAACTCTCTGGCTTTCCTAGCAGCCTCTCTCGCCCGTTGGGAGGTCATGCACTTGTCGATGATTGCCTTAGCCTCTTTAGGATTGTCCTCTAAGAATATTTGTAAGGCCTCTCCCAATACGGTCTCCACTTGAGTTCTGGCTTCTGGGTTTCCAAGTTTATTTTTTGTCTGTCCCTCAAATTGAGGATCTTTCAATTTGACACTTATTACAGCTGTGATGCCTTCTCTTGTATCCTCTCCTGCAAGGTTAGGTTCATTATCTTTGATAAGTTTTGACTTCCTTCCAAAGTCATTCAAAACTCGGGTTAGGGCCGACCTAAAACCGGTAACATGGGTCCCCCCATCTTCAGTGTTTATACAGTTTGCAAAGGCATATACGAATTCGCTGTAGGAATCGTTGTACTGAAGGGCAACCTCAACTTTGGTACCCTCAAAATCTTTTTCTACGTAAATAGGTTCCTCGTGAACCACACCTCTTTTTTGATTAAGGCCTCTAACAAAACTAGATATACCTCCATCAAAATAGTAAGTTACGTCGTTGTTCGGCCACCGGCTGGAATGCCAGTCGCTTTTAAAAGAAATTTCCAGACCTTTATTAAGGTACGCCATTTCCTTGAACCTGTTGGAGAGAACGGCAAAATCAAAGACTAGTTCACCAAATATATCGATGTCTGGCATGAATTCTATGGTTGTACCAGTCTCACTGTTTTTGCCATCGGGATCGTTTTCTGAGGTCAATTCAGTCTGAGTGATACCTCTAGAATATTCTTGCCGAAATATCTTCTCTTCTCTGTAAACGGAAACTTTCACCCATTCGGACAGAGCATTTACAACCGAGGCCCCGACTCCGTGTAATCCACCAGAAACCGCGTATGCCTTGCCTCCAAATTTTCCCCCGGCATGCAGCGTGGTCATAACAGTTTCAAGGGCTGTCATTCCAGTTGTTTGATGTGTATCGACAGGAATCCCCCGTCCGTCATCAGCAACTAGTATAGATCCGTCTTCTTGAATAGTTACACTTACTGAACTGGAGTATCCACCCATAAATTCATCAACGCTATTATCGACGATTTCGTATATTAGGTGGTGAAGGCCTCTTTGATCCTGGCTTCCAATGTACATACCTGGTCTTTTTCGGACAGCTTCCATACCTTCAAGGACTTGTATATCACTTGCTGAATATTGATCGTCACTTTGGGGTTTCAAAGTTGCCATTTGCGAATCTCCCTAAAAAGAGCCTATTGGGCCAGTTATAGATCTGCTTGCATTTACGGATGCGTCCTTTGTAAAAATAGGGCGTAGGGTTGCCGTCTCTGAGACGTATATGCGGGCACGAATACCCAGTCTAAGTGGTTGATCTAGTAACCATGAGAAAGTCTCTATTTTCACGATTTCAATTCTAGCAGAATCACGATGGTTTACTCAAGCGTAATTTGTTCCTAATCTCAGCTAAAGTATTTACCTGAATTTCCACTATCTGTAATGCTATTGACTTAATTGATAAAATTGGGCTTCGCAGCCAATCTTTAAAGAGATGGTGAGCCTTGAAAAATAATTTATTAAAAGTTTGCTTTCTTTGAAAATAGCAGGTCTTATTTTTTGGTACGAAAATATGAACAATAGTATTACAGACATTCCAGGTATCACGGTGGGGCATTGGACTAACCTTGAGGCCATAACGGGGTGTACAGCTGTGTTGTGCCCAACAGGCTCTTTGGGAGGGGTATCAGTTCGAGGGGCTTCACCCGGTACTAGAGAGACTGATGTGCTAAACCCGTCCAATCGTGTAGATGAGATTCATGCAATTATGCTTTCAGGAGGTAGTGCGTACGGTTTAGCAGCAGCTGATGGCGCAATGCGTTACTTGGAAGGAAAGGGAATTGGAGTAAAAGTAGGTGGTAGTGTAGTACCTATAGTCCCGTCAGCAATTTTATTTGATTTAGGAATAGGCCAAAGTGAAGTGCGCCCGGATTCAGAAAGCGGATATCATGCTTGTAAATTTGCTTCCTCAGACCCCGTTGAGCAAGGGTGTGTTGGAGCTGGGACGGGTGCAACTGTTGGGAAGACCCAGGGACCACAAAGATCTGTGAAAGGTGGACTAGGCTCAGCGAGTATTGATTTAGGCGGAGGTCTATTAGTGGGTGCATTGGCTGTCGTAAATGCTATAGGGAGTGTACATGACCCGGAAAATGGAGCATTGATAGCAGGGCCTAGAATTAACAAATCTATGTCTAGTTCAATCGACGACTTAATATCTGGCAATTCTTTCAAATTGCCAGATATTAATGGAAATACCACCATCGGAGTTGTAGCAACTAACGCAAAGCTGACCAAAGCTCAGGCTGCACGGATGGCCGCCAGTTCGCATGATGGTTTGGCCTTGGCTATCAGACCAGCTCATCTAGTTGGTGATGGAGACACTATGTTCTCTATATCCACCGGAGAGCAAGGCGGCATCGACGGATATGGTGATATGAATCGTATTATCGCAGGAGCTATCCAAACAGTGTCATTAGCGATACTGAATGCCATCCATTTCGCCGAAACTATGGGAGGAATCCCCTCGGTTAAGGACTTGTGATTGCAGAATATCCTGTAACATCAGAATCAATAATTTGTATGGCTGTGAATGTCAGGGCCTAGCTTTATAATGTCTCTTATTGTTCGATATAAGGGTAATTTAAAAGGGTAGGTTCTCATGCGCGTGTTGCTAACAAACGATGATGGAATACATTCTCCTGGACTTTGGGCTATAGCGAAATCTTTGGAGGAGATAGCAGATCTTACTGTGGTTGTTCCGGACAGAGACCAGAGCGGCAAAGGGGCTTCTATGACTTTGTTACGCCCTTTGACAGTCGAGAAAATTAACACCCCTAAAAATATGAAATGTCCCACCTATACAGTGGATGGTACCCCTGGGGATTGTGTGATCATGGCGTGTGAATCTTTGTGTAATGATCCTATTGATTTGATTGTTTCAGGAATAAACCAAGGTGCAAATATGGGACTAGATGTTTTTAATTCTGGTACTTTTGGGGCAGCTTTACACGGATTCTTTCGGGGAATAAATTCCATTGCCTTATCTGTCTTTTATAAGCAGGATGTTATATATTCCCCTGCTGCCTTGATTGGAGCAGAAATAGCTAAAGTAATACACAGCCAAAACTTCGGATCAACAGTACTGTTAAATGTGAATCTTCCAGCTTGTGATTTCAAAGATATTGGAGGCGTTGACCTAACTGAATTAGGCCCAAAGGCGTATCTAGAAAACGTGGAAACTGTGGAAAGTGGTAGAAGAACATTCCACTGGCTACGTCATAACAAACCGATGGGAGTTACACACCAAAAAGGAACCGATGTTTGGTCCATACACCATGATAGGGCTTCTGTCACCATGGTTAATCCCTACCTAACGACTGACAATAAGACAGAATTAGGCAAGTCAGTGTTGAAAAGTTCACTTGAATGTCTAGGTCTAGCTGGGGCGAACTAGTTTTAAGAGGGTCCGTACCCAGGGATTGTATGTTTTATCAGAAACTCTTCGTTCAAATTGAGACCCAATCCTGGTTCATTGGGAACGTATAAGTTTCCATTGCGGATATCCAACGGCTTGTCTAATAGGCAGTTATACCCGCTTAGATCGTATCTGATGGTCTCTAACTTATAAAAATTTGGGATGGTCATAGAGACCTGTGCCCCGGCCATTATGTTAATGGGGCCACTGGCGTCATGTGGTGATACTGGTATGTAGTATGCCTCAGCCATGGTAGAGATTTTCTTTAACTCTGATATTCCTCCGGTCCAAGTAACATCCGGCATTACATAATCGGCTAAATTTTTTTCAAACACTGGTATGAACTCAAATCTAGTGTGAAGCCTTTCTCCTACACTGATTCTTACATTGGTGCTATCTCTTACTTGTTGCAAGGCGTGGTAACTTTCCACTGGAACGGGTTCTTCAAACCAATGTATATCGTAAGCTGAAAGACGATTGGCTAGGTCTATCGCGGTAGGGACATTAAATTTTCCATGAGCGTCAATAAGTATCTCAATATCTGGTCCAACTGCGTCTCGAATTTCTGCCGTAATTTGTTCGGCCCTATGAGCACCTTCTGGGCTAATTTCCCCATCCAAATACCCGATGTTCCCACCATTATTACCATCCCATGAAGAGTGCATCATTGGATCCATTTTGAATGCAGTGTGTCCTGATTCAACAATCTCCTTAGCGTTTTCGATTGCCATGGCAATGTCTTCGCCAGGTTCTGGCGGGTGAGTGTAGAGAGGTATTTCATTTCTAACTGACCCTCCTAAAAGCTGGTAAATTGGCAGATTGACGGATTTACCAAAAATGTCCCACAGGGCAATATCAATTCCGCTAATTGCTGCCGTCGTTGCTCCTCTAGTACCTGTGTAGGTGAAAAGTCTAAAAGTGCGAGTCCAAATTTCTTCAATTTTGGTTGGATCCCATCCTATTAGAAAATCCTTCAATTCCATGACATATTTTTGAATTGCTCGATTACCGACACTGCCTGGGTAATTAGTGATTTCACCCCAACCGGTAATTCCTTCATCCGTATCAATCTGAACGAATATAAATTCACGTTCGATAGAGGACCTGGGTTTATCTTTTCCTGGGCGGTCGTCCCAGTCCATTTTAATTAGATAGCTTTTTACATCTGTAATTTTCATTTCCAATCCTTCTGTTTGCTTTAAATACGTCCTTCTCTATGATCACCATCGTAGCTTAACCATTAAAGGTATATCATGATTCAGTAATACTTAATGTGATAACGAATGCCTTTACCAAATCCTAACCCTAATACTAACAACTTTATCAATTCTCTCCCCTTTTTTTATGGATGGGTCATTTTATTTGTAGCGGCCTTGGCTCATTTTGCTTCGGCGCCAGGCCAGACATATGTTTCATCAATTTTTATTGACCCGATGATTGATGATCTGGGTTGGTCACGTACCACCTTTTCTGGCCTATACACAGGGGGATCCATGGCAGCAGCAGTATTCATGATTGCTGTCGGGAAAATGTTAGATAAATATGGTGCCAGAAAAACCCTGTCGGTCCTATGTTTGATGATGTGTTTGGCTACTATTTGGATGAGTGGAGTCGATTCTCGATGGAAGCTGTTTCTTGGTTATGCAATGTTGAGAACTATTGGCCAGGGTTCCTTTGGACTAGTAGCGACCACTATGGTTTCGACTTGGTTTGTACGGATAAGAGGTCGTGCAACTGCGATATCGTCAATTGGAGGGGCCGCGAGCCTTGCAGTTTTCCCCTTTATAGTACATTTGTTAATCGAACGCTTTGATTGGCGAAGTACGTGGTTTATTTTAGGTATAGTCGTTTTAGTCGTTCTTTTTATTCCCGCTCTTACCCTCATTAGAAGGAGTCCAGAGGCGGTCGGACTCAAACCAGACGGGCCTGATCATAAAGTTGCAGGAGGCGGTGATGAATTAGGAAAAGAGGGAGCAGAAGCCAACTTCACTTTGTTTGAAGCACTGAAGACAAGATCGTTGTGGATGTTGGTGTTTGGAAGCACTGCTATGCCATTAATAATGACGGGTCTTATGTTCCATCACGTTTCTATTCTTGGTTCGAAAGGAATTTCACCGAGCTTGGCAGCTATTACAATGGGATTGTTTGGACCCTTAGTATTTCTTGGAAGCCTAGGTTGCGGTTATCTTGCCGATAGAATTCCGAACAGATTTTTGCTAGCTGCAGGTCAACTTATTCTTATAGTGACAATGCTTTGGACCATATTAATATCTACGCCATGGCAGGCAATAATTTATATAGTTTTGGCGTCAGTAAGCATGTCCTTAATGAGTACCCCTAATACGGTTATTTGGGCTAACTATTTTGGAAGAGCCTATCTAGGAAGTATCAGGGGATTTGCATCTACAATTATGGTGGCTTTTTCGGCTATGGGTGCTTTGCCGTTTGGATTCATATATGACAGGACAGGATCATATAACGATGCGGTTTTTGTATTATTGATTCTGCCTGTAATAGCTGGGATAGCCTATATGCTGGCTTTGGAACCCAAGGCTAAACCCAACGCAAACCGTTTTTAAAAATGCGTTGTCAGTTGCATCAACAAAGTAAAGGCTTTATTAAAATTTTCTTCAAATAGTTTTTTGTTCCATTCCCAATCCGTTTTTTCTGTGAGGTCATGGGTGTCGGATACTACGAATAAACCAACAGATGGAATTGTCAGGTATTTGCAGAGAGCAAAGACAGCAGACATTTCCATGTCGACCCCAAGTATCCCATCTTTTCTCCAGGTGAGTTCTGTTTCAATCGTTTGTCTATATGGTGCATCGGTACTTACTGTTTTGCCTGCACGATATGGAAGATTATATTTTTCAAGATGTCTGGTAAGACTTTGTAACATATCGTAGTTTGGCGAGGCAGCTGTATTTGGAGGAAGATAGTGAAAAGATGTTCCCTCCTCCCTTTCACACAATGTTGGTAAAACTAAATCCCCTACATTCAAAGAACTATCCACAGCACCGCAAAGGCCTAGTGCCAAAACTCGTTTAACTCCCCTTGAAACTGCTGTTTGGATCGCGCTTACTCCGATTGGAGCGCTTATGGTACCTTCTATAGCTACCAGATCGCTGTTGCTGTTACTTCTATATAGGTTTGATTCCCCGCCAAAGAATTGGAGTAGAGCTGCGTCTTGATAAAGCACATTAGACTTAACGAAATTTTTCAAAAGGTTTTGAGAGAATATTACCAACAGATTCGGGGGTAAACTCAAAGCTGTTTTATCTTGTAGTTCAGGCCTTATTACACACGGTGATTTATCTTCTGGATTAAACCACTTTTCCCTACTCATGTAAAATTAAATTTCATTTAAGGCCCACGATTTTACTAGGTGATGAGCAATCGCTATTTTCATGGGTACCTTTAGTACTTCGCTGTTATTTTCAAGGGCTGAGATGACATCTCTTCTCTCAAACCATTTGACATCAGTCATTTCATCCTTGTCCATATTGATATCAGTAGTAACCGCCTCTGCGTGGCAACCTATCATTAAAGAATAAGGTAACGGCCAAGGTTGAGATGAATGGTATCTAACATTCTTGATCTCTATTCCTGCTTCTTCCATCACTTCTCGAGCCACGGCTTCTTCAATTGATTCACCTTGATCAACGAATCCAGCTAGTGCTGAATAAGTGTTAGTTCTTTGAAGTCTTCCTCTGGATTGCCCTAATAAACACTTATCCCCATCATGTACCACGACTATTATGACCGGATCGGTTCTTGGAAAATGATCAGTGCCGCATCCGGTACAATTCCGTACTTGGCCAGCTCTTTTCATTTGGGTTTTTGATCCGCAAGCCGAACAGAACTTGTACCGTTGGTGCCAGTATATTTGTATTCTTGCCTGAGCGGCGATTCCTGCTTCCGCCTGGTCTAGAAATTCACCACACGACCTAACATCAATGAATCTCAGGGAAGGGTTTAAATTCCTGATTACTGCATCTGAAAAGCGATCAATTGATACCTCTATTGCGAAGTGATATACATCGTTCGATATCCCTAGAAAAATAGGTTCTGATTCGTATCCGAAATCATCCAACTGAACACGTGAGAGCCAAAACAGATTGGATTCAGGTCCTGTATTAACCAGTAAATTGAGTTCTCTTAATGGCAAAAAACGACTTTTCGGGTCCACCATCATATTGGTTATTTCAGATTCGTCTCTTCTTTCTTTTTCTCCCCTATCTAAAGGGTTTCTTGCAAATACGTGTCCGTATCCCTGTAAGGTCATGAAAATCTCCTAAAATCGGATGTTATGGTATTAGAACACATTCATGGTGTGAAGGTGGATTTGTTTTTTTGTCGGGGACTTTCTTAAGTTTTTAATCCTGTCGTCTAAGGCATAATTATTTTGATTGACACTCTTGGTGATGTGAACACAAAATAGCGTCACAATAACCAAATCCAAGAATATAAGGAGACTAACCAATGATATATGAAACCCGAATTTATGAGGCACACCCCGGTAAGTTGCCAGCCCTCAACGATAGGTTTCGTAACCATACTATGGGGATTTTTGAAAAACATGGAATAGAAAATATAGGATATTGGACCTCCGAGGTTGGTGAATTTAGTGATAGGTTAACTTACATAATTGCTTTTAAAGATCAAGGGCATAGAGAGAAAGCTTGGAATGCCTTTAGGAATGATCCTGAGTGGAACAAGGTAAGAACCGAATCAGAATTGGAGGGGCCAATAGTGAAAAGAGTATTTAATAATTTGCTGACACCGACCGACTATTCCCCTTTGCAATAGCTTGCGAATCGATATTGACCTCTTCTAAAAAAGCGAATTTTCAACAGTGGTGGGGGTCCTTCACGTTTAAGGATTTCCGGTTTTTGTGGGCATCTACTTTCTTTCAATCAGCCGGGTTTGGAATGGACAGCGTGGCCTTGGGGTGGATTGTTTTCGAGAAAACAGATTCTGCATTTATGGTTGCATTATTAGCTGCACTTCGAATGGTTCCATTGTTTTTGTTGGGTATATTCTCTGGACTTATAGCCGACAAGGTCGAAAGGCGAATCTTTCTCCGTATCTTTACCATACTCGCTGGAAGCCTCATGGCCTTGCTCGGAGTTCTAATAATTGGCGGCTACGGCCACGTTTGGGTAATTATTTTGGTAGCGACCATTACGGGTGCTGCCTTTGCATTTATCCTCACTTTGAGACAGGCATATACTTTCGACATTGTTGGACCAGCTCTTTCTTTGAACGGATTATCCATGCTTCAAATAGCTTCTCAAACGGGAGGTGTTTTTGGGTCTTTGATTTCAGGAATTTTGATATCTACACTGGGACCAGGATTACAATTCCTTGTTATAGGGTTAATGTATGTAATTTCCTTTTTAGTCCTATTTGGAGCATCTGAGTCAGGTCAGGCTGCCTCTCAGAGAAAAGGAAGCCTCAAGTCCAATCTGAAAGGATATATTGGCCTTATACAACAATACCCAGTGTTACTTGTTCTGATGTGCTTGGCATCAGTTACTGAAATATTTGGCTTCACACATATGAGTCTAATTCCAGTTTTTGCCAAGGAAGTTTTGTCTGTTGGGCCTATTGGGTTGGGGGTGTTGACAGCTCTACGTCAAGTCGGAGGCTTCTTGGGTCTTTTTGCATTGGCTTTGTTAGGAGATTACAACAAAAAAGGACAGCTGATGTTTTACATCGTTGTTTTTTTTGGTGTAGGCCAGATCTTTTTGTCATTTTCAGATGACTTATATTTGTTTGCAATTTTCTTATTGTTTGTTAATGCTTGCGCTATGTCTGTGGATACTTTGTATAAAACCTTAATGCAACAAAATGTACCCAATGAGCACCGGGGAAGGGCAATGGGATCCTGGGTCCTAAGTATTGGAACTGCTCCTGTTGGGTATTTAAGTATTGGTGGAATTGCCGGAGCTTTTGGAGCCCCAATGGCTGTTCTATTTAACGGGATAATGCTTACTTTGGCGGGTGTTTCAACCTTTATTTGCCTGCCGAAAATCAGGAAATTGCCTTAAAGTTCCTGATAAATCACACCTATACCATGAAGGAAGTAGGGCTTTGCAAAAGACGTTTCACTTCTATTAGAAATTGAGCCCCTTCGGCACCATCTACGATCCTATGATCAGCTGAAATGGTAGCTGTCATAATCTGTCCGACAGCTATCTCTCCGTCAATAACTATTGGTTTCTCTGATACGGTGCCTACGGCCAGTACTGCGCTTTGAGGCGGATGTATTATTGCAACGAAACTGCTGACATCAAACATTCCTAGGTTACTAATGGCGAATGTGCCGCCGGTGTATTCTTGGGGGCTCAGGGTGCCGCTTGACGATCTTTCAGCCAAATCTTTGATCATCTGGGATATTTGTCGTAGCGATTTTTCGCCACAGTCTAAAATAGCTGGGACTATCAATCCTTCATTATCTGCGATGGCTACGGCTATGTTAATTTTGTCGTTGTACTGAATCCCATCGTCCTGATAGTAAGCGTTGAATTTGGGATATTTCTGTAAAGCTTGAATACACGCTTTCACAATTAAGTCATTTACTGTCAATCTAACGCCATCATCTTTTAGTTGGTCATTAATTTGTTTTCGAAGAGACATAGCGTTGGTCATATTTATTTCTGCTGAAACATAAAAGTGAGGTTTTTCAGTTTTACTTTTAACGGTGACTCTTGCTATCTGTTGACGCATTCTGCTTATCGGTTGCTTTTCCCCTGGCATGAATGGCGCAGGCACTGATTCTACATTATCAGTGCCTGTCTCCTTGGGTATTGTTGTCTCCAATGAAACAGGGGAGGTTGATTGTGAAGAAAGGTCTGGTTCGTATTCTTCGACATCTTTTTTTGTGATTCTGCCACCTGGTCCTGAACCAGATACATTAGCGAGGCTTATGCGACGTTCCTCGGCTATGCGACGTGCAATAGGGGTAGCTAGTATTCGGCCGGTGGATGGTCCACTGATGACCTCTGTGGTTTCATGGAATTGCTCCGGCTCATCGGCTGGGTCAGAATCATCCGTTTCGGAATCATTGATGGCCGTTGTTTGTTCAATCAGGGTATCTGAGACATCGCCCACTTCCTCACCCGCATTGCCAACTACAGCTATGGTCTGGCCTACAGGCACTATGGTCCCTTCTGGTGCCACTATCTTAAGAAGAATCCCTTCTGAATCTGATTCAAATTCAACGACTGCTTTATCAGTTTCTATTTCGGCCACTGCCTCATTTCGGTTTACCGTTGAACCCTCCTCTTTTAACCAGCGAACGACGGTGCCTTCTTCCATGTCATATCCCATTTGGGGCATTTTTAATTCAGTGGCCATCTCTGACTCATCTCCATTAAAGACCGAAATTATATTTAACTGATTTTACTACCCAGTCTGAACTTGGGATCATAAGTTGTTCTATATTTCTAGCGTAGGGCGCTGGCACATCTGGTCCGTTTATTCTTATGACAGGACCGTCAAGTTCATCAAATGCTGCCTCTTGTATATCACTAGCGATTGTTCCTGAAAAACCACCTGTTTTCCAAGTTTCTTCTACAATGGCAACCCTATTGGTTTTTTTAACCGATTCAATAACTGTATCCAAGTCTAACGGAGAAAGACACCTTAAATCTATCACTTCTGAGGAAATGTCATCTTCCTCCAGTTTTGCAGCTGCTTCTTCGGCTACACGAACCATCCCTGAATATGCAACCAGGGTCACATCAGTGCCTGGTTTGGCTATCCTTGCCTTTCCTAAAGGCACCTCATAATACTCCTCGGGAACCTCTCCCTTCACCCTATATAAAAGTGCATGTTCTGCAAAAATTATAGGGTTATTGTCTTTCCTGCAGGACCTGAACATTCCTAAGGCGTCGTACGGTGTAGCTGGTACAACAACCCGAAGGCCAGGTACCGAAGCATACCAATTCTCAAAACTTTGTGAGTGGGTTGCTGCTAGTTGACCTCCGCCTCCAGTAACCGTTCGTATAATAAGTGGTACTTGCAGTTGGCCATTAGACATATAACTTAGTTTTGCCGCATGGTTTATTATTTGATCCATTGCAACCAGGGTAAAATTTATCGTCATCACTTCAACTATTGGTCGCATGCCAATCATTGCTGAACCAATTCCGGCGCCGACAAATACCGATTCAGATATAGGCGTATCCCTAACCCTCTCTTCCCCATATTTTTCCAAGAAACCCCTGGTGACCGCGTAGGCTCCCCCATACGCACCTATGTCTTCGCCCATAAGGAACGATCTGTCGTCCTCATCAAGAGCTTCTCTCAAAGCTTTCGACATAGCATCTCTTAATAGCATTTCTGCCATCTTTAATTCCCTTCCGGTTCC
>Ga0315334_10001652_pt1 | contig 13803 bp, 21 predicted proteins | sample M150034915metaG_FD_205555 | JGI IMG/M metagenome (GOLD analysis project Ga0315334, IMG submission 205555) | Ammonia-oxidizing marine archaeal communities from Monterey Bay, California, United States - M1 500m 34915 | ecosystem: Environmental > Aquatic > Marine > Intertidal zone | place: USA... | reverse complement strand
TACCAACCTCGCCCTTTCGGAACATCGTTATACATACATCATGATCACCATTATGATCACCACAACCATTATCGCCAGAGCAACAGAAGAAGCAGTCGACCTGCTGGTAAAGTCGTCACCCCTACCCGTACTCCACCACCATCTAGGCCTATAAGTAAAGGGGTGCCAGAGCCCCCAAGTAATCCACGAGATAGGAGGTAGTATGCTAACCAGACAAGAAGCTTCAAAAGAACTCAAAAAAAGAGGATATAAAGAAGATGATGAACCCGGCATTTGGCTGTCTCCCAAAGGTAGTAAGCTAGCATGGTTTATTGCTCTACAAAGAGAGAATATAAAATTCGATAGTAAGACTTGGGGTGCTGAAATAACTCGCGCTAAATACGAATGGAAAGAGAAGAGACGTTTAGCAAAATTAAAATTAAAAAACGGCGCAGCCAAATGACAGGATTTTGGGTGATATCTATATTGTTGTTTCTACTTGTCCTAATAAATTGTATGAAAGATGAATAAAAACATAAAGAAGACTGCTCTAAGGTGGAGGCAACAAATGGAGGAAGCTCCAAGGCACTTATGCCCAAATGATCTATCAGACGAAGCTTTTATAAACGTGTTAGAAAGAGCCCTATGGAAAAAAGGAAAAAGTCTTGATATTCAGGGAGATTCGTATATAATAATAGAGTGAAGCTTGAACTAGAAAAAATAGCAGGAACAGCAGTGTCGGCCGTGATCACAGCTATGGTCATAGGAGCTGCCGCCATAGTATGGAAAGGCGCAACCACCGTAGACGATAAAGTAAACCAAGCAACCGAAGAACTATCTATACAATCTGCATATATTACAGATGCTGTAGATATGCTAGAAACCGAAGTATTAGAGTTAAAAAAAATAGTGAAGTCTTTAGCTGACCATCAAAAAGAGTATAAGCATGAAATAAAAATTCCTCAAGAACAATTTATACAAAGACAATTACCAGAAATAAGAAAAGGCTTTCAAAAAAGAAAAGAGTAATGAATTTTCATGAGTATCTGAAACAGCTTAGAATGAAGCGCTTTAAAGACACCAAGAAAATGTGCATTATGCTTGGCGTTTCCAAAGAAGAGTGGCGTAAAATTGAACGAGGAATAAACCCTCCACCTCGAAGAACTGTATTAAACAAATTTTGTGTTTTGACAGCCGCTTTAGGCTACGAGCAAGCTCAGCTTTTTGCATTGGCTAGAAAATGGGAACCTCACGCAGATACTAATAGCGGACACCATACCCTCTTGAATAAAGACTCCAACTCTGAATGGGTTGAAGCTATGACGCAAGAAAACACCCCAGACTACGAACATAAATACTGGGGAAAAAGAAGCTTATAAATCTCCTTTATTAATATGATTTATTCTTTTGTTCGTCTTTAGGCGCTTTCTACGCTCTTCGGCTGTTTCATTCGCCTTCTCAGGTATCTTTTTTAGAACTTGGTCTAGGGACTTAACTTCCTTTGCTACCTCAGGTTTTCTTTTGAATAAATTTTTCAGTTTTTTCCACATAAACGTATATACACCACATTATACCCCTTCATTGTAAAAATGCCGTGAGCACCCCTTCTAGGCTCTAAAAAGGGCATAAAAAACCTCCCACCCGTTAAGGTGAGAGGTCTGTATCTAAGCTATAAACGCTTACTTGAGTTCAAAGGTAACACCCTTGGTGATACCCAAAACCGCGTTAGCGATCCAAGCGTAAGCTGCTCCACCGATCCAACCGCCGATACCTAGGGCAGCGACGCTAGTCAGATCACCAGTAACAGCAGTACTAACTGCTGTGATTGCTGCGTCAACGTTGCCAAGACCACCTGCTCCGACCAAGGCCAGAACTGGAAGAATTATAGCTGCGATGACACCTGTAGCAACCCCGAGCAAGCCCATAAAGTTTGCAAAGGGAACTACGCCAACTGATTTGATTGTCAATTTCTTCATATTATATCTATATAATGAATACTTATTTACACTAGTTTAATCTAGATAGTCTCAGATTAGAAACTATATCTCACTCCAGCCAACCAAGAGTGCTCCGAGTCCGCCTTATAAGAAGCGAAATTGAAGTTAGCTACGTCAAAATCGTTGTCAACCCAAGAGAAAGTTACAAAAGGACTAAGGCCCCAAAGTAATTCGCCCGGGTATGAAACGGTTGCAGCAGCTCTAAATGACTCATAGTCGTCTAGACTGTACCAGCTTACGTCAGGAGTTAGGTCCCAACCCACTACAGGCAAGGTCCAACTCGTTTCCGCTCCTACGGCGTAGCCCTTTTGGTCTAAATCAAAATCGTTAATCAACTTAACATAAGGTGAAACGATAGGATTGACCAAACTGACCTTAGCAGCAATTTCCGTGCTGTCAGGTACTCTGGGTGTTCCGCTCTGGTGTCTCCAAATCTCACCACTAATTCTCAGGCCAAAGCTCTCAAATCCGACTGTTTTCCCGACGGCCAAGTTCCAATGGGACTCAGAGATGTCTTCGTTCGGACCTGCCAACAAAGCTCCACCAGAAACATCTAGTGAAAGAGCAGTATCGGCAAACAATGCATTTGGCTTGCTAAATTTAGCAGCGATATATGGGGTTTCCGTGACTCTCGGCACGCCGTTAACGTGCAGGGTGTCAATGTAACCAGCCTCCAAGCTAATAGAAGTAGAAGGCGCAGTTACGGGTTCCTCTGCATAACTGAGATGCAGACCGGCAATAGATAACAATAATGTTACTAATTTCTTCATAATTTAAACGGCTTATTCTAGTAGAATAATTGTACAATGAACTTACACATATTTCAAGCTTTTTTTTAAAAAAAATACTCTCTGCGCTGAGAGCGCAAAAGACCCCCTTTTCTTTAGGATAACTTATAAAAATAAATTAAAATAAATTAATAAAACTGCATTTTGACAAATGTTGTGAAACCATCACTAAAGACGCATATTTTCTGAATTAATAGATTCAAGAATTCTTAACTCTGGTTTTTTTGTTAATCTTATCATACGAATAGGCCCATCTTCCGCTATGATATCCTCGTCAAAGCGGTTTTTCATTTCTATGTTATTTTCGAACATTTCTATGCTATCGGCACTACTAGTCCGATCAAATTCCTGTGAAGGGACCGAGCTATGCAATTCAAGCAAAAGAATACCGACTTTATTTAAAACAATCTCCAAATTTGGTTTTTCTAATAAAAATTCCTCCGCTCCTTCTACATCAACCTTTAACAAGTCTATATAGTCTATATTATAACTCCTCATTATTTCTGGCAAATTTATTGTCTTTTTTACCGTTGGCTTCCTCTCGGGTTTCATATCGCCGAACTTGTCCCTGCCGCGTTCAGCACTCCAAATGTTGCTTCCGCTGGAGCTCTGCATATTGTTTAAATAAAAGGCTATATCTTGATTATTAGTATTATGGAAAGCTTTATTACAGATATGTATCTTATCTCTGTTTTTCTTGTTTACGGTAAGTCCGATTGAATTCAGTCTCTCGTCAGCTTCAACCGCTATGTATTTTTGGGCCTTATCGGCGCTAAATAAGCCAAACCAGCCACAATTAAAGCCAAGGTCTACAATCGTGTTTACATTGGGAATCTGGTCTGGTCTCCCGTACGCTCCTTCCATAAATATTTCTATAAAGGAAGTTATGTCTCCTTTGTTTATTTCTTTTAGCTCTGAGTTAGTATAGTAATTAGATAACGACCATTGGTTATTATTTATACTATTTGCTGGTACTAAAACTTCCGATATGTCTTCTTCGTCCGGATTATATTTCTTGAAAATAAGTTTTAAGATAGGGTACCCTAAGAAGTTACTATTCGCAACAAAACAAGTATCAGAAGGACTTATTGCTTTAAACTCATCAGACTCATACAAAAACTCAAAAGAGTCATCAGAAAGGGAATAGCAGCCCTCAACTTGGACCTTAAGGTCTTCTATCTGTTCCTCTGAGGAAAACTTAATACAAGTATCTTCAAAACTCTTAAATATTATCACTGCTTAGATATCCAATCGACTACATCAACAGTAGGTTCCCAATCCAAAGTTCTTCTAATTTTTCCTATTTCGGCACATGAGGTCGAAATTTCAACATTTTCAGATAATTTTTTGATTTTTCCCCAACCTAAAGATTCTGTAGCTTTACTAGCGATAACTGCGGAAGCTATGTCGTTAGTAGAGTAACTTTCTCCAGAACCAACGTTAAAATAATCACCCTTAAATTCGTCAGGAAATTCTGCCGCTGCAATATTCGCACTAACTATATCATCAACATGGACATAATCCCTACGGTTGTCTCCTGAGCCATAAATCGTTAAAGGTTTACCCAGAGCATGTTGCTCAAGAAATATGTCAATAACACCTGTGTTCGAACCGGGGCCAAATACATTAAAATACCTTAAACTGACAGTATCTATCCCATTTAATTTATGATAAAGTTCACAGTACTTTTCTACTGTCAACTTTTGCAAACCATAAGGACTGATAGGAACAGTAAGGCTCTTTTCGCTATATATTCCAGAATGGGAAGTCTCTCCATAAACCGCACAGGTAGAAGCGAACACAAACCTCTTCACACCCACTTCGGCACACAATTCAAGCATACGAAGCGAGCCATTTATATTTACAGTATCATATAAAACAGGGTTGGCGATTGAGGCCTGAACATCCTTCTTCGCGGCTAGATGAAAAAAGACATCGGTCCCGCGCACTACTTCTACTATTTTTTGGTAATAACTTGGATTACAAATGTCAGCCCATATATATTTATATTCTCCTGAATTTTTGTCACTTATAGCATTGTCTATACTAAAAACTTCATGGCCAAGCTGTTCAAGTTTATTAACCAGCCGCGACCCAATGAATCCAGCGCCTCCTGTTACTATTGCTCGCATTCTATTTTATTTCCTTTCTTCATATTGTCTATGCCCCACAACGGTTGTAGGTTGGTATAGTGGTTGGGAAATTCTCCTTTGAATTTGGAAATCGGTATAATATGGTCTATATGCCAAGATCCTACGTGGTCGCCATTTTCCCCTGATCCATAATTTCCCCAAGACATTCCTTCGACAAATTGAGATTGCAGATGTTCCGTTAGTTCTTTTTTAGTGCAACCGATACCTTTGGAGAAATGATGGTCTTTAGCTCCCTTGAAAAAACTCTTAAGCCTTTGCCTTACGTTCTTGCTAGCTCTCGTTTTTGGGTTTTTCCTGTATTTTCGGACTTTGTCCATATTAGCCTTCCTGTAAGATTTTACCTGAGCAAGGAATTCTTTGTACCTTTCCGGTGAATAGTCGTCATATCTGGCTTTGCTTTGTTTCGATTCACATTCAAAACATAGATAAGCCATTCGAACACCTTTGAGTCCGGTGACGCCACAAATCGCAGTGTCAGAAAAGTTATCGTCTTTCCCCCAATTAGCGAGAATCCTTTTTCTTTCCGGGTTGCGTTTATGCGATCTAAATTGATCAAAGTTTTTGATTTCTCCACACTTTCTGCATACAGTATTTCCTTCTTCTGTATTAGTGAAAAAGTAAGTTTTGTCATTGTCTTGATCGAAAACTACGTAATCTTTTTCAGCTAGCTCAATTAATCTTTGGAGAGGAACTTTATGCGTGCTCGATTTAAGGTATTTACCTCTTTTCGTAAGGCTCACGTATTTTTCAATTGTACTCTTTAAGTGAAAAAAGTGGCCAAATAATGTGCTTGTCCCTGTTAGAGTTGCTGGAAGCTTTAAAGGTTCGGGAATTAGCCCCAGTCGTTCTTTAACCTTTAGGTTTTTTCTTAAGGCTTTGTATCTATCATTCTTGCATACATTTTGAATGGAACAAACTCCTGAGTCATTTACAATCTCAACAGCTTCAGCGTTAGATAAAAGATCATCAAAATTTAAGTCAAAAAATTTCTCGGCCCAGTTCTTTTGTCTTTTCTTTATATATTCGGTTTGATTGATTATTTCGTAATTGAAAAGGCCTCCTTTGGTTGCATAGTGTACTGTTATGTCTTCGGCTAATAGGCAGTCCTTGCATCCTTCTTCGACAATAATGGTCCTTATTGGTTCCTGTCCATCTATGCCATAAGTTATTTGATAAAAATTATCAACACTTGATTCTTCGAGGCATATAGAACACTCTATCGTATACTCTTCTGTTTCACTCATTTGTAAATATAATAATCCTCAAGTACTACTGCATCAAGCTCTGTCGAGTCAAGAATCTGAATAGCTGTTAAATAGCGAGTAAGTATTGATTTTCCTCTACTATTAAATGACGTGTTCACTAATACGGGTATGTTTGTTAATTTTTCGAACTCATCCAATATATTGTAAATAAATTTATTATCTTTTTCAGAGATTGTTTGTAATCTCGCTGATCCATCAACATGCGTTACCGCAGGTAGTACCTTCTTGTATTTCTCCCTTACGGGAGGACTGAAGGACATATATTTATAGCAAGCATTGTTAGAAGTTTCAAAAAAAGTTGACGCCTTGTCCTCTTTGCATATGGGCGCAAATGGTCGAAACCATTCTCTAAATTTGACCTTACTGTTTATCGCGTCTTTGGATTTATGGCTTCTTGGGTCCGCTAGTATACTTCTGTTTCCTAGCGCGCGAGGACCTGTCTCGCTGTCGCCTCTGCAAACACCAATGATCTTGCCTTTTTCCAATTCTGTTGCTATAAGTTCTGGAGTCGCCTTTTTCCAAGGCCTGTGATCTAAAATGTAAGGCAGACTACCCTTATCTAAAATCCCACAGCCAGAATACATGATTTCCGGAATGACGGGATCATTCAAGTAGTGAGTTATCATACCGTAAGATAAACCACTGTCCCCGGGAGATGAAGGAACAAAGAAGTTTGTTTCTGGGTAGGTTTTACTAAGTCTCTCGTTTAGCACAACATTCAAAGCTCCTCCTCCAGTTAAGCAAACATTCTTATGCCTGTTTTTGTCAAAAAACTGGTGGAACCTTTTTAAGAAAGTTTCTTCAAAAACTAATTGAGAATTAAAAGCGAAATCATAAGATAAAGGTCCCTCGAATTGATCATATTGATAATTTTCAAAACTGTCAAGAAAACTAGGGGAAAAGTTTTGGGTTTCATTGTCTTGAAGGTAGGCGGATATCTTATCATAAAAATTTTGATTAAATGCCCCATAAGCAGCTAGCCCCATTAGCTTGCCCGGGTAACTAACTCCATTGTGCTCGTGTCTCTGTGAGTCTAGAAACTCCCTTGGTGTGGGTTTTTTAATTTCTTTCGTAAAGTTGGCTAGTCTGGCGTATTTAGTTGAATAGGGTATATTATCAAACTCGTTTATCTGTTTGAAACTAGGGTTTGGTTTTTCGACGTCGTAAACACAAAAGTTTCCATCGTTACCGCCTCCGTCGTAACTGAAGACCATAGCTTTGTCAAAACCACTAGAATAAAAGGCTGATGCAGCATGAGCCTTATGGTGCGAAGTTACATCATCCTTATGGTGTACTTCTTGTATGGAGAAAAAACGCGAAAACTTTTCTACGATCTCCTTTGGAGTATCCCAGTCGAATAAACCTACCTCATAGTGATCTGAAAAAACTCCCTTGGAAATCAGAATTTCCTTTATGTAGTCTAGGAGATTGTTTGCGGCCTTCTCTTTCCCGGGGAAGAAAGCCTGTTCGAGGTCTAGGGAATAAATGGAAAAAGGATTATGTTGTCTACAGAAAAACCTGTTCCCAAAGATTCTCTCAAATTCTATAGTATGCATTTTCCCCTCCAGAAAGATGGATAAGTTTGCATCATGTCCAGTTCCATCGTAAAAACTAAAAATAGATTTAACGGCCATAGAATTTAACGTTGAGTCCTTTCAGTAGTCGCTGTAGATGATTGTGTCCCCACCAGACGTAATCCCCTTCAGTGTCAAGGGGAGGTAGGGAAAAGTTATGTTCTTCGATTAGTACTCCATTCATAAAAAAAATTGCATGTAAGAAATTGCAATCTAGTTCTTCAGTCCTACGCTTCCAAGGTAATATAATTTTCCACTCGTCTCTAAAATGAGGATTTTCAAATAGTTCATATTTATCATAAGCAAAAACAGGTTCTGAATTTACTACTTTCAGTTCGGCAACGACAGAATATCTTATGTTGCTTTTGTATGATTCAAATAAATCAGAATCTTTCATCTCCAGTATTTCTTCACAAACTCGTTATCCCTAACTTCATGCTGTATGAGTCCATTATTTATTCCTATAAAGTGACAGAATTTAGAATCTTTGCTTTGCCGATTTGGGCCTTCGTCATGGGGCCAAAACCATTCGTTAGGGAAAAGCTCATGTTCGTACTTTCCTAATTTTAATATAGCGGTCATGGCCTTGTCTACTTCGAGGAGATCCTGCAGTAAGTCTTGGTTGTCGATAAAGGCGTCCCACATGAAGTTATGCTTATCCGCATCAAACTTCACAACACAATCGTTATAATGATCCCGAACGGGAGATGTAAATTTCCTACCCGGAACCATACAGAAACCATCTCCCTCAAACAGTTCATCTATGTTATTATGAATTATTACATCCAGATCTATGATTATGCAAGGCCCGCTTAAAACCCCTTTCTTAAAGAGCGCCATTCGGTTCCACCAATGGGCTAAACCCTTGTATGGAAGTGGTCGAACATCTATATGACTTTCTTGGTGTTGTTTTATGCCTTTTGGGTCGTCGGTGAAGCAAATAAAGTTGAAATTAAAAGTAGTATTTCTTTTTACCATTGAATATAATTTATTTACATATTCAGACGAGTACTTATCTCCCACTTTGAAGCAAACTATATTCATTTCCAGTACTCCTTCACGAACTCGTTATCTCTGGCCTCATGCTGTTTAGGAGTATCGTTCAGTTTCATGAAATGACAGAACTTATTATCTTTATGTTTTTGTTCTTTTATTCCAAATCTCCAAAACCATTCTTTAGGAAAAAATTTGTGTTCGTACTTACATAATCTAAGAATTGACGTCATGGCAAAGTCGACTCCATGTAGAGGGGTTAGAAGCTTTCTGTTCTCAGAAAATTCATCCCACATAAAGTTATGTTTGTCTGCGTTGAATTTCACAACACAATCATTATAACTATCGTTCCCAAAGATTCCAGACGGAACCATGTAGAGTTCGTCATCTAATTCAAATAATTCATCTATATTATCATGGATTACCACATCTAGGTCAATATTTATACAAGGCCCGCTCAGAACGCCCTTTTTGAATAAAGACATGCGGTTCCACCAGTGCGATAGTCCCTCATCGTCGTGCGCCGGTCTTATGTCAATATGCGGGTCTATGCCTTCGGGTTTTTCGGTAATGCAAATAAAATTAAATTCATGAGTAGTATTTCTTTGTACCATGTTGTACAATTTATTCACATGCTCCGCACTATATATGTGGTCGCCTATTTTAAAGCATACTACGTTCACGAGTGCCATACTTCATAATTTTCGGTAAATCTATTTGGCCGTGCGTGCCAATGCAGATGGTCGGGAACCTGCCTCTGAACTTTATCGATATAGAACTTTTCTTTTCCGAATTTTATCTCTCCGACTCTCTCTAGGGCATTTTGCATGTCGGTTGCGTCCTTTTCGGAGACATCCATGGTGTGCAAAGGCTCTCCCCTCCAAACCGCCATAGGAAGAATACAGGACATACAGTCCATAATGACCCATCTAGGGTCAGATTCATCGTAAATATGAAGAATTGTTTTTAATTCGCAGAGGGAACACATTTATCAAGTCTATCTCTGTAGTTTTGAGTCTCGACTCGTATTTTTTCCAAAGTTTTTTGTATTTCCTTTGGTTCTCTGTGGATTTGGTTATTATAGTAGGTCAACATCGTAATGAGGGAATTTGTTCGGCAAATAACCTCGTTGGTCAGTTGAGCTTCGGTCACTTTCCAGCTTCCCTTCTCTTTCTCCATTCGTCGTACTGACGTCTTCTTTCGTTTTGGTCTTGATCCGACTTGATTCTATGCTGTCCTGTTTGTAAAGACTCAAGTCTTTTCATAATATACTCTTTTTTTTCATTGTCATCTGTCTTACTGAGGTATTCGAGACCTTTTTCAATAATTCGTGGGTCAATTTGTGGCCTACGGGAGGGAACTTGCACTATATGGGCTTTTGCTGGAGCGGGAGCTGACTTTTTCTCTTCTTTCTTGCTTCCTCTCGAAGATTTCGAAGAGGTTCTCTGCATTAGTTCTTTTTTCGCTGGAGCCTTCGTTACGATCGTAGGTAAGCCATTATTTTCAAAAGACATCAATTCTTCATGTCCATTGTTTAAAATTAAAGCAGAATTTTTGTTTATCTTTTTTAATTCTATATTGTATTGTTTTTCATCTGTTGCAAGAGATATAAATTTATCAGGCTCCCCGATGGGTCTCAAGACTAAATGAACTTTTCTAACGCCTTTGAAATGTGTCAGCCCCGTTAGATATACGTTAGGCTTCAAAATCTTAGTCGCGGGAGGTAGAACTGGAATGGGTTGCTCGGCCGTCAGTCCAAAAGCGTTTCTCTTGACAATCGATTCGTAGACGTTTGTCTCTCCAGCTTGGAGACTCACCGCAAAAAACAACAATATTAATTTTTTCATCAATAAAGCACTATATCAGAATACTCGTCTTCGTCTATCCATTCTGGACTCTTGTCAGAAGCTGTAGCTTTGGTCCATTTTGACTGACATACCGCGTATCTTTGCTTTTCGCTAGGAAATTCCTTAACCATAACGGAATCTCCCATACATTTACTTAAAAATTTCTTTTTAGGCTCTCCTTTGGGGTTAGGTATCGGCATGTTCCTATCTTAAGTTACACTTTCTTTTTTGTCAAGGGTTTTTTAATACCCTTTTCGGGATCTTTATAATATTTGGGTGTCAAGACACACTTCTTTTTATAGCCTTCGAAAGTCTCTATCCCAAATAATTTAATTAAAAGTTTACGTACCATGTCGATTCCTCTTCTTTCGGGTTCAAATGTATAAAAACTCCGGCCTCTGGCTCGAAGTAGGCGGGTTTCATGTCTTTGGATAAAAATATGTTGATAGCGTGGCCTCCGCTCTTAGCTCCATTGTTCCTGTAAAACATTGTGCCCGCAGAAACAGACGTTGCATTTGTGATATTCTTCTCTCCCTTCATTCTTTCTGTCAAAGTATGTGAATTTGCAGCTGCGTGAAGAAACCTCAGGTAAGCCTTGAAGGATTCGGATAAATCTTCGCAATCCCAATTAGTCTTCCAGTAGCTAGATCTTATTTTCCTTTGGAAACCGAAAACCTGAATCCACTCGATAAAGGCTGGGTAAGCGTGCTTTTTAACCCAATCTAAGTCAAGGATAGCGTAATCCCTGTCGGTCATGATGAGATGCTTCACATTAGGAAAAGAGGAGTTCATTATTTTCTTTAATTCTCCCCCCTTTATTATTAATGTGTTGTCCATCCTTTTCAGTCTTATTTTTGGTATTTTTATAGGTTATTTGGTTTTTTTCTTTTTCCAACCCGCATCGCCCTCTTCTGTAGGGATACATTTTTTCTTATCGGGACTTACTTTGTATCCGGGATTGCATTTTGGCGGGTATCCGGCTTTCTCGTCAGCTTTCATCTTTTTAATCTGATCTGTAAAGTCTATTTCTTCTATGGGTACGTGTTTTGCGTCTGCTCTTCTTAAGTTTTCTAACGTAAACCCTAACATCCCCCAGAGTTTTGATTGTTCCGGCGCTGTTTCTTCAAAATCCCATTCTTTCATATCATTTTGATTTACACTTTTTTTATATATTGAAAACACTTTTTTCAAATATAGTCCCGGGGATTTTTTCGGATTTGGTTTATCACAAACACCAAAAGCCCTCGGGGATACTGAAAACGGTCCCACCCCCGCACATATTAGGTTGACTGTCAAGCATTATTTTCATCAACCGGTGCGCTTACTCTATGAAGGGGGTAGGATATAGGGGGGTGAATTTAGTTGAAAAAAAGTGTTGACATTCTCGCTGATTCTGCTATACTGTTTTTTGTTATGAGGAACAGTATGAAAAATCAACACATCGATTGGCTCAACACGCAGGCCGAGGCCGCGCCCGTTGAGGGACACGACGGTTACCGGGTCGACTCTCGCGAGTTGCAGCAGCACGACTTCGCGAGCGACGTCGACGAGGACTGCGGATGGTTCGGCTACGAAGGTCTTTGCGAAGACTAAGCCGTTGGCTACCAACAACTTAAGCCTCGCCCCCCTACCCCGCCGTCGTAAGTTACTCAGCATCAATGACTTACGCATGCAAAAAAAAGTGAAAAAAAGTGAAAAAAAAGCTTGCAATTTTCTGAGATTGTGCTATACTATTCCCAGTGAGTGAGAGAAATAACATTATGAATAACGAAACCAGAATAGAGAGAATGTACGGATTAGAGAACCACGCGCCCAAGACTAATGACACCGTGCTAGTGTCATGCTGCGGATGCAATGAAGAGATTCGCATCAGCCAAGAAGAGGCTGACCAATGGACTGACACCGATTGGTTCCAGTGCCACGAGTGCGAATAAGCGCTTGACATTCAAACTAATTTGTGATATGATATTGGAAGTTGATATGAGAAAGAACCTAAAACAAGGAATGATATTCAGGCCAAAGACTGATGCAGTCTTACGCCTCGAAGCAGCGCAAGACCAAGCACGCAACCATAAGCGTCTGGTTAATGAGGCACTCGAAGCAATCCGCTTGAGTAAGCCATACAAGGGTAACACACCAGAATGGAATTGGAGTTAAGTCAAATGAAATACGGAAATCAAAACTATATAGTAGAGAAGATACTCATCGCCTTCTTCACCCTCTGGGGCATAGCTACCATATGCAAGGTAGCAGGGCAAGAGCATACGCATCGCACACACACGCTCACACGAGAGCAGAAGGTTGTAGCTATCACCATACTAGCAGAGGCAAGAGGTGAGGGCAACGCTGGCATGTATGCTGTAGCTGCTGTCATAGCACAACGAGCATTCGAGCGTAAGCGCACACCAGAGAGTGTATGCCTAAAGCCTTACCAGTTCAGCTGTTGGAATGGTAAGAGTCTTAAAGACCTTGAGCATCTACTAAAGGTTAAGCAGGGCAGGTATGCTATACTGCTAGCCAAGACAGTTAAGCAGTTAAGCCGTAGCTATGTTGGCTATGCTAACCACTACCATGCCACATGGATGAAGAAGAAGCCTTACTGGGCTAAAGATAAGAAGCCGGTCAAGGTGATAGGTCAACACGCTTTCTATAAACTCTAAATCAATCTAACTATGTATATCAAACGAATAAGTGCTAACGAAACGGAAGTAGTAGTCAACGAAAGACTTGTTGACTCAACTAAACACGCAAAGTTTTTCTTCTCCTACGATACGCCTGTAGCTGCCAAGGTAGGCACTACATACTACAAGACAGAAGAGAAGTTTAGCAATACAACTTCAAGGCATTTAAATAAATGGCTCGAAGGCGTTGAGGCAACAGTCAAATCACAAACATGGTTTGAGAAGCTGCTCTTTGATGTAGACAATCTGAGCGATCCATATATGGCGTTAAGGTAAGCAGCTGATTACCAAAGACTTAGGGCTGCGCCCCCTACTCCCGGGCTGTAAGTTACTAAGCACCAACGACTTACAACACTAAAAAAAACTGAAAAAAAACGAAAATAACGCTTGACTTTTGGGGTAATCTATGGCATACTATATCCAGTGAGTGAGAGAAATATGAAAGATAAGAATAAGAAAACCGAAATGGTAAAGGTCAAAGGGCCTTGGGTTGATGGAGTACAGACAGTCAAAGAGATTAGTCTGG
>Ga0315334_10001648_pt1 | contig 13818 bp, 8 predicted proteins | sample M150034915metaG_FD_205555 | JGI IMG/M metagenome (GOLD analysis project Ga0315334, IMG submission 205555) | Ammonia-oxidizing marine archaeal communities from Monterey Bay, California, United States - M1 500m 34915 | ecosystem: Environmental > Aquatic > Marine > Intertidal zone | place: USA... | reverse complement strand
CCACCGTTCGGGCCAGTCGATATCGTTGTTGAAGGGGACCGCATTGTGAATATCGTCAGCGTAGGTGCCCCCGATGTAGCAATCAATCCAAACCGGCGGCCGGAAGTACTCCCTGGTGATCGTGTGCTCGACTTGGAGGGGCATTTTGTCCTGCCTGGATTCATCGACCTGCACGGCCACCTCGGGGGTAGGGAGCAAGGCACACCGGCGGAGTATGTGTTGAAGCTGTGGATGGGTCACGGCATAACGACCAGCGCGGATCCGGGCAGTGGCAACGGTATTGGCTGGATGCTCGAGCACAGGCGGCGCTCGGAAGCCAATGAGATCACATCGCCACGCCTGCTACCTTCGGCAACATTCGGCCAGGGATGGGACGAGCCCATTTTTACGCCACAGCAAGCACGCGACTGGGTCAACGAGATTGCGGACATCAACGCCCATGGCATCAAGTTCTTCGGCCTTCGCCCCGACATCATGAAAGCAGCACTTGAGCAAGCCGAAGAGCGTGATCTTTACACCACGATGCACCACGCGCAGTTGAACGTTGCGTGGATGGACGTTCTCGATTCAGCGCGGCTCGGGCTGACTTCTATGCAGCACTGGTACGGATTGCCAGAGGCTTTGTTCACTGATAGACAGTTACAAAACTACCCGCTCGACTATAACTACAATGATGAGCAAGATCGTTTTTCCGAGGCTGGCCGCCTGTGGAAACAAGCAGCGGCGCCATACTCGGACCATTGGAACGCGGTGATGGAAGAACTCCTTGAGATCGACTTCACCATGGTGCCAACATTCCACGCCTACGAGGCGACACGAGACTTCATGCGTATGGCGCGCGCCGAGTGGCATGAAGAGCATACGCTTCCCTCTTTGTGGCGTTTCTACGAGCCTAACCGCATTGCTCACGCTTCATATTGGTTTTACTGGGGTACTGAAGAAGAGGTCGCCTGGAAGGAAAATTATCGCCTCTGGATGACCTTCATCAACGAGTACAAAAATCGTGGGGGCCGTGTGGCGGTGGGCACCGATTCAGGCTATTCATACAATCTCTATGGATTTTCTTTTGTCCGTGAAATGGAACTTCTACGGGAGTCTGGATTCCACCCGCTTGAGGTGATTCAGTCGGCCACGCTCAAAGGCGCCGAGGCGCTTGGGGTCGCTGATCAAGTTGGAACAGTCGAGGTTGGGAAGATGGCTGACTTCGTCGTCGTCGACGAGAATCCTCTCGAGAATCTTAAAGTACTTTATGGCATCGGTGCGGTGAAGCTAACTCTTGATAACGAGGTCGTCCGGGTCGGCGGGATTAAGTACACCATCAAGGACGGCATCATCTTCGACGCACAGAGTCTGCTCGCCGACGTTCGTGCGATCGTGCGCGCAGCCAAAGATCGTGAAGGTTTCGAGATCACACAGCCAGGACGGGGACCGTTCCGCTGACCTGAAGCCTCTTTCATGGCCTGTAAATACCCATTCAAGATGCTGCTGGCTTTAGGATGACGCCACGGTTACGAGCACCGTCCATTCTCACAATTGATGGTTCGTCGAGGTGCAGGTGGCGTGTGTAGATTTTCTCACTGACGGCCGATTGTTGGGCAAGCCAATTCCAGTCCGCGAATCCGTCGGCGATCTCGGGGTTGGCGGTAAAATAACCAACGTTGTTGGCGACTAGGTTCTGGAAGAAGTGAGTGCCTTGCGATGGCTCTACCTTGAAATCACGGAAGCCCGCCTCAACGATGACCTTGGCCCCTGAGATCTGTTCCCAGGTTACCGGGATGCCAAGCAACGGATCAGCGGAACCCCAGCGACCAACACCGATAAGAAGGTACGGTGTTCCTTCTTTGACAAGTTGCGCGTTGAATTGCGCCACTTCTTGCGCCACAACGTGTGATTGGTCCCGCTTATAGCGATTGAAATCCACAACCACGATGTCGCACAGATCGTCGACCACACCGTTCCCTAGCACGCTGGAACTGCGGCAAAGAGTGTCGGCCAAAGCGACCTCTCCAATTTTCACTCCACCCCTGCCGAGCGGCACGGCCACCGGTCGCAATTGTAGAAATCCGAACTCCTTAGGTTTGCCTGATGGAGTCGAGAGATTGGCAGCAAATTCGATCTCCACCTCCCCGCCAGCTGCATCAACGCTTACATCAAGAAGCTTGGAAAGAATCTCTGCTAACGGAAACACATCTTGCTTGAGAACCGGCGCAAAGCTGACTAAACGCACACCGGGGCGCGAGACGCCATCGTAAATGGCATCGTTCTCAGGTGAATACGTAGAGCCAACAGCTGCTAGCGTGCCGTCTTTTTCCGCCACCGAGAGATCATAGCGGCCGAGTTGTGCCTCTTCGCCGAACACCTCGGCGCTCACCGTATCCTCTTCTGATTTAAGGTTGATCGCATAGAACTGGCGTTGTGAATTGTTCAAGGTGTCCTTTACCGAAGACATCTGAACGAGCCTTTCAGGGTGACGCGGAGAGAACCGCAAGCAATCCTCGCCCTCGACCACCGCGGGGCCCAACCCGAGCGCAACTGCTACGAGCCCATCTTCGACCTTGACCGGATCGACTGGGTAATAGTTCTGTGACAGCGCCACACCGGCCATTTCAGGGTAGAAACGCTTCTCGTGTTCGGCACCCACGACACGCTGCAAGACAACTCCCATCTTCTCTTCCTCAAGTCGATACGAAGTTGCCCTCAGGTGCCGCTTGGTCACCTGCGAGAAAGTCGATGCGTAGACTCGTTTAATGGCACGCAACAACTCATTGAGCCTCACCGTAAGGTCGGGGTTGTTGTTCGGGACCATAAGCGTTTCATAAATGCCCGCGAACGGTTGATAACGAGAATCTTCTAATAAGCTCGAAGAGCGAACAGCAAGTGGGTAGTAGCAGAGGTCGAGGAACTCCCACAGCGAAGAACGAATATCTGTCCGAAGATTAGCGGCGAGGAAACGTTCAGCGATCTGTTCATCGTCGTTAGAGGTAATCGCGAACTCGCGCAGGTCATTATCGTCGAGGAAGTCGTCGAAAACCTGGGTGCCAATCACCAACGTGGGTGGCACCGCGATATGGACGCTTGGGAAGCACGTCGACAGATCGAGTTCGGTCAGTAGGAGGTTGGCAAAGGCAAGACCGCGAGCCTTGCCACCTAGAGAGCCACCACCGAGCCGAGCGAAGCCTCGGTTGGGGTCAAAACGCTCCGGGTTGAAGTCTGTAACGACCGCACGTCGTCGTGCCTCACGGTGCGTACGGATCGCTTCTATCAAGTTTTCGCGGAGATCTTTATCACTTTCGAAGTCGGAAAGTTTTTTCGGCCGCAGCTGATGGGCAATAGCAAATTCGGTGCGCGCCTTAAGCCACACTGAGAAGTGGTTGTGGGCGGCATGGTACGCAACACTCTCAGCTGGTACGAGGCGCAGCTCTTTTTCGAGCGACTTGAGGTCACTAGCACGCCCAACTTCTTCCCCGTTCGGCATACGAAAGATGAAGTCGCCAAAGCCAAAATTCTCGAGCATGAATGCTCTTAATTCAGTCAATAGCGTAGGCGATCCCTTACGCAAAAAAGCGCGCCCAGCTTCGCGTGCCAGTTCTTCGTTTTCTTGTTTACCCGACTGGAGCACAACAGGCACATCAGGCATTAACTCCCGCACCTGCGTCGCAAACTGGATACCGGCATCCAGACACTTCTGGCCATCTTTGGGGAACTCAACGTCTGAGACGATGCCGAGGACGTTCTGTTGGTAGGTCGAGAAGTAGTTCCATGCCTCTTCATAGTTGTCACACAACAAGATCTTGGGGCGAGCTTTGATACGCAGCAGCTTATGTGCCAAGTTGACGCCCTCTGGAACAAGACTGCGAGTGTGTTGCATTACATCTGTGTACATCGAGGGCAGAAACGATGAGTAGTAGCGAATGTTGTCCTCAATGACAATGATTGTCTGTACGCCCAACACATCTACATCGTGTGCCACGTTCATGCGGTCTTCGATGTATTTGACGATGGCAAAAAGTATGTGTATGTCACCCTGGAATAAGAATGTACGCTCGATGTAGGTGAGGTCTTGGTGGCGGATAAAACCGTGGAGCTCACGGGGATGATAGGCAAGCACGATTACCGGGATCTTGAGCCCGGCTTCGTGGACCCGCCGGGCAAGTTCTCCGGCGCTCATGTCCCCAACCTGGGTGGCACTGATGATGAGATCGTAGTCACCGAGTTTCTCGCCCAGTTTCAATGCCTCCCTACCTGTGGATACCCTCGTCAGGTCGGGAACGTTGTACAAGTCAGGGCCAGGGAAATTGCCGAGAACAAGCTCGTTGACCAGCCGATCTTCCGACAGAGTGAACGAATCGTAAAGACTTGAGACCAACAGGACCTTGTTGACCCGCCACAACATTAGGTCCTGGAAGCTGCCTGGATAACTACGACGCTGCGTGTTTTCCATCACCCCGCTACTGTCCGCCGGGGGCTCAGGCGAGCGCAAGCGGATCAGTGTTCACTACTACAATTTCTCGATTCTGCAGCCAAGGAAACTTAGCGAACATAAACCAAGAAAAACAAGAAAATGGGGCGGTCCAAGGACCGCCCCGAAAGCGTTGTACTTACTAGCAGAGCCGAATAAATCTTGGGATGTCTAAATCGCTAAACGATACCCTGATCCATCATCGAATCGGCTATTTTTATGAAGCCAGCGATGTTTGCGCCGTTGACATAATTGCCTGGGGAACCATACTCCTCAGCGGTTTCCTTGGCCGCGGTATGGATCGATTTCATAATGCCATGGAGCTTGGCGTCAACTTCCTCGCGAGTCCAGCTCATGCGCAGGCTGTTCTGCGACATCTCAAGCCCAGAAGTCGCAACGCCACCTGCGTTCGCTGCCTTACCGGGACCATAAAGAATGCCAGCATCAATAAATAAATTGACGCCCTCGATGACAGTCGGCATGTTGGCGCCCTCGGAAACGACGTAGACACCATTCTCAAGCAAGTTCGCAGCGTCCTTCGCGCTGATCTCATTCTGCGTCGCGCTCGGGAACGCACAGTCAGCATTATGGTCCCAGATACCATTGTGGCCAGCACTAGGATCAATCTCCGTGTACACGGCACTGCTGTATTTTTCCGCATACTCTTTGATTCGGCCACGGCGCACGTTCTTCAGATCCATAACGAAGGCTAGCTTGTCACGATCGATACCTTCTTCGTCGTAGATGTAACCACCAGAATCTGACAAAGTGACTGGCTTGCCTCCCAAGTCGAGGAGTTTTTCGCACGTGTACTGCGCCACATTGCCACTGCCTGACACAAGACAGGTCTTGCCCTCAAGGTTCTCGCTGCGGGTAGCTAGCATCTCGGCAGCAAAATATACGGCACCGTAGCCTGTCGCCTCCGGACGAATCAGTGAGCCTCCCCAGTTGAGGGCCTTGCCCGTGAGTACACCGGTAAACTCGTTTCGTAGCCTCTTATACTGGCCAAAGAGGAAACCGATCTCGCGGCCACCAACACCGATATCACCGGCTGGAACGTCTGTGTTCGGGCCGATATGGCGACACAGTTCGCTCATAAAACTCTGACAGAAGCGCATAACCTCGTTATCGCTCTTGCCCTTCGGGTCAAAGTCTGAGCCGCCCTTGCCACCACCTAGCGGCAATGTCGTGAGCGAGTTCTTGAAGACTTGTTCGAAAGCGAGGAACTTAAGGATGCCGAGATTGACTGACGGATGGAAACGTAGCCCACCCTTGTAAGGGCCGATTGCACTGTTCATCTCAATCCGGAAGCCGCGGTTGACATGAATATCGCCGTTGTCATCAACCCAGGGGACACGAAACATAATGACGCGCTCAGGCTCGATGACACGCTCGACGATTTTGGCCTTTCTGTATTCGGGCCGACGCTCGAGTACGAGCTCAAGTGACTCTACTACCTCTTCTACTGCCTGATGAAATTCAGGCTCAGCAGCGTTCTTAGCCTTTACGTTGGCCATGATGTCATCGACAAATGACATTGGGGGTCCTCCTCATCACCCTACCTTGAGAGGTCGGCGAGCAAGCATGGTTGGATCGACAAATAATCCGATTCGCATTCACTAGTTTGCGAGTTCTGCGCATTGCCTGCCGGCAGTCGATCTGCAACTGATCACGCGACAAAACCAACCGCTATGAACCCGAGAAAAGGGCCATAACCGCTGAACGGCTACAGCCAACCTTATGGTGCCCCACAAACGGCGCTTTGGCGAGCCCATTCAGCCACCAGATGTCAGCTTAAGGATGGTGCTTCCCTAGCCGTCTCATATGGTTCACATTGCCGTCGTGTTGAAGCCCGCATCAACATAATGGACTTCTCCAGTAACACCCTTCGATAGTGCTGACAACAAATACAAACCGGCAGCACCAACGTCATCGATGTCGACGTTGCGGCGCAACGGCGAACGCTCAGCAAGCTGCGAAAGCATCGAACGCAAACCCGAAACGCCGGAGGCAGCGAGTGTCTTGATCGGGCCGGCAGAGATAGCGTTGATGCGGATGTTTTTCTTGCCCAAGTCACCGGCAAGGTAACGAACACTTGCCTCCAGGGAAGCTTTTGCAATTCCCATTACGTTGTAGTTCGGCACCGCTTTCATAGAACCATAGTAGGTCATGGTGACGATGCTGCCACCCTCATTCATCATCGGCTCTGCCTTCCGAACAAGATGCAGCAACGAGTAAACGCTAATCTCCATCGCCATCAAAAAACCGTCGCGCGACGTATCTAGGGTGCGACCCTTGAGATCTTCACGGTCGGCAAACGCAATCGAGTGAACCAGGAAATCCAGCGAGCCAAATTCTTTGCTCACAGCATCGAAGGCAGCATCTACCTGTGCCTCGTCAGTTACGTCCATCGGCACAAGCAGGTTGCTACCAACCGACTCGGCGAGCGGTTGAACACGCTTCAGGAGAGCTTCCCCCTGATACGTGAAAGCCAGCTCCGCCCCAGCTGACGCTGCTCTGCGAGCCAGGCCCCAGGCGATCGATCGTTCGTTGGCCACCCCTACGACTAAACCCTTCTTCCCTGCCAGAATAGGTGGAGTACTAAGTGTCGGGTCGTCTTGCTCTGTCATCTGTCCCCTCATTCAAACGGCGAGATCATTTCCATCAGTATATTCTCGCGCAACCATGAGGAACGCCAACCAGCATGATCAGACACCGCGTCTGCCACGCTTTTTTTATCACCGGAATGTCATTTCGGTCGCCCGTGGCCTGCTTGGTCAACGACTTGTCAGCCAGGTCGATGATTCCCGTGTCTCTGGCATCATTGTCGAGACCGAGGCCTATCTCGGAACGATCGACAAAGCAGCTCACACCTACCGCGGATGTCGCACGGCCCGTAACGAAACAATGTGGGGTCCCGGGGGGAACGCTTACGTGTACTTCGTTTACGGGATGCACCATTGTGTCAACGTGGTAGCCGGAGATCCAGAGGAGCCTGTGGCAGTTTTGCTGCGTGCTCTGGAACCGGATGGTGGGACTGATGTGATGTTCGCGCGCCGCGACGCGGCTCGACGTTCGATTGACCTCTGCTCCGGACCCGGAAAACTGTGTCAAGCACTTGGTATTACCCTCGCCATCGACGGAGAGGACCTCGTGGGTGGCAAGATGCTGTTCATCGAAGCGCTCCGCAAGCGGTCCTTGCCAACCGCAGCGATCGGTTGCGGGCCCCGCGTCGGTGTCAACTACGCTGAAGAGTGGCAACACAAGCCGTTACGATTCTGGGTTCAAGGAAATCGCAACGTCAGCCGTCAAAAGGGTACAAGAAGCTAAGTGTAGCTAGCTGTCATCTTCTGGAGGAAAGTCCTCAAGGATCTCGCCAATGGCGTCATCGATTTTCCCAGAATTCTGTGCGGATGGCAGGAGTTCAGCCCGGGCAATACCGCGCCAAATCAGACCGACGGCGGGATCGGGAGATAGCATGTCAATGGTAATCGTGCCCGTGTCGTACTGCGAAACGTTGAGGCCAGCAGGACCATACCAGCCCCAGCCCCAGTAACCGCTCCACCCCCGCCCATAGTAGCTTTCCTGAAGCCGCGCGACCTCTTCGTCACCGACGTAGTAGGTGAGAAGAAATGAAGGGTTGTTGCTTGAGCGACGAAAACCAACCGCGCGCATGTGGCTATCGACAACCGCCTTGATGGCCGTGTCAAGCGTCCCATACGGCAAAGCAGCGCCTGTCTCAGGTTCCTTCACCGCCCAATCGAAAGTGTTGAGCCCGGCAAAGTCAAATTGAGTATCCCACACTGTATCTATGTGACCTCCCGAACATGCAGGAGATGCAAGCAATACGAAAAGGAATCCGATCCAAAGTGTCTTTCGCATGTACACGAGAATATGCCATTCGCCGCCGACAAGCACGCCATCAAAAAGGCCGGGGGGGCTTGAAAAGGACCAGAATTACGCTGCGGCAGACCCCCAACTAACGCAGTGGCAAGCGGCGGATTTCTTTCTTTTGGGACAGCCTCGTCGCAGCAATCCAAAGACCATCGGGAGAAACCTGCGCATGCAAAACATTAACTGGCTCCGCAGTTAACTGTTGCGGCTCACCGCCGAATCGAGAGACCAAAAATAACTGCATCTTCTCGCCCGCCAACGCCGAATAGACGATGCTCTCTCCATTCGGTGTCCACGCAGCGCCACCGCGAGTGTAAGACGTGAACTCAATGACTTTCTCGACTTCACCCGCAGCCAGCATGATCCAAAGTCTTTGGGTTTCGGGGTTTAGACGCTCGATAAATAGCACGTCATCCGAGACAGGAGAGTAAACAGCCGAGACTGAGCCGGAAATCTCGTCGGGGAACTTCAAGGGCACGACGTCGATTAAATCACCATGTTCCGGATCGATGGTCGCGACCCAAGGCTTTGAAACACCAGGGACACGGTCCCAGCTATCGAACAATAGCCGGCTGCCATCGGTCGACCAATTGGGGTCACCGACCTCCCAACCAAAATCAGTGAGCCGAATTTCATCAGCGTCTGGATCATCGGCCCGACGCAAGAAGATGTCGTCGGTAACATCGGGCCCCGCATAGTAAGGCACCGGCCGTGGTGAACGACGCGACCGGTAAGCCAGCCAGCGACCATCGGGCGACCATGAGGGCGTGTAGTCGGCATGATACCCGGTGACCAGAGCCGCCGCCGATCCTCTGTCTCCATCCGGCCCGATGGCAACAACTTCCGTGTCGAGGTTGAGCCCCCAGTCCGCAAGCCTCCAGCTACCAACCGTGTAGGCAAGCAACTCACCGGTGGGGTTCCAGCGCGGTAGCTGGGTAGAAAATCTGCCATCTCTCTGCCCAACAACATCAAAGAGTAGCTTGGCGCCAGGATTGCCAAGCGGTATCAGCATCACAGAAGCATCGTAATCATTATGCGTCCAGTACAGATAATCACCCGCGACCCAAGGCCAAAAATCATCTCCCTCAATATCACTTACTAAGCGGAGGTCCCCCGATTTGATCTCGAGTTCGTAAATATCGAGATCTCGGTTCACGCGCGTCTCGTGCCGCGCATCAGCATCCGGTTCGTCTTCCGTGGCAAGCGAGATAAAGAGTGACCGCCCATCGGGGGCAACTGCTAGGCCATTTGGCAGTGCCGAGGCGTCTAGCCCGTCACGGATGATCTCTACCTCGCCACCCAAGGGCCGTACGCGAAGAACCGACGCTGATCCGTTCACCGACATGGCCAGCCCGTAGGCGGCAGCGCCCGTGGGGTCCCACGCCAATCCTAATACACGATCGCCGATGTTATGCCACCGGTCATCGGGAGGCTCCCCCAGTACGATCCTGTTACCAGGAGGCCGGATCCAGACAACATCGTGGTTGCCTGGTGCCCACGCCGGAACTGCATCCAACGGAATTGCCGTCGAGCGCAAATTCTCGCCACTCTCAAGAAACCAACCCATATCACGACGCCGGTTAGCAAACCGAGCAATCCGGCCATTTCCATCGAAAGTCGCAGCCATCACCTGATCGAAATCGAGGAGAAGTTCAGCACGAAGACCTTCGCCACTCGACAAGTCGACCAAGCTCACCCCGAGGCTGTCAACGCGCAACATTTTGGAGCCATCCGGCGACACCATGGCGTGTGTGAAGGCGTCTTCGAACCAGGTGCTAGGTTCCTCAGCGTAGATCGTCTCAGACAAGTCAGGAGGAGATTTTGGACCGATCCCAAACGGGCCGGAGCGCGAAGTATCTTCCAAGAACCAGTACGTGGCCAGAATTGCGCCGGCGATGAAAAGAGCGAGGGTCGCTGCTGGCATCCAGTTCCGCTTGTTTACTGCCCGGCGCTCTCCAACAATCGGCTGCGACCAGACCGTCTCAAGGAGTTTGTCGGCACACTCACGACATTCCCTGCAATGATCGAGGATGCGCTGCGTCTCCTTTAGGCTCAGCCGTTCCTTGGCCAGATTGGCAAGGTCTTTAGAATCCGGATGCCAGCTATCCAATGTACTCATCGAGTTCTCTTGACAAGATTCTTCTTTCAAATGATCGACATATTAACGGCACCTAAAGCCACGCTGCTAACGACCAGGTTTTCACCTCCGATGTAAACACTAGTCAAACATGTCAACTGTGAAACCAAATTGTCCATAAATTTCGAAAGTGAAGAGTTCATATTGTTGGTCCGCAACACCGACAACAAGAGGCTGGCCGCTTCACAACCACCTTGACCCACAGCCCCCTTGCATCGATGATGGACTAATTGCGAAGGGGTGCTCCTTAAGGGGCTGAGACACCACTGGTATCGGCAAGTCCTGCCGAAACGTGGGAACCCTTAATCAGGCAGCAACGCTCGGTTCGTACAGGCTGCCTGTCACACCTGATCTGGGTAATGCCAGCGGAGGGAACAATGAAAGCCGCAGTTAAACACCTCGAAATTGACTTAACCACAGGGCCTCTTCCCGCATCACGCAAAATCTTTGTTCAGGGGAACCTTCACAAAGATGTGTACGTACCGCTACGTGAAATCTCGCTGAGTTCCCAGTCACAGGAACAACCACTGCACGTTTACGATAGCTCCGGGCCATACACCGACACTGAAGAAGTGGTGCTAGATCTCAATATCGAGGAAGGGTTACCTCGCCTTCGTGAAGCTTGGATCCGTGCTCGTGGCGACGTCGAGGAATACACAGGACGCGAGGTAAGACCGGAAGACAACGGATTTGCCACCAATGAACGTCTAGTTCCAGAGTTTCCCGCCAAACGGACACCGTTGCGTGCTCGAGACGGGCTCGCGGTAACCCAGCTCGAGTACGCACGCTCTGGAATTGTTACCCCTGAGATGGAGTTTGTCGCTATTCGTGAGAACCTTGGCCGAGAACGCATCCGCGCCACCAGTGAGCGCGATGGCGAAAGTTTCGGCGCCGAAATTCCTGACTACGTCACCCCTGAGTTCGTGCGCGACGAGGTGGCCGCGGGCCGCGCCATCATCCCCGCGAATATCAACCATCCAGAAAGCGAGCCGATGATTATCGGCCGTAACTTCTTGGTAAAAGTCAACGCCAATATCGGCAACTCGGCGGTGACTTCGTCGGTCGCCAATGAGGTTGACAAAATGGTGTGGGCGATTCGTTGGGGTACCGACACAGTTATGGACCTCTCGACAGGTCGCAATATCCATAACATCCGTGAATGGATTGTCCGTAATTCGCCAGTACCGATTGGCACTGTGCCCATCTACCAGGCCCTGGAAAAAGTTGACAAGGTGGAGGACCTGACTTGGGAAATTTATCGAGACACGCTCGTCGAGCAGTGCGAGCAGGGAACTGACTACTTCACAGTCCATGCTGGCGTACTTCTGCGTTACGTGCCGTTAACCGCTAAACGTGTCACCGGCATCGTGTCACGCGGCGGAGCGATCATGGCGCAATGGTGCCTAGCACACCATAAGGAAAACTTTCTTTACACCCATTTTGAGGAGATGTGCGACATCATGCGCGCATACGACGTCAGCTTCTCCCTTGGCGACGGACTGCGACCGGGAGCGATCGCCGACGCCAATGACGCCGCTCAGTTCGCTGAACTTGAAACCCTTGGGGAGCTCACCAAAATCGCCTGGGGCAAAGGCTGCCAGGTGATGGTAGAAGGACCTGGTCACGTACCAATGCACAAGATTAAGGTCAACATGGACAAACAGCTTGAGGTTTGTGGCGAAGCACCTTTTTACACGCTTGGTCCTTTGACCACGGACATTGCACCGGGGTACGACCACATTACATCGGGTATTGGCGCCGCCATGATCGGCTGGTTCGGTACAGCTATGCTGTGTTACGTGACGCCCAGGGAACACCTTGGCCTGCCAGACCGCGATGACGTTAAGGAAGGGGTAATTACTTACAAAATCGCTGCCCACGCCGCTGACCTGGCGAAGGGACATCCAGCTGCACAGGTGCGTGACGACGCATTATCACGGGCGCGCTTCGAGTTTCGCTGGGACGACCAGTTCAACATTTCGCTCGATCCGGATACAGCGCGCGAACTGCATGACGAAACCCTTCCGAAGGATGCCCACAAGTCGGCCCACTTCTGCTCGATGTGCGGCCCCAAGTTCTGCTCGATGGAGATAACCCAGAAGCTCCGGGATTTCGCTAAGCAGGAAGGGTTCGTCTCAACAAAAGAAGCAGCCGCCGCGGGAATGGTCGAAATGTCCGAAGTTTTCCGAAAGAGCGATGGCGAGCTTTACCAAAGAACCAATGATTAAAAACGGCTGTGGTGGCACCAAACCATTATGTGGTTTGAACTCGCTTGGTAGCTGCATATGAGCACTATGTGGGACGGAACATACACCGCGCTGGTCACACCCTTTACCGCGGACGGCGCGATCAATAACGATTTGCTTTGCGACCTGGTTGATTGGCAGCTGCAAAGCGGAGTCGACGGCATCGTCCCCTGCGGGACAACCGGCGAGGCCTCAACCATAACCAACGATGAGCACGCAAGCGTCATCGAAGCAGTGGTTACAAGGGTCAACGGCCAGGCCAAGGTTTTAGCCGGCGTAGGTGGCAACGACACTCGGAACGTAACAATACTCGCTTCGCGTGCCCTCGAGATCGGTGCTGACGGGGTGCTCGCTGTGGCCCCTTACTACAACAAGCCAACCCAAGCTGGGATGGTTGCGCACTTCACTGCGATCGCCGACACCGTAGACATCCCCCTGGTCCTGTATAACGTTCCCGGGCGCACGAGTTCGAACATTCTTCCCGCCACGGTACTGCGGCTCGCTGAGCACCCAAATATCGTCGGCATTAAGGAAGCCTCGGGTGATCTAGGCCAGGTTATGACGATTCTCGCAGGGCGGACGAAAGGCTTCTCAGTTCTGTCGGGTGAAGACGATCTCACGCTAGCAATGATCAGCCTTGGTGCCGAAGGGGTCATTTCAGTCGTTTCCAATGAGGTGCCAAATGAAATGAGCAAAATGGTGCGCTATGCGCTCAACGGCAAACTCGATCTAGCTCGCGAGATCCACTACCGCCTACTCGGTTTGATGAACGCCAACTTCATCGAAACCAACCCGATCCCAGTCAAAGCAGCTTTGGCGATGATGGGACGCATCGGAGAAAACTACCGACTACCGCTCGTGCCAATGGCACCGGTGAACAGAGCCAAGCTCGCCGACGAACTTAAGGAGCTTGGCCTCATTGATAAAAATTAGACGGCAAGTCAGCCGTCGACTTCTGTAAGAAGTGCGGTGCTGGAGAATTCCGTAAATTCTACAAATAAAAGAAGCCCCGGCCCCTTACAGATGGGGCCGGGGCCAAGCTTTGTGGTCGGTGGCGTTGGGTTCCCCCCCGCTACGGGGTA
>Ga0315334_10001647_pt1 | contig 13819 bp, 6 predicted proteins | sample M150034915metaG_FD_205555 | JGI IMG/M metagenome (GOLD analysis project Ga0315334, IMG submission 205555) | Ammonia-oxidizing marine archaeal communities from Monterey Bay, California, United States - M1 500m 34915 | ecosystem: Environmental > Aquatic > Marine > Intertidal zone | place: USA... | reverse complement strand
TCATATTCGAAAGGTTGTTGCAGATGTATTACGAAATACAGAACGGCGGCTGCACATTAAGATGGATTGGGACCTCTACAAAATAGAAGTTAGGGACTTATCTATCGACATCATGGTGCCATATTCCAATACTGATGGAACTTTCTCCGACGTTGCAGATGTAAGGTCTGAAATTCTCAAAGAAGTGTTGGAAGAGTTCGCATTATTCCGTGTGTTCAAGCCAGTCCAATTGACTGTACGTTCAATAGGTGATAATCAGGCCATAGATTTCGAAACTGGAGTTGGCGTAGGAAGTGGAATGGTCGAGGAAGAAGAAATGGAAGACCAAGATTACACCTCATTCTTCCGTGACCTGCACATGCTTTCGAAGGTCGAAGATGAAGTGCGAGAATCTGTAAAGGGCTACTTCCGTTCTAAGAGTGACTTGATTCTACAAATGGCAACTGTTACCAGCGAAGATTCAATAATTTTCGTTAGGGTCGCTTACAAACCTAATCAAAGATTTGCTTTCTTTAGATTCAAGGATTCAAATTCTGAAATCGAAAAGCACCTCAGGAAGTATATTTCTAGGGAAAATCCCGAATTGGTTGGATCTCAAGAATTAATTGTGAAGGGTCGTAATCTAGTCTCAACTTTAGCAGATAGGTCAGGTGCTGGACGTGTTGAAACACTCTCTGCCAAGGGTAGCCAAGATGCCCGTGTCGCCGCTGTTGCTAAACAAGATGGTTTGGGAGGCAGAGTTCTGCAAACCAAATTGTTCGGAGACATTCTTTCTACTGTAGAATATACTGCAAACGAGAAGCGGGAAATGATTAACAAATGGGGATTCTGGGGACTTATTGTATTCGTTTGGATTCCATTCATGGCTTCGGGAGTTCTTGTTGGAGCAATGCTAGGACTATTGTCACGAATGAAATTCATGCGTGTGCTTTGGGCTACATTTGTTGGAGGAGCTATCGCATCACTAACCTGGGCTTATACAGCCGAAGGAATCGTGACTGTGATGCACAAATACAAACTAGAGGCCGCAATACCTATTGCGATTATTGCATTTATTGGAATGGCAGTACTACACATGCGTTCAACAAAAACCAGAAGGCAAGCCGAATTGTTTGAAGATACACTTCTTGATTCATTCCATGCTGACATACGTGACAAATACGGCAATGAGTGAGTTGAGACAATGGTAGGAGAACCTGCTGTATTTGGGATACTTACCGTATCCGATAGGGCTCATTCAGGAGAATATCAGGATGAAGGTGGACCTGCAATTCTAGGGTTTTTCGAGGAAGCCATCGCATCTACATGGTCTCATCATTATCGGGTTGTGCCAGATGAAAATACGGCCATCTCTAATGCTTTGATCGAAATGGTTGATGTTTTGGGTTGTGACGTCGTTGTTACGACTGGAGGGACTGGTCCTGCTGCAAGGGATGTGACTCCTGAAGCAACTGCGGCTGTATGCGAAAGGATACTACCTGGCTTTGGTGAACAAATGAGGTCTGTTTCTTTAGAATTTGTACCAACAGCAATCCTTTCTAGGCAAATAGGTGGAACAAGAGGAAATTGTTTAATTTTCAATTTACCAGGTCGCCCTAAAGCAATACGTGAGACTATAGATGAGATTTGGAAAGCAGTCCCCTATTGCATAGATTTACTGGGTGGACCTTACATTGACATGGACGATAATGTATGCAATGCATTCCGCCCCAAAAGTGCTAGAAGAAGGTGAAAACATGAATGGAAATATTTTGATTACTGGAGCGAAAATGGTTCTTCCAACAGGAATTGCTACCGGGGATTTACGCATATCATCAGGTGTGATTAGCGAAATATCCCTAGATTCAAAATTAGAAGTACTTGAGGGTGAAATGGTTTATGATGCCAAAGGTATGCACTTACTTTCTGGAGGAATTGATCCTCAGGTACATTTTAGAGAACCGGGACAAGAATTCAAAGAGGATTTAGCCAGCGGTTCTGCTGCTGCTGCGAGTGGAGGCATCACTAGTTTCCTTGATATGCCAAACAATAATCCTCCAGCCACAACATTGGAATCGGTAGAAGAAAAGATTGCATCGGCTAACAAGAAATGTATTACCAATTTTGGATTCTTTATTGGAGCAACCCCCGACAATGTCAAAGAACTTCAGAGAGCCGTAGGCTCTCCGGGAAATGGTGTGGCTCATGCAGGGATTTGTGGAATAAAAATATTCATGGGTTCATCAACAGGAGATCTGTTGGTTCATGAAATCGAGCATCTAGAGAATATTTTTGCTAACACTGCAGGCCTAATAGCCGTTCATGCTGAAGATGAAAATAGATTGAATGAACGCTTTGAACAAGTCAAACACAGAAACGATATTGCAGCACATGCAGAATGGCGAGATGAGATTACGGCACTCAATGCAACAGAATTAGCAGTAAATATGGCAAAAGAAACAAACCATCGACTGCATATTTTACATTTGACAAGTGGAATAGAGGCCGATTATTTATCTAAACTTACGCCAACTGAGCGTAAGCAAATTACCACAGAGACATTACCTCAACATCTCACCTTTGATGAGACAGATGTTGAGAAACAGGGAGTTCGTTTGAAAATGAATCCACCAATTCGGTTTTCAAAGGATAGAGAGGTACTCTGGAATCGTTTACTCGATGGGACGATTACCTGCATCGCCACAGATCACGCACCGCATTTGCTTGAAGATAAGGCGAAAGGCTGGCCAAATGCACCATCTGGAATGCCAGGTGTTGAAACTTCAATGCCCGTAATGCTAACTCATGCTAAGAATGGAATATGTACAATTGAGCAAGTTACTGCTTGGATGAGTTCCAATGTTGCAGAAGCTTATCAGATGATTGGCAAGGGACGTCTTGAAGTTGGATATGATGGCGATGTTGTCGTGGTAGATATGGAAAATAAAATCACAGTCGATGATGCTAATTCATGGTCAACTGTCGGTTGGAATCCGTTTCATGGACGCGAATTGGTAGGATGGTCGAATCTGACTGTAGTATCTGGAATACCTGTTTTTGAAAGAAATGTGTCAACTGGCCCCAAAGGTAAGTGCATTGTAGAGCCTGGACAAGTTGGAAAACCACTGATTATGATGCCTTGGAATTAGTTTCCGTGGTATTATTGTAAATATTCCGGTAACTATTTTACTAAAGGATATATCTTCCAAGCGGGGAAACACAATGAGTGGACTTGAAGAAAAACTAGGACCGGGACATCAACAGATTATACTAGGACTGCTATTATTTGCCGCAGGTGCCCTTTGGGGAATAATGCTGGCAAACGGCGAAGACACAGATATGAAGGATTTGTTTATCTCTGCTGTGATTATGCTATCTGGAGCTATGATTACTTTGTTGGGTGTATCATTTGGTACAGATAACGAAGAAGACCGAACCAATGATTTGCAAGATGCAATCAATGACTTGACTGGAATGTTAAACAACCTTCAGTCAAAGATGATGGGCGGCGACGACGAAGGCGGCGACGAAGAAGGCGGCGACGACGAAGCTGAAGAGTAAATTACAAATTGTATAACTTTGAATATTTACTCTCAACATACTTGAGGAATGCTTCTGGACTAGGTGCTTTGCCTGTCGCTGATTCAATCAATTCTGAGGGGGTCATAACCGACCCATTTTCATGAATGTGTGAACGGAGCCATGTTAACAGACTAGACCAATCTCCTGAAGCGATAATTTGTTCAATATCCCCTAACTCCTCTTCCATCGATTCGAGCAATTGCGCTGCATACAAATTACCTAGCGTATAGGTCGGGAAATATCCAAATGCACCCATCGACCAATGTATATCTTGAAGGCAACCAAGAGAATCATTTGGAACTTCTATACCAAACCAATCCTTCATCATCTTGTTCCAAGTTTCTGGTATTTCATCTACTGCTAGACCTTCATTGAAAATCTTCTTCTCGATTTCATATCGAATCATGATATGCAAATTATATGTCACTTCATCTGCTTCTACTCTGATAAAATCTGGTTTTACTTCATTAGCAACAAGATCTAGAGTTTCGCTACTCCAGTCCGGGCAATCGGGGAACTGTTCACGGAACCATGGCATTGCAATATTCCAAAATGCGGCAGTTCTTCCAATTTGATTCTCCCAGAATCTGCTTTGAGATTCGTGAACGCCCAGAGATACCGCCATTCCAACAGGGGAATAACTATGCTGCTTAGGTAGGCCTTGCTCATACAAACCATGACCGGATTCATGCATAACTGCATATAGACAGGAAAATGGGTCTTTCTCATCAAACCTTGTCGTAAAGCGGGTATCCCCTGGCCATAATCCTGCACAGAATGGATGAGTTGAACGGTCCATTCTTCCAGCTTCAAAATCAAAGCCCATTGCTTTACTAACACGATTACAAAATTCTTCTTGCGCATCGATTGGGAAAGTCATATCCTCTGGTAGGCGAGGTAATTCAACATCTGATTCCATTATTTTGGTCAAAAGAGGGACTAGTCTCTGTTTCAAACCAGAGAATAATGGGTCATAATCCGCTACAGTCATACCAATTTCATATTCATCCAGAAGGACATCATAAGGAGTATCTTCATTGCCGAGATACTCTATTCTTTTTCGAGTTAGTTGAACCATGTTCTCCAAGTGAGGTGCAAATTGTTTGAAATCGCCCTCACTGCGAGCCTTTTGCCAAGCAATTAACGCTTCACTACGAGCCTTAGTAAGGGTAGAAATGAACTCTGTAGGTAGTTTTACTGCTTCATCGAATTTTCTTCTCATCTCTCTTACATTGGCTGCTAAAAATTCATCTAATTCTGTTGATTCAAGGCTAGAGATAAGAGTTCCAAATTCTGGTTCGATTAATCGCCTATGGCGTTCCCCTGCTAACCAAGCAAGGATGTCTCCACGGGCCTTAGCTCCTTTTGTTGGCATTATAGTTTCTTGATCCCACCCTAAATGTCCTTGAATCGCTTCAAAACGATATAGATCATTTACCCTAGATAGGAATTCCTCTCGTTCGCCCATATACTCTCGACTACCGTTTTCACCTTCAAGATTTCACACATTCCGGGCACAATTTCAAGTCGTAGGATTGTTTGCGATATACATGGCCCCTCCCTTCCGTCGTAAGTCGAAGGAAGAAATTGTCGAAAATGAGGATGACTCTGAGATAGAGGAAGTTGTTGAAGAAGAAGAACCTGAAGAGGAAATTATGGTGGATAATAGCGAAGAAACCATTAGCGATTTGGACCTTGAAGCCGCACTTCTAGAGTCGGCTAAACGAGTCACTCATACTTGTATGGATATTCGAAGAGGGGAAAACGTGCTAATTGTATGTGACCCTACAACTGGGGAAATAGGACAAGCACTTCACCGATCAGCAACCGAACGTTCTGACCGAGTTTTACTGATTGTAATGCCCAAAAGTCGACATCATGGCGAAGAGCCACCAGCCCCGGTTGCAAATTTGATGCGCCAGCAACAAATTGTGATTGTTCCAACCCGTTATTCTCTAACACATACCAGAGCCATTAGGAGTGCTGTGAAAGAAGGAGCGCGGGTTGCAACTATGCCTGGAATGACTCCGGAAATGTTCATTTATGGCGGTATGACAGCAGATTTTAATCAAATCAAGAAAAACCTCTCAGAGTTATCTGGGACTTTACGTCGTAAGCGTTTGGTTCATGTCAAAGACTCCAATGGTACAGATGTTGAATTCGAAATATCATGGCGAGATTGGAAACTAGATGATAATGGAATATGTAATCGTCCAAGAATGATTACAAATTTACCAGCAGGTAAAGCGTTTGTATTACCACGTGAAGGAACGATGAATGGCACGATATTCATCGATGGCACTTGGGAATCTACTCTACTTGAAGAACCTCTTGAATTAACTATTGAGAATGGTATTGTGATTGACATCAAAGGGGATGCAACAGCCGCCCAGATTAGACAACAATTTGGTGAAGCCGCTTCTAGACTGAAAAATAAAGACCGCGAATTGGTTTGGACTGTCGCTGAATTCGGCTTTGGAATGAATCCAAATGCTAGAATGACAGGCCATGTTCTGGAAGATGAAAAGCAATTGGGAACCTGTTATTTCGCAATTGGTGATAATTCTAGCCTAGGTGGAAATGCTTCTGTCGGAATTCAGATTCCGGGTGTGATTACTAAGCCTTCAGTCTGGCTGGATGACACCCAAATTTTGGACGATGGTACCTTTGTTGCTTAATCAACGGTTTTGAGTTCCACAAACCGGACAGAATTTCCAATTGGCATCAACTCCGATTCTGCAACCTCTGCAATGAATTCCTGAAAGTATAGTTGGTTGCATAGGATGACCTGGTTGGCCTCCGCCTTGCTGTTGTTGCTGTTGTTGCTGCTGCTGAGCCCAAGCCTGTTGTTGCTGTTGCTGAGCCCAAGCCTCTTGCTGTTGTTGCTGTTGCTGTTGTTGCTGTTGTTGTTGAGCCCAAGCCTGTTGCTGTTGTTGCTGAGCCCAAGCCTCTTGCTGTTGTTGCTGAGCCCAAGCCTCTTGCTGCTGCTGTTGCTGCTGTTGCTGCTGTTGGGCAGGCTGAGGTGTCTGAATCCCTGACCTAATCGGCTTTACTGGCTTGGGTAAAGCCATCTTTTCAGCAACCTCGGGATTTGATTTTAATTCTTCAAGTGTTACTTGTCCATCGCCATCAATATCTGCTTCAGCGTGAATTTTTGCTGCATCTTCCAGTTCTAATCCTGTAGCTTGAGCCACTTCTTCTATCGATAAGCCGCCGCTATTATCTGCATCAGCGGCTGCAAATGCGTCTTCAAGAGTGGATTCTGATTCTGGTTCAACTTCTGGTTCAACTTCTGGTTCTGGTTCTGGTTCTGCTTCTGCTTCAGGCACAGACACTGGTTCAGAGTCCGACTCTGGTTCGACCATTCCAAAAGCGCCAGCAAATGCATCTTCGGTTTTCTCGGAATCTTTACGAACATCCATTTGGACCTTCGGTTCCTCTATTTTGGGAAGCGGGACAACTGTCTCAATTGGTAATGACACTGCCAATTCGGCTGTTGGAAGTGGCACTGCCGCTTCTTCTATTGGAAGCGGTACAGAGATTGGTTTTTCAGGTTCAACCTTTGCAGTTTTGGGCTCAATGATTTCCGCTTCTATCCTTGGTGCAGGAGGAACATATGCTGTTTCAACTTCACTTGCAACCGCGCTGCCACTTGCCAGACTAGCAATTGGGGTAACATGACCTGCAACGTCGAATGCTGCTTGTATTTCTTGAGCAAGCGAAAGTAAAGCATCTTTATTCGCAGCAGGGTTAGACATCAATGATTCAATCCCTCTAAGATACTTAGTTGCCTCACCTTCCCCTCCTGTTTGGTGAGCGATTGCGAATAATTTGAGTAATCGCATTGGATCTGCGATTTCACCCAATAATGTTGCATCACCATCCGTGAATTGGCCTTCATTAATTGCTAGTGATAATTGTTCAGGGAGTGACATCACACCGAGATGACCAGCAACTAGGAAGTAGATTTCACCACCCTCACAAGATAACCTTTGGCTAGCTAACTCGAAATCGAAATCTCCCGGCTTAAGAACTAAATCTGATAGTAATGCGAAAAATTTCTCAAACGCGTCAACACGAGACATCTCCATCATCTGATGAAGTGCATCCGATGATTCGAATACACCGAAATATGCAGCGGCCTCATCGACCTCAATACCATCAGGCATTGATACATCTGCAATATCATCAACCATGATTTATCTCTCCTCTTCCAATCCCAACGGTCTGCACTTATTGAGCCTGATGCCTTACATGACTCCTTTCATTGATTTGATAGGTCGATAATAGCCCTTGATTGTGGGGCCGACCAGCCAGTCGTTTGTAGTTGCATAAGGATAGACCTCTCTGTATCCCCATCCTTCAGAGCGCTCTTAGTCCAATCAACAGCAGCAACTCGGTCTACTAATTCGTGGTTAGAGAATAAATTTGGATCGATTTCTACTTTGGTTTTACGAACTTGCCCATCGCCTACAGGCATACGCTTTGCAACCTTCTTTCCTCGAGCTGGACCGCTTGGGTCAGGAGATGCGTGGCCTCCGGTAGGACCCGGGCCACCTGGTGGGCCACGGCTTGGGCCTCCTGGTCCGCTTGATGGGCCACGGCTTGGACCTCCTGGTCCGCTTGATGGGCCACGGCTTGGGCCTCCTGGTCCGCTTGACGGGCCACGGCTTGGACCTCCTGGTCCGCTTGACGGGCCACGGCTAGGACTTGCACCGGGAGGGCCTCTACTTGGTTCCCTAGAGGGTGATGCTGATCGTCCGGGAGAACTTGGCATGAAATCATCTTCATCTTCATCCCAATCATCGTCGTCATCGTCATCGAAATTTAAATCATCTTTGCCGCGCAGTTTGGTAATTACAATGAATAGTAATCCCAGAATTGCTAAACCACCGGCTCCAGCCAATGTAATGAACAATGTTTGTTCCATTCCCATAATCAATTCTGCTTCCGTATCTGCTTCTACTTGAGTCTCTTTCTTACAGCCACTTGGATAGACTTCAGCACCCGCTACAGTATTTTGACAAGCATCTACATCATCCATGATACCATCATTATCTGAATCTGATTGATAATCCGCACAACCATAATTGATTCTTGCTTGCCCAATACGGTCACCCGCTGAACTGGTATTTGGACACAGGTCGGCATCGGTTCCGTCTGGATTGTCACCCCAATCGTCGAGGTCTTTATCTTCCCACTGAGTAGGATTTACAGGGAATTTATCATCACCAAGAAGGTCGTGGTAGCCATCTCCATCAGAATCTAAGCAACCATATCTAGATTTCATGGAAGAATTGCCCCACACCTCTGGACAATCATCTGAATTGACAGCATCTGGGGCTTGTGAATCACCATAGCCATCGCCATCCATATCTTCCCATTGGGTTGGGTCAAGTGGGAAAGCATCGCCTTCGTGAGTATCGTTATCTGGATTGTAAGTGTATGGCCCTTGGTGACCGTCACCATCTATATCTTCAGCAAGTGCTGCCTCGTCAAGACACCCATTTGTAAGAACTGGAATTCCAATCTCTGTATCTGGGCAAGCATCATTCAAATCACTGACCCCGTCACCATCTGTATCTTTCTGCGACAGATTACATCCGTTATCATCGATAGATAATTCAGGATTCGAATTTGGACAGAGGTCAATTGGGTCATTTACTCCATCACCATCAGTATCGACTTCACTCTGGCTTTCAGAACACCCCATACTGTCAACTGAGTCTTCTATCGGAGTGTTTGGACACATATCTTCAGCGTCAGAAACCGAATCTTGGTCTGCGTCCTTTTGATAATCTGAACATCCGATTCCATCGACCTCTCGGCCAATTTCAGTATTTGCACAATCGTCAAACTCATCTGAAATACCATCTTGGTCGGTGTCGATCACATCACCAATAATAGGGCATCCTTCTCCATTAGTACCATTGAATACTCCGAAATCATATGGGCATCTATCAGGATTTGTTCCTGATTGGCTATCTCCCCAACCATCTCCATCTGAATCATCAGATTGTGTGTAATCCTCAGGGAATGCATCAGCAGAATCTTCTCTGCCATCACCATCGGTGTCAGTGCATCCATAATATGCCACGATTTGGCCTAATGAGTCTACTGAGGAGGTTGAGTTTCCAGCTAGGTTTGGACAATTATCCAGAGTTAATCCGGCTCGATTTGTTTCATTATCTAATGCCGTCCAATTATTTGGATAGCCATCGTTATCCGAATCATTTGCCGCAGATGGATTGGCAGGGAATTTGTCTGGTAATGTTGCATCATCCGATGAATTATCGCCATAGCCATCACCATCACTATCAGCCCATTGAGTACCATCTAGAGGCCACCAATCAGCACCATCTTCTACGAGCCATGCACGTGAAGTATTGAAATCCGATGGGTCTGAAGCGCCATCACCATCGGAATCGAGGCAACCTAAGCGGTCACGCCAAGAGAATCCTTGAATCCAGAAGCATTTGTCACCAAATTCGACATCGGATTCATTGTCACCATAACCATCTTGATCGTCATCTTCCCATTGCATACGATTGTATGGAAATAAATCGGGAATACTTGTTTCAACTTCACCTAATACTGTAACATTACAGCAATCGGGGCCGTGGTTATCTCCGAAAGAGTCTCTATCGGTGTCGAGTGCTTGCTTCCAATTGGTTGGGAACCGGTCTCCCATAACCCCATCATCGACCCATCCGTCCTGGTCATAATCATCACATCCAACCTGACCCCACCAAGACATTCCATCATTGTTGACACAGTCATCCGTCAAATCTGACCAACCGTCTTGATCATAATCACCACAACCACTCCTATCGAAACTGGAAGTTCCAAAGATAGTCGGGCATTCATCTGGAGATGGCCCTAATGGATTATCTCCATAGCCATCATTATCTGAATCGGTCCATTGATTACCAAGTCTTGGCTTATCGTCATGTGAATCGGGAATCAAATCCCTATCTTGGTCACTAACAAACCTCATCGCATAGAAATCATTGGTCGAGGATTGTGAGTAAGCAAACATCAATTTGCCATCCTCGCCCTCATCCAAAGGAACTGGAGAATTAGTGATTATTGCAGGGAATGCTGTGGAAACAACAGGTGTTTGCATGATACGAGTAGTATTCATTGTTCCAGAAGTCCACACCAACTGATTGAATTCATTTGTACTGGTGGCATGCCAACGATAACCGTTAGTAATAACATCATAACTAGAATTAGTATCTGGTATATCCATTGAGTAATGGACCCAAGAACCTGCTCCGTCCTCAATTAGCAGTCCCTGTACCGTATTATTTGCATCGAACAGTATTAGCTGGCCATCCATGGCTAAACTATATTCTTCTGTCTCTCCTAATAGCCACAATTCTTTTGCTATTGACCAATTTCCTCCAGTGGCTAATCTTTCAAAGACAGTTAGTTGGTCAGAATCCATAATTGACACTACTAATAATTCATCTAGTTCTGTGATTTCAAAGGACGAACTCAAACTTGCCTGGACTAAATCGGTAATGGTAGTAGTATTATTTTTGTATTCGACTATCTGAAGCATAGTAGAATTATTTGAAACTGCAATTTGTGCAAATACAAGTGCATCAGAACCATCCCAAATCGTATCAAAATCATCCCCAATAGTTGTATTCAGAATTGAAATTTCGTCCCAAGTCCCATTCAATGTTGCGAGTCTAACCATATGGTCGTCATCATCAACATATACCATTCTAGATAGATCATTTGAATCCACATGCATTTGGATTGGATATAATATGTCAATGCTGCTTCGTACAGTCGTTGTAGTAAATTGAGTTGAATTTTCTTCGGTATAGAAAATTGAAGAATAATCAGGAGATGCGTGTCCTAAGCGTTGTAATCCATTGGAATCTAATGCCGAATCCATCTGCTTGCCAAGCCCATTTACAGAACTTAAAGAATAATCCAGTGCAGTATTACCGGAAACTGTTAGAGTCATTAATTCATCAGATGAATGGAATAAAATCAGTGGTTGTCCGGAACTCGAAATACCAATATTTGCAGTATCTGCAGAGGCTAAGTCACGTGTAATCCAACGCCCAGAGGGAGTGCCATCAGGCGTGTGTTCCATCAATAGCAAACTTGAATCTGATAACATTGTCATGATTGAAGGACTTCCTCTTAACGGAGTATGCATTTCGATTGAAATCACCGGTTGGTCGAAGTTGAAATCAACGAATTCCCAATCGCGCTCCGACATTATAGTTAGTACTGGTCCGAAACTTTCACCACGTGTCAAGTCCCTAGAAGAATAGAGAATCTCTTTCATCCCATCTCCGTTTAGGTCCATACCAGAAAGCAGATTTATTCCAACATTTTCCCCCCCATTGGAACCTTGTGCGAATAATTGGACATCCGTTCTTGGGCCATTAGATGAACCAAGATATATCTCGACTTTACCTGACTTTGAACTTGAAGGGGCCATTAACAAAAAGTCATCAAAACCATCTTCATTAATATCACCAGCTGGGAAAATCGATTCTCCAAGCAAAGCATTTGCATAACCTCCTTTCAAGGTTCCAGTTGCAATCGGTCCAGAACTAGAACCTTCCCAAATGTGTACTTTACCAGAATGATAAGGAGTAGTTGACGCATATAATTCACTAATCAGAATATCATCATACCCATCACCATGGATATCTCCTACAAATGCCATTTCTACACCGTACAACTTTCCTGTGTCAAGGGGAGCGTGTGAATTAAATCGAGTTGTATTGATTCCACTGGAATTACCAAAGAAAAACTCCACAGAAGAATAGCCTGTTGGACTATCTGTACTATCTGTATTCGATACTACCATGTCTAGGAAACCATCGCCATTCATGTCACCATTGCCAATAACTTGGCGGCCAAACATTGTTCCAGAGTTGGTTTGAGTAATATTTGCATGGTGAATCATTGAAGTCTGATTTCCTCTGAAAATAACGACCATACCATTTTTGTTTTGAGATGGAATTGTAGGATGTTCTTCAATCATCTTATTGGCAACTACGGCTAAGTCGGTGCAGCCATCCGATTCCACATCTCCAAGTGAAGTGAGTGACCATCCGAGGTTATCATCATCAGCACTGCCATTCAATTCCCACCATACATCGGTTGAAATTCCAGATGAAGAGCCCAGTCTAATCGAGATATGGCCTGAATTGTTGATTGCAAGCCCTGGTTCACTCGATGCGATGTCATCAAAACCATCACAATTGAAGTCGCCTATTGCCAATCCAGTTCCTAACATTGAATCGCTAAATGAGCCGACTAAGATTCTATCTGCCAATGCACCTGGCCCATCGGGAGACCCATAATGAATAGAAATGGTTCCGTTACCATCAGGGTCTGTATAGATTAAATCGTCCTTGCCGTCTCCATTCAAGTCACCACTATCGACGATTCCTTCCGTTGAATCGTCATCATAGTTGATGGTCCACTTTGGTTCTGGGTCGATTCGGCCTGTGTCCTTACCCGCAAGGCTACGAAGAAGTGAAATTGAATTGTTACCCAATCCGTCAGATTTGGAATAAGTAATCTGCTCGATATTATTTGAATCCAAATCCATACCAATAGCCGAACTGACTGTGCTTCCACGAGCCAGTATTTGACGAACTTCGATGGTCTCGTTAAATTTGATTAAACGTACTTCTCCTTCTGCACTATTTGTGTACACGACATGAATCATGCCATTGGAATCGATTGCCATTTCAATATCTTGGCCGATTGGGCCGTCATCTAGAATGGTCTGATTCCAATACGCTTTGTTAAACCATACATGGTGCAATGCCATGTCAACATCTTGGAACATGATCTGAGTCTTAAAGTCTAAATCCATTGTCATCGTTAAACCGCCATTGAAGACATCCTCAACGATTGTTCGTAAGTGCCATGTTGGTTCTAGATACACTGCATTTACTTCAGCCAAACGAGCTAATCGTAAATCATCTCCAACATTGTAGATGATTTGAATGCGGTCTTGTTTACCGATTGCAATTGCACACGTATCGGTACTCTGTGTAGTTAGAGTTTCGACCAGAAGCGTCTCGTATGAACCAAAGAGGTCGATGGTGTGCATGTTTACATCTGAACCATTTATTGAACAAGCATAACCAATTCCGTCTTCGGTTACAATCATATCCATTGTTTTGTTTGAACTATCATTATGCTTAGTTAAATCCCAATAATCTAAAACCGATTCACCGCGAACATCCCAATCTTTACCATCGAT
>Ga0315334_10001646_pt1 | contig 13823 bp, 13 predicted proteins | sample M150034915metaG_FD_205555 | JGI IMG/M metagenome (GOLD analysis project Ga0315334, IMG submission 205555) | Ammonia-oxidizing marine archaeal communities from Monterey Bay, California, United States - M1 500m 34915 | ecosystem: Environmental > Aquatic > Marine > Intertidal zone | place: USA... | reverse complement strand
AATACCAATGTAAATATTTCAGCACATTACACACATGGTGAGGGCTATTATGAGCAATTTAAATCAGGGGAAGATTTAGCCGACTATGGTTTAGAAAATATCCTAATTGGAAATGATACCATTGCTTCCACCGATTTGATTAGAAGAAAATGGCTTAATAATGATTTTGGGGGAGTGGTGTTTTCTTTAAATCACAAAATGGAAAAACTAAACTTAACTTTTGGTGGGGCAAGCAACCGATATTCCGGACAACATTACGGCAATATCATTTGGGCTGAATATGCATCTGATGGAAATTACGAGCATGAATACTATAAAAACATTGCTACCAAATTTGACCACAATCTCTATTTGAAAGCCGATTACTCTCTTAGTGCTAATACCAATTTGTATGCTGATTTGCAGAAAAGAAAAGTGGAGTACCAATTCATGGGAAATGATGAAGATGGAAATGTTGCTGAGCAAACTGTAAATTTGGATTTCTTTAATCCAAAAGTTGGAATTCATCATAGCTTGAATGCTAATCAAGCAGTTTACGCCTCTTTTGCAGTGGCGAACCGAGAGCCAAACAGAAATGATTTTGTGGAAAGTACACCAAATTCTCGCCCATTGCATGAAACACTTTATGATGTAGAAATGGGCTATAAGTTTTTAGGCGATTGGATTTCCTTTGGAGCAAATGTTTACCTTATGCAGTATGAAAATCAGTTGGCTCCAACCGGGAAAATAAATGATGTGGGCGCTTATACAAGAACAAATATTGAAGAATCTTTCCGTAGAGGTGTGGAATTTGAAGGAGCACTCAAATTGAGAGAAAAGTTTAGTTGGGCTGGAAACATGACTTTAAGCCAAAACAAGATTGCTTCTTTCACCGAATATATAGATAATTGGGATAGTGGGGGACAGGAAAAAGTAGAACACGAAAATACAGATTTAGCTTTTTCGCCATCAATTATCTGGGCTTCTCAGTTTAACTTAAAATTGTCAGACAGAATGGATATTGATTTTATTTCCAAATATGTTGGGGAGCAATTTATCGACAATACTTCATCTGATGACAGAAAGTTGAACGATTATCTGACTAATAATCTGAGGCTTACTTACAATATTAAAAATACTTGGTTTGATATTGCAAAACTGACTTTGCAAGTTAATAATTTGCTCGGCAATGAATATGTAAGTAATGCTTGGGTGTATCGTTTTATTTCCGATTATTGGGACCCAAGAGGAAGCGATCCTTATGTAAATAAAGATGCTGAAAGAGGATACAATATGGCTGCTTATTTCCCAGAAGCTACACGCAACTATTTACTGGGGCTAACGATAGGGTTTTAGAAAATAGCTTTTTTTATGCTAATAAGCTGATTTTTTGGAAAAGTACTTCCGTAATCTTGCGATTGCTTTGCTGTGTCCAACCGGCAATATGTGGGGATAGAATTGTTTTTTCTGAATCAATTAAGTGTTGTATTTCTTTTGACAATCCTTCTGCTGTTAAGTTTTCAAAAGAGGATTTTTCATATTCTAAAACATCCAAACAAGCCCCTAAAACTTTTCCTTTTCCCATAGCGGCAACCAAATCCTTAGTATGCACACATTTTCCTCTTGCCGTATTAATAATGTAAATCGGTTTTTCAAACTGATTGATATAGTTTTCATCTAGCAAATAAGTAGTTTCAGCCGTTAGTGGAATGTGCAAAGAAAGCACATCTGCTTTCCTAAAAATCTCTTGCATGTTTGCTTGATATTTGTGTTTTTCAAGGTATTTGTCATAAGCTAAAATACGAACACCAAAGCCACTTAAAACCTCAGCAAAAGCCGATCCATTATTCCCAAATCCTATAATTCCAACTGTTTTTCCAGCAAGCTCAACTCCTCTATTTCCTTCCCTTTCCCAAATTCCATTTCTAACTTCTTTGTCAGATTTATTTAAATTATTAAAAAGCGAAAGTAGCATTCCAAGAGCATGTTCTGCTACTGCTTGCCGATTGCCCTCAGAAGCATTAAAGCATTTTATATTTTTGTTTTCGGCTGCATTAATATCTATATTTTCAAGCCCACTTCCAGCTCTTGCTATAAATTTTAATTGGTGACATTGGCTTAAAAAATCTTCATCAATTTTTATTCTCGAGCGCAAAACTATCCCATCATAATTTGGCATGATAGATATAATTTCATCTCTATTTTTATCATAAACTCCCTCACAAATATGATTTTGCTTTTCTAAAGCTTCTTGTAAAAAAGGATGGACCGTATCGATAAAAAGAATTTTCATTTTTACAAAATTGCTTGACCAATCCAGAAATAAATAAACAGCCCCAATACATCATTAACAGTAGTGATAAATGGGCCAGTTGCCAAGGCTGGATCAATCTCGTATTTTTCTAAGGTAAGAGGAACAAAAGTGCCAAAAAGTGCGGCAAAAACAATGACTGCTAAAAGGGAAATACTTACCGTTAAACTCAGTGCCAATCCATAGCCCAAAGAAAAAGCTGCCCCTAAAATAATAATAGAACAAATAATGCCATTTAACAATCCTACGCCTAATTCTTTAATGAGTTTTGAAAAAATACTATCTAACTTTAAAGAATCGTTAGCTAAACCTTGCACTACTATTGCTGCTGATTGCACCCCCACATTGCCGCCCATTGCCGCAATTAGCGGAATAAAAAATGCCAGCTCAAAATTTTCCCTTATATCAAAAATACCAATGACTTTTGCGCCAAGCAAACCGCCAACCATTCCAATAAGTAACCAAGGCAAACGTGCCCTTGTATGTGCCCAAACACTGTCGCTACTTTCCACATCTTCTGATATACCAGAAGCCATTTGGTAATCTTTCTCTGCTTCCTCTTTTACCACATCCATTATATCATCAATAGTAATTCTTCCAATCAAACGGTTCATATCATCCACAACCGGCAATACAATCAAATCGTATTTGTTCATGATATTCGCCACATCCTTATCATCCTCTGTGGCTTTTACAGAAATGATTTCGGTTTTAATAATTTCTTTTATTGGGGTATTGGTTTCTGTAAGCAGTAATCCACTAAGTGACATAGAACCAAGCAAAACATCATCATTATCCACCACATAAATGGTGTGTACTTGCTTTACATGCTCAGCTTGTTTACGCATTTCTCTAAGGCATTGCAAAGTGTTCCAATTTTCATTTACCTTGATGAGTTCCTTTGCCATTAGCCCACCGGCTGTATCTTCTGGATAAGTAAGTAAATCGGAAATATCGCTTGCATGATCCTTATCTTCAATAAGTGATAAAACTTCTTCTTGTTTTTCTTCTGAAAGCTCACCAATTACATCTGCTGCATCATCCGTTTCTAAATTATCGATTACTTCCTCTGCAATTTCTTTTGCAGTTAAATCAGCCAATAAGTCTTCCCTTAAATCGTCATCCAGCTCTACAAGAATTTCTGCCGATTTTTCCTCTGCAATAAATTGATATAAAAATTGGGCGTCAGTGGTAGAAAGTTCTTCCAGTATTTCAGCAATATCAGCAACATGCAAATCGTCTATCAAATCCTGCAATTTTGCAGTATCCTTCCGCCCAATTTGCACCCTTATTTCATGTATAAGCTGGACTGTTATTTCTCTTTGTTCTGACATATCTTAGTGATTGTTATAAAATCCTCTACCGACAACTCCTCTGCTCTTTTTCGCAATAAATCGGTGTGGGCTAATGCACTTTCCAAAGAAAAGGATTTTAATGCATTTCGCAAAGTTTTACGCCTCTGATTAAAACCAACCTTTACAATTTGCTTGAATAATTTCTCATCACAAGGCAATTGTTTCACTTTATTTCTGGATAGTTTTATTACGCCAGATTTTACTTTTGGAGGGGGAGAGAATACATCTTCATTCACTGTAAAGCAGTATTCAATATCATAATATGCCTGTAACAAAACGCTCAATATTCCTCTTTGTTTTCCTTTTTTCGCTACAATTCTTTCGGCTACTTCTTTCTGAAACATCCCGATAACTTCTGAAATAAGATCTTTGTTCTCGAAAACAATAAAAAGTATTTGAGAGGAAATATTGTAAGGGAAATTACCAATAAGTGCAAATTGCTCACCAATTTCTTCTGGCAAATTCAACTTTAAAAAATCAGCTTCTATAATTTGTTTTTCTAATTGCGGATAATGAAGCATGAGATACAAAATAGATTCTTTGTCAATTTCTACTAATTTCAAATCTATATTTTTTAAGATAAGAAACTTTGTAAGCACACCCATTCCAGGACCAACTTCCACTACTTTTTTAGCATCCTTTGATAATAAGTCGGTAATGGCTTTTGCTATTGCCTCATCATTCAAAAAATGTTGCCCCAAATATTTTTTTGCCCTTACCTTATTCATGGCTGTAAACAACTTCTAAAAGGGTGCGGAAGGCAGCAAATTTTCCTGCAAACTTTTTACTGTGTTCTGTTTGAAGTTTTGTGGCAAATTGTTCGCTATACTGCTCATAAGTTTTCATATCCTTACAAGAATATTGAATGGCATAAGTATGGCCGCCCATCTCCTCTGCTAAAACCCTGCTTATTTTACAATCTAAAAACATACCCGTATTCATTACATCCGGAATGTGAGTGCTTTTCATCCAATCAATCCAAGTTTTTTCCATTTCCTTATCAATGCTAATAGTTACATTATAAATTATCATAGTGTTTGCTTTTCTTCCAGATTATCCCCTCTTAATTTTCTGAACCTTTTTCTCGCCTCAGCAGTGTAAATACTCCCTTTATATTCTAATAATATTTTCTCATAAAGCGCTTTTGCTTTCTCCATATTTTTCAATTTTTTCTGATAAATCTCCGCCAAAGTAAAAATGGCATCATCCGCCAAAATATCATAAAAGAAGTCTGTTTCTATTTTTTCAAGCATTGCTACTGCTTTTTGAATTTCACTGTTTTTTAGATAAATTTTTGATTTTTTAAATAGGATTTCATCTGTTAAGGAATGTCCTTTATAAATATCTAAAATGCTGTCAAGCGTAATTATACTTTCTGAAAATCTGTTCTGAAAAAATAGCAAATCGGCTCTTGCGTAAATTTGCATGGGAATTTCAGAAGTATCCAAACCCAAATTATCGGTAATAAGCAAGGAAAGATGCATGGCATCATTGGCAATTAGCTTGGAAGTAGATGCTTTTAGCACATCCAATTGTGCCTGTGCCCATTCAAAATCCCCTTGAAAATAGGCGATTTTTGCCCTGCGCAATTTTGCCTCATGCCCCAAAGGATTTTCCTTAAAACTTTTTTCTACTTGGGAATAATACAAAATGGCAGTCCATACTTTATTAGTTAGTAGCATAATATCGGCATATTCCAATTTGCACTCTGCCAAATCAGATTTCCTCAGCTGAGGAATAAGCATTGCCTCATCTAAAATAGTGGCAGCAGATGATAAATTATGCTGGTAAAAAGCTTTGAAATGGGCATAGTTGGAAAGCAGTAAAATGGTGTTTCTGTTTTTTCCCAGTTTTGCAATTATATACAAATAAAGTTTATCGAGTTTTTCCAAATCTGTTTGCTCCCCTGCTTTTTCAATCATCAAATTGTAAGCGTATAATTTATTGATATGCGCATCAATAAAAAAGGAATTTTCTTCTCCTTTTATTATAATATAATCAAAAGCGTCAATGGCTAAATTATAATAGGAATTATCTAAAAAAATATCTGCCAAATCAAAAATTCTTTCCCCATTCTCCCTCAAGCGTTTGTCAATGGCTTTGGCTTGCAAAAAGGCAAGCTCAAACTGATGGTTTTGCATAAAAAGCCAAATAAGCATGTCTGAAAAATCAGTGCTTGAATTCTCTTTTTGCACAAATTTTAAAAGTTGTTTTTTAAGAATATTATAATTCTTTGTGCTTTCAATTCCATCATTATTTAGAAATATTTGCAAACTATTTTTTACACTTTGCTTTTGGTTGGGATGATTTTTGATAAGCCGTAAATAGGATGCTACCATATTTTCATTGTCCCCCATTTGTTTGTACACATTTGCAACTTGCAAATCGTAAGGATATGTAGGGTTTACCGCTTTTGCTTTTTGGTAAGTTTCCAATGCTAAATCATACTCTTTACGCAGGATAAATGCATTTCCCAAACTTATCACTTGCCCAACTTGTTTGCTGATATTTTCTATTACCGAATGGTAAGTTTTTTTAGCTTTTTCCTGCTTTCCATTCTTTTTTTGCAAAAAGCCCAAATCGACTTGGTAATTAAGGCTTTTCGGATATTTTTTCAAAATTTTGGAAGCCAACTTTTCTGCTTCTTTATAGTTCTCAATATTTATTAGGCAAGAAAGGTAAGGGGCGTAATAAGATGGGGAAATGGTTTTTTTATTAAGTTCTTTATATAGCGCTATGGCTTTATCGTACTGCCCATTTTGATAATACTGGTAGGCAAGCTGTGCTTGATTACTTTGCGAAAAAACAAAAGTAGAAACAAGCATGCATAAAAGCAAAAGTTTTTTCATTACTCAATAATTTCAAAGCCAGTATACTTTTGCAGGGCTTTTGGAATTTTTATCCCACCATCAATTTGGTTGTTTTCAATTAATGAAGCAAATATTCTGGGTAGCGCCAAAGCGCTTCCATTTAGGGTGTGGCAAAGCTGATTTTTTCCATTTTCATCCTTAAATCGTAATTTCAAACGATTGGCCTGATAGCTCTCAAAATTGGAAACAGAACTTACTTCCAGCCATTTATCTTGCCCTGCTGAATAGACCTCAAAATCGAAAGTAAGAGCAGAAGTAAAACTTAAATCACCCCCACAAAGTTGAGAAATTCTATAAGGCAATTGCAAATCATCTAAAATAGAAGCGACATGGCTTACCATCTTATCCAAAGTTTCATAAGATTTTTCAGGATGTTGAATTTGCACAATCTCCACTTTATCAAATTGATGTAAACGATTAAGCCCCCTTACATCTTTACCATAAGAACCTGCCTCCCTCCTAAAACAAGGAGTATAAGCCGTGCATTTTATAGGAAAATCTTTTACAATAACATCACGAAAAAAGTTAGTTACAGGTACCTCTGCAGTTGGAATTAAATATAAATCTATTTCAGAAGGAACTTTATATAAATCTTCTTCAAACTTAGGTAATTGCCCAGTTCCAAATCCGGATGCTTCATTAACCAAATGAGGTGGTAAATATTCGGTGTATCCTGTATTGGTATTTTTGTCTAAAAAATAAGCAATAAGTGCTCTTTGCAATCGTGCTCCTTTTCCTTTATAAACGGGAAATCCAGCGCCTGTAATTTTATTTCCAAGTTCAAAATCAATCAAATCATAATCGGTAGTTAATTCCCAGTGCGGTTTTGCATTTTCAGCTAATTTTGGCTTTTCTCCCGATTCTTTGATGATTTTATTGTCTGCATCAGAATTTCCTTTTGGCACGCTTGGGTGAGGCACATTGGGTATTTGCAACAGTAATCCTAAAATATTTTTTTCTAATGCTGCATATTTGTCTTGTAAAGCTTTGGTTTCTTCTTTTATGTTTGTGCTCTTTACTTTTAAACCATTTGCTTTTTCCGTCTCTCCACTTTTGTAAAGCTCCCCAATTTGTTTGGATAATTGATTGCTTTTGGAAAGTAAATCATCTAATTCTTTCTGAGTAGATTTTCGACTATCATCTTTTTGCAAAAGCTGATTAATTATATCATTTGCATCAAAATTTTTGATTTTAAGTTTTTCAATTATTTCGTTTTGATGCTCTCGCAAGTAAGGAATATGTAACATTTTTATTTTTTTATAAATCGGAAACAAATTTACATAAAAAAACTCTTGACAAGGTCAAGAGTTCTTTTCTATTCTATATTATATAAACTTTCTTAGTTTGGTATTACCGAAACATAAGATTTGTTATTTCTTTTTTTGGTGAATTTTACTCTACCATCAGTAAGTGCAAATAGGGTATGATCTTTACCCAAACCAACATTTTCGCCCGGATTATGAACGGTTCCTCTTTGGCGAACAATAATATTGCCGGCAATAATTGCTTGTCCTCCAAAAATCTTTACGCCAAGTCGTTTACTGTGCGACTCTCTTCCGTTTTTACTACTTCCAGCTCCTTTCTTATGTGCCATAACTTTAAGGTTTTATTTGTTTATTCCGCTTTTTTGATTGTCTTTTTTGCGGCTGTTTTCTTTGTTGTAGTTTTTTTAGCAGTAGTTTTCTTTGTTGTAGTTTTTTTAGCAGTAGTTTTCTTTGTTGTAGTTTTTTTAGCAGTAGTTTTCTTTGCGGTAGCTTTTTTAGCTTTTGGCTTTGCTTCTTTCTTTTCCACTGCTTTTTTTACAGTTGCTTTTTCGTCTATCTTTTGTATTTCAATTTTGGTAAGATATTGTCGGTGACCATTTTTTACTCGGTATCCTTTTCTTCTTTTCTTTTTAAAGACAATTACTTTATCACCTTTGAGGTGCTCTAAAACCTTTGCCGTTACTTTTGCACCACTTACATTAGGGGCACCAACTTTCACTTTTCCACCGGTTTCTATTAAAAGAACATTGTCAAATGTTACTTTTTCTCCTTCCTTGGAGTCCAATCGGTGAACAAAAATCTGTTGGTCTTTCTCTACCTTAAACTGTTGTCCTACTATTTCAACTATTGCGTACATTGTTTTTTTATTTTCAAAATGGGCTGCGAATTTATAAAAACTAATCCATTCTAACAAAAAGAAAGCAAGAGTTTTTTGAGCAAATAAGATTTATTTTTTGTTTGTGCAATTAATACAAACTCTTTGAGTAATTTTGTGGAAAATTTAACCCCCAAATGAAACGACTATTTATCCTCATTATTTTACTTTCTACTTCAACAATGTTTGCACAAGAAAGATGTGGAACAACTCAGTATTTACAAATGCTTGAAAACAGTAAACCTGAAATTGCAACTAAAAGAGCAAAATTAGAAAAAGATATTCAAAAGTGGATAAAGGAAAATCCTGATTATCAACAAAAAACAATCATTACCATTCCGGTTGTAGTGCATATAGTTTATGCCTCCCCTCAACAAAACATAACAGATGCACAAGTACAATCACAAATTGATGTATTGAATAAAGATTACAGAAGAACAAATATTGATGTAATAATGACACCAAGCGTCTGGCAAAGTATTGCGGCAGATTGCGAGATTGAGTTTTGCTTGACAAGTACAGATCCAAACGGAAATAACACCAATGGTATTACTAGGACACAAACCTCTCAAAGTTCCTTTTCTATGCAAGGGGATCCTGTTAAAGATGCCTCTAGTGGCGGGAAAGATGCTTGGCCAAATGATGATTATTTGAACATTTGGGTTTGTAATTTAGGAAGTAGCCTTTTAGGTTATGCAACACCTCCTTTTGGGAATATTGGTTCAGATGATGGAGTAGTGATTGGTTATAATTATTTTGGAACTCAAGGTACTGTGCAGTCGCCTTATAATAAAGGTAGAACTACAACTCATGAAGTAGGGCATTGGCTCAATTTAGAACATTTATGGGGTAGCGGATGGGGAAGTTGCGGGAACGATAATGTAAATGACACCCCAACACAAGAAGAAGAAAATTATGGTTGTCAGGCTTTCCCGCATAATGCGAACTCTTGTAATACCACCAATTCGAATGGGGATATGTTCATGAACTATATGGATTATTCCAATGATGGCTGTATGAATATGTTTACTCAAGGACAAAAAACAAGAATGATTGCGGCAATTAATCAATCAAGGCAAAATTTGTTGAATCATAATCTTTGTGGTAGCGGCACTACCTTTATTGATGAGGTAAATACAACTGAAAGAACACTTATAAAAATTGTGGATGTTTTAGGGAAAGAGGTGACAAATTCACTGCAATTTAATAAAGCTCTATTCTATATATTTGATGATGGAAGTGTGGAGAAGAAAATCAGAATACCGTAACGGTGGTCAGTTGATAGTTCATGGTTCACCGTTAGAAAATATTACAATTACACAATGTAACAATCCCCCACCCTCTAGAAAGAGTTAAATTTGTTTTACTATGGTCTGTTGGCTAATAACTAACAACCAATAACCATTAACTAATAACTATTTACTATTTTTGCCGACACAAAATTATTTTTATGGAATATAATACCGAAAGAGAGCATCTTATTATACCAGAATACGGAAGACATGTGCAAAAAATGATTGCACACGCTACAAATCTGAAAGATAAGACGAAACAACAAAAATGCGTGAATGCCATTATAGCTTTTATGGGACAAAAAAATCCGCATCTAAGAGACATCAAAGATTTTACCCACAAACTTTGGGACCATCTTTTTATTATGTCGGATTTTAAGATAGATGTGCAGTCACCATACCCAAAACCGGAAAGAGTAAAATTGGCAGCAAGACCGGAAAAAATGTCTTATCCGAAACAAAAAATTCGTTTTCCCTTTTATGGCGTGAATATTGAAAAGATGGTAGCTTATGCTATACAAATGGAAGATGGAGAGTTGAAAGAAACCATGGCTGGAATGATTGCTAATCATATGAAAAAGGATTACATCTGCTGGAACAAAGCATTTGTGGATGATGATACAATATTAAAACATCTTAATCAGTTATCAGAAGGTAAAGTAAAAACACATACTGATTTTAAGTTGATTGATGATAAGGATATTCAGAAACCAAAAACTTACAAAAAGCTTAAAAAGAAAGGGAAAAACTACAAACACAGAGGTCCGAAAAGAAGATAAATGACTACATTCAAAGTAAAGGGAGGATTAAAACTAAAGGGGGATTTACAGCCACAAGGAGCAAAAAATGAAGCCCTGCAAGTGCTTTGTGCAGTACTGCTTACTCCTGAAGAAGTAATCATGAAAAATGTACCAAACATTCGGGATGTAAATATTCTGATTGACCTTTTGCGCGATTTGAATGTAAGTGTAAATAAAATAGATGAAACTACTTACAGCTTTAAGGCCGATAATGTAGATATTGATTATCTTTCTTCTGATGATTACAAAACGAAAAGTAGCCGAATAAGAGGATCCATTATGATTGTCGGTCCGCTATTGGCTCGTTTTGGCAAAGGATATATCCCAAGACCAGGAGGCGATAAAATTGGAAGAAGAAGATTAGACACCCACTTTATTGGTTTTGAAAAATTGGGCGCTAATTTTGTGTATGACAGCAAAGAGGAATTATATAGAGTTACAGCAGATGAGCTGAAAGGAGTAGATATGCTACTGGATGAGGCATCAGTAACAGGAACGGCCAACATAGTAATGACAGCCGTAATGGCAAAAGGAAAAACAAGCATCTACAATGCTGCTTGCGAACCTTACTTACAACAACTCTGTAAGATGTTAAATTCTATGGGGGCAAAAATTACAGGAGTTGGCTCTAACCTTTTACACATTGAAGGAGTTGAAATTTTAGGTGGCTGCACACACAGGATTTTGCCTGACATGATTGAGATCGGTTCTTTTATTGGACTGGCCGCAATTACAAAATCAGAGATTACCATTAAAAATGTGAGCTATGAAAACTTAGGGTTGATTCCTTCTGTTTTTGCAAAATTGGGAATTAAACTGGAGAGAAAAGGAGATGATATTTATATTCCAGCTCAAGAAAGTTATGAGATAAAATCTTTTATTGACGGTTCAATATTAACTATTTCTGATGCGCCATGGCCAGGTTTTACCCCTGATTTATTATCTATTATTTTGGTGGTGGCTTCCCAAGCAAAAGGAAGTGTTTTAATCCATCAAAAGATGTTTGAATCCCGACTTTTCTTTGTAGATAAACTCATTGATATGGGAGCACAAATTATTCTTTGCGATCCACACAGAGCAACTGTAATTGGACTAAATCATCAGTTTAAGTTCAAGCCTACTACTATGACTTCCCCTGATATCAGAGCGGGAGTTTCACTTTTATTGGCTGCCCTTGCGGCTGATGGAGAAAGCACTATCCATAATGTAGAGCAAATTGATAGGGGCTATCAAAATATTGATACCAGATTAAATGCTATTGGCGCACAAATTACTAGGTTAGATTAATTTGATAATGTGCTAATTTTTCCACAAACTAATTAACCACAAACAATCTCATGAAAAAACTATTCATTATTACACTACTAAATTGCTTCATTGCTACATCATCTTTCTCACAAGAAATAGGCTTAAATATTGGAGATAAAGCGCCGGCATTGGCATACAAAAGCCCAAATGGAAAAACCTTAAAATTATCTAGCTTGAAAGGTAAATTGGTGCTGATTGATTTTTGGGCTAGCTGGTGCGGACCGTGTAGAAAAGAAAACCCAAATCTGGTGAGTGCCTATCAAAAATATACTAAGAAAAATTTCAAGCACGGAAAAGGCTTTGAGATTTATAGTTTATCGCTTGATTCCAAACAAAAGGCATGGGTAAAAGCCATTAATCAAGATCAGCTTTTCTGGGAATATCATGTCTCTGATTTGGGTGGCTGGCAATCTGCAGGTTCACAAAAATATGGCATTCGTTCTATTCCGAGTAATGTGCTGATTGACGGAAAAGGTATTATTGTTGCCAAAAATTTGAAAGGTCAGGCATTGCACAAATTTTTAGCAGCTGAATTAATCAAATAATCTTTACTGACAAATTGTCTAAATGAAAGCATTGGCAAAGTAATTGCAACTAATTCTTTACCAAAGGAAAAAATATAAATATGAGTAAGAAAAAGAAAGCAAAAGATAGTATAAAGCAAGAAGCTGAAAAAATAGAAAACCAGGAAGAAAAACAGTTAACTGTTGAAGAATTTTTAGCTATTGAAAAAGATAAAAATTTGCGGCTGATTGCCGAATTTGACAATTTCAGAAAGAGAAATGCAAAAGAAAGGATAGAGCTTTTCGCAACTGCCGGGCAGGATATAATGACTATTTTACTGCCAATTCTGGACGATTTAGAAAGGGCTATTGAGGCAAATGAATATGATGAGAAACATGGAGTAGTACTTGTTTACAATAAATTAAAATCTTCATTAGAGACCAAAGGACTAGAAGAAATTGATTGCCCTATTGGAAAATCCTTGGATACCGAATTTCATGAAGCAATCAGTATGGTTCCGGCAGAAAAAAAGAAACAAAAAAACAAAATTATTGATATGGTAGAAAAAGGATATCTCTTAGGAGGAAAGGTAATCCGACATGCCAAAGTAGTGGTTGCTAATTAAGAATAAGAAAATGGCAAAAAGAGATTATTATGAAGTTTTGGAAGTTGGTAAAAATGCGGATTCCAAAGAGATAAAAAAAGCATATCGAAAATTAGCGCTTAAATATCATCCAGACAAAAACCCTGACGACAAGCAGGCAGAAGAGAAATTTAAGGAAGCCGCAGAGGCTTATGAAGTACTAAGCAATGCAGAAAAGAAACAAAGATATGACCAATTCGGCCATGCAGGAATGAGAGGTGCTGCCGGTGGTGGGTTTGGTGGTGGCATGGACATGGACGATATTTTTTCTCAGTTTGGGGATATTTTTGGTGGAGCCCATCCTTTTGAAAGTTTTTTTGGTGGTGGAACAAGAGGCAGGCAAAGAGTAATAAAAGGAACAAATCTTAGAATCCAATTAACATTAAGCCTACAAGAAGTTTCGGAAGGAGTAGATAAAAAAATAAAGGTTAGCCGATTGGTAAATGCAGATGGCGTAACCTACAAAACATGTGGAACTTGCCATGGTTCAGGACAGGTTACAAGAATCAGTAATACCATTTTGGGGCAAATGCAAACCTCAAGCCCTTGCCCTGTTTGCAAAGGAAACGGTAAGAGTATTGACAATCGGCCTTCTGGAACGGATGCTAACGGCATGCTAAAA